>Ga0102851_10001445_pt1 | contig 13559 bp, 13 predicted proteins | sample Mud3Dept3metaG_FD_79558 | JGI IMG/M metagenome (GOLD analysis project Ga0102851, IMG submission 79558) | Freshwater wetland microbial communities from Ohio, USA, analyzing the effect of biotic and abiotic controls - Mud 3 Core 4 Depth 3... | ecosystem: Environmental > Aquatic > Freshwater >... | reverse complement strand
TCCGGTCTTGCGGTGGGCCGGACCCTGGTGGCTGTGCTGGAGAATTACCAGCAGAAGGACGGCACTGTCCTGATACCGCGAGCTCTTCAATCTTACATGGGAGGAATCGAGTTCATTAAGCCTGCACAACAATGATAGTGCGCGACGATCAATTGCATACTTGGCTGGACTATCAGAGACGATCCTACCGTAGAGCCCGAAGAAAAGAGATCGCGAGAAAAGGGGCATGGCTCGGGGCTTGGCTGGCTCTTCTCGCTCTCTTCCTCAGTCTGATTTTTCCTGCGGAGTCTCTGATCTCTGCGGTCTTTGAGGAGGGACGGCGTCCTTCTCCGGTCGGCACGATTGCGAAGGAGCCGATGCCGAAGACTTTCTCGAGAGAGAACCTGCAGGGGTTACTCGCTCAGATCAAGCTGCCCGATGCCCCCTTTGCTCAGGTCTACCACGTGGAAGCCCCAGGAGGGCGATACACGCTGGAGACATCCATCGACAGAGACCTGCAGCGGTTCGTTATGGACCTCCTGAACCGTTCCATGACCCAGCACTCTGCAGCAGTGGTGATCCGGCCGGACAACGGCCAAATTCTCGCCATGGCGAGCTATGAAAACAACGGGAATGGTGGAAAAGGGGAGAATCTCTGCCTTCGTGCAGACTTTCCTGCAGCGAGTCTCTTCAAAATCGTCGCGGCCGCAGCGGCTGTTGAAGACCGCGGCATGGAGCCGGAAACCCCTCTGACCTTCAGAGGGCAGAAGTACACCCTGTATAAAAGTCAGCTCAAGGAGGAAAAGGCAAAGAAGGGAAAGCTGAAGCGGAACCTCAGCACAAAAACGACGCTTAGAGAAGCATTCTCGGATTCCATCAATCCCGTTTTCGGCAAGATCGGCATCCACTACCTCGGGAGCGATTTGATCTCCGAGTATGCGGATCGCTTTCTGTTCAATCACCTTATCCCTTTTGATTTTAGCGTGGCTCCAAGCCGTTACGTCAAACCGGTGGATGACTATACGCTGGCAGAGGTCGCCTCGGGCTTCAACAAGAGGACGCTTATTTCTCCTCTTCACGCGGGGCTCATCACCGCAGCGATCGCAAACGGGGGAATCATCATGGAGCCGTGGCTGATCAAGACCGTCAGGAACGATACGGGAGACGTCCTTTATGAGGCCGTTCCTTCCGTGCTCGCCAGCCCCATCAACAAGAAAACGGCGAGCAAGATGATGGTGCTCATGGAGGGGACCGTAGAGGATGGGACCGCCAAGAGAACCTTTCAGCCCTTGCAGCGAAAAAGTGAGTTGAAGTACGTGGACCTGGGGGCCAAGACGGGCACGATCAACGGAGCGACGGACCAGTGCAAATATGAATGGATGACGGTTTTCGCTCTTCCCACGGATGGGGATGGAGGCCTGTGCATCACGGTCATGACGGCCCACGGTGAAAAAATCGGCGTGCGAGCCAAGGATATCGCGAGAGTGATTATCGAGCGGCATTATTCCTCCTAACTCGAGTCAAAATTCCCCCGTATCTGAGGCGGTATCCATCCCTGTTGTTCGATGGCCGGCAGGTTCACGGCGCACGGCGCGGGATGCACGGAAAACCGGATCTGTGAGGGCGTAGGCCGTGTACCGTGCGCCATGTTTTCAATGCATGATTTGCAGGTTCCTGAAAAGGAGATTTTGATATGTGCGGCATTGTTTGTTATGTCGGCGAAAGACAAGCCAAGCCGATCATCATGGAAGGCTTGAAGCGTTTGGAATATCGCGGGTATGACTCAGCCGGAATTGCAGTGCAGGACGGCAAGAACATCGCCTTTTACAGGTCGGTGGGTAGGATCGCGGAACTGGAAAGGAAGATAGGAGAACTCGCGATCCCCGGGTCATGCGGCATCGCCCACACCCGATGGGCAACCCACGGGGAACCGAATGAAAAGAACGCCCATCCTCACAGGGATCAATCCGAAAATGTCTTTGTGATCCACAACGGCATTATCGAAAACTTCTACAGCCTGAAGAAGAAGCTGGAAAGATCGGGCGTCTCCTTTCGGTCTGACACAGACACAGAGGTTCTCGCCCATCTGATTGCCCTTCACTACGACGGAAACCTGGGGGAGGCGGTGAGGAGAACCATGTCGCAGGTGGAGGGCACCTTCGGGATCGCCGTGATTCATAGGCACTCTCCCGGGCAGATCGTGGTGGCCAGAAGAGGAAGCCCTCTGATTATCGGCGTTGGCGAGGACGGCCATTTTGCCGCATCCGATGTAGCCGCTATGGTGCGATACACGAACAAGGTGGTCCACCTGAGCGACAATGAGATGGCTACGCTGACACGAAGTGAAGTCACCCTGGCCACAGCCCAGGCCAAGACCATCACCAGAGCCACGGAGACGGTGGAGTGGCAGCCTGAAGATGTGGAGCTGAACGGGTTCCCCCACTTCATGCTGAAAGAGATCTATGAACAGCCGGAAACCATCATGAACGCCATGAGGGGGAGGATTGAACCGAGCGAGGGGGTTCCCAAACTGGGCGGCATTATGCCGGTGTGGGATCAGCTCAAGGACTCACGCCACATCGTCATCGTGGCCTGCGGTACATCTTTTCACGCAGGGTGCGTGGGTCGATATGTTTTCGAGAGGCTGACAGAGATCGACGTGCAGGTGGAGATCGCCTCGGAGTTTCGGTACAGGAAACTGAATTTCCCGCCCAACACCTTCATCATCGCCATCAGCCAGTCGGGCGAGACAGCGGATACCCTTGCAGCCATCCGGGAGGCTCGGCGCAAAGGAGCCCGCCTCCTGGGGATTGTGAATGTGGTGGGAAGCTCGATTTCAAGGGAGACAGAGGCAGGGGTTTACAACCACGCAGGTCCGGAGATCGGTGTGGCCTCCACAAAGATCTTCATCAGCCAGCTCACGATCCTCACCTTGTTGGCGGTTCTCCTGGGCCGGCATCAGAAGCTGTCCCTCACTGAGGGAGTGGAGGCGATTCACGCCCTGACCGCTCTTCCCGAGCAGGTCAGAAAAGTCCTCTACCAGGACAACCACATCCAGGCGATTGCGGACAAGTACTTCAAGTTCAGCAACTGGTTGTTCCTTGGGAGAAAGTACCAGTACCCCATCGCTCTGGAGGGAGCCTTGAAGCTGAAGGAGATCTCTTACATCCACGCAGAAGGCTATGCTGCGGGAGAAATGAAGCATGGGCCTATCGCCCTCATCAACCCGGAAATGCCCACGGTGGCGGTTGTCCCCAAAGATTCCATGTACGAAAAGATGATCAGCAACATTCAGGAGATCAAGAGCCGCAGAGGCCCTGTGATCGCCGTTGCCACGGAAGGGGATGAGAAGGTCAGAGAGATGGCGGATGAGGTGATTGAAGTCCCGGCGACGCTGGAGTATCTTTACCCGATTCTGACGGTGATTCCTTGTCAGCTTCTGGCCTACCACTGTGCCAGGTTTCTCAACAGGGACATTGACAAGCCGAGGAATCTTGCAAAGAGCGTCACGGTGGAGTGAGAATCACGAGGAAAGGGTTGGAGCGAAGGTCGGTCAAAGCCATTAGCCCATGGATGTATGAGATCATCAAAGCGGCGGCCAGGATTTGCCTGGCCCCTTTTTTTGAGCTCCAGGTGAAGGGGCAGGAAAACGTCCCTCCAAAAAGCTCCTTCATCCTCCTTCCAAAGCACCAGCGGTGGGAAGACATTCCCCTGCTGGGTCTCGCCTCTCCATTGCCTCTCTACTATGTTGCGAAGAGCGAACTTTTCGAGAATCGCCTTTTAAGTTGGTTCATGACCTCTCTTGGAGGCATCCCCCTGGACCGGCGCCGGCCTCTGGCCAGTAGAGATTCCATCAAAGCCATCGTGAGGCTCCTGAAAGGCGTGGCCGGAGTCGTTGTTTTCCCGGAAGGAACCTACTACAAGGACGCAACGGGCTCAGGGCATGTCGGCCTTATCCGTCTAATTCGTTCACGGATGAACCTTCCTTTTATTCCAGTAGGGATACGCTATTCAGGCAAGGCAGTGCGAAAACTCGTGGAGATCAAGTTCGGGGAAGCACTGTACTGGGAATCCTCCACTGAGCCCGAGGTATTTCTCGCCTCGGCCATGCAAGCGATCCGTACCCTTTCCGGATTATGAGGGGGAGGGATCACTCCCCCAGACTCTCCTCATAGATTCTATACTCTGTTTCGCTCATGCCGAGCCTTGAGTAAACAGACATAGCCGCTCTATTGTTCTGCGCAACATAGAGGCGAAACCCGCACACCTCAGGGTTGCTCTTGGCACGGGCCTTGACCGCGTCATAGAGCGCCCGGTAGATTCCCCGCTTACGGAAGCCGGGTGGAACATAAACGCTCTGGATCCACCAGAAAACCCCGTTTCGCCAGTCGCTCCATTCTTTGGTAACCAGCAAGGAGCCTGCAACCTGCCCATTCAACTCAGCGACCAGATAAAAGCCGTGATCAGGATGCCTGATGACAGCTCTCATTCCTGCTTTGACCTTTGAGGAAGACAGCCTTTTGTTTTCTGTTTCACGTGCCATGGCGATATTGAAATCAGCGAGCGCAGGCAGGTCCTGTTCCCCTGCATTTCGTACGACAAGGCTTGAGGCCATAGCAGCTTTTCTCCTAGTCCTTTGAATCCTGGACTCTTGCAATCAAGACTTTATCCACGCGGCGGCCGTCCATGTCCATCACCTCGAAACGAAAGCCCTCCCACTTGAAGTGTTCACCCACGGCCGGAATACCTCCAAGCTGTGTCATCATGAAGCCGCTCACGGTGTGGTAGTGACCGGATTCCTCATCGGGCATTGAGTCGATTTCGAGTATTTCTTTGAGCCTGTCGATATTCAACAGCCCGTCCACAAGCCAGGAACCGTCTTCTCGAATAGTCACTTCCGGTTCACTGGGTTCATCCCTCGAAGGAAGCTCTCCCACGATGGCTTCGAGAATGTCCCTGTCTGTGACCAATCCCTGGATGCCGCCGTATTCGTCGGTGACGAGCGCAAAGTGGGTGCCTTCTCTTTTGAAAAGATCGAGCACTTTGAGGGCCGAGGCGGTCTCGGGAACAAACAGGGGGGGTCCTAAGGCCTGACGGAGGTTGGTGGGCTGGCCGCCGAGAGACTGCTTAAGGAGGTCTTTTGCAGAGACCACACCCAGGACGTTGGCGAAGCTTCCCTGGATGACTGGAAAGCGGGAGTGCCGGCTGTCCACGATTTTAGTGTGAAGGGCCTCCGGGGAATCCGCCGCATCGATCCACACCATCTGGATCCGTGGTGTCATAAAGGCGCCGATGGGCCGCTCGTCCAGTCGCAGCACGCCTTCAATCATGTCTTGCTCTGATTCCTCGAACACACCAAGTTCGGTGCCTTGTTCAACGAGGATCTTGATCTCTTCGGGAGTGACGTGGGATTCCGAAGAGGGGCTGACCCTGAATAGCCTCAGCACCACGTCCGTGGACACACCGAGAAGACGCACAAGAGGAAAAGCAAGCCAGGACAGAGAACGCATTGGAGCGGCCACGGCGGAGGCGATTCGCTCCGCGTGGACCAAAGCGATTCGTTTGGGTGCGAGTTCACCCAGCACAAGGGAGAAGAATGTGATCGCCACCACGACAACGCCTACCCCTATAATCCCCGCGTAGGGCGTAAGCATGGGCACCTCAAGGGCACGACGCTCGATTTCATGGGCTAGGGTTGCACCCCCGAAAGCTCCTGCCAAAATGCCGACCAGGGTGATCCCAATTTGAACGGTTGCCAGGAACCGGTTCGGGTGGGTCGCTAATTCGAGTGCGGCCCGGGCACCGGCGTCTCCCGACTTGGCTGACTGCTGCAAACGGGCTTTTCTGGCGACCACGATGGCGATTTCAGACATAGCCAGAAGACCGTTGGCGGCGATCAAGAGAAGAATCACCAAAGTCTCCAGAGCAACGTTAGTCAAGAGATCACTCTCCTTTCCGTTTCATGGGACGGTTGATCAGTGGTAGGGCGTTTTTCAGCAACCGGCGAGGAGTCAAGGCTCGTAAGCATAACTCCACGTTTCAGTGAGAACGTTGTCTCGCAGTTTGAGAAAGGCTCTGAGCTCTACAGGGTCCGTTGCTTTTGGGCGGTCTTTGTCGGCAGAATAGGCATCATCCGGAAGAACCTGAAATACGAGGCGCCAGCCGCCTGTGAACCTGTTCTTATAGACCTGTTGCTCCAAGAACTTCGCGCCGGAGCCGACGGTCACGACGCCTTCGACCGGTTTGTCCGCGGGAAGAGAGTCGAGCTGAGCGCCGGCAAAGTCGATGACGAATTTTCTGGCCCCCTCCACCTTGGTCCTTGCGGACCTGGTGGCGACCACCTTTCCGTCCGGAGGTCGCGGGGTGTCTGTTGCGTAGTGCCAGACCAACCGGTAGGCGAAGGACAGGGGTTTTCCCTTCTCAGGGAGTATAGAAGGGACAAAAAAGGCAACGATGTTGTCGTAAATCTCCTTGTCCGTCGGTATTTGGATGAGTTCCACCCTGCCTTCCCCCCACTTGCCCGCAGGGCTGATCCAGAGGCTGGGACGGTTTTCATAGTTGCTCTCAAGGTCCTGGTAGTGGTCAAAGTCTAGGTCTCTCTGAGACAGGCCGAACCCTGCCGGATTGTTGGCCTGGAAAGAGTTGACGAGCAATGTCTTGGGATTGACCAAGGGACGCCAGACCCACTCTCCTGTGTCTGTGGCAATCATGAGACCATCCGAGTCGTGGATCTCGGGCCGAAAATCATCCATGACTTTGGCGTAGGAGTTCTCCCCGTGGTGGAACATGCTCGTCATGGGGGCGATCCCGAGCTTGGCGACCGGTTTACGGAGAAAAAGGGTGAGTTCCACATCGATGACGGTTTCTTTTCCCGGATGGACGACAAAATGATAGGCTCCGGCAACGCTAGGCCCGTCCAGCAGGGCGTAGAAGCTGATGTCCTTGGCATCGGGTTGCGGTTCATGAATCCAGAATTTCCTGAAATCTGGGAACTCCTCCCCTGAAGGAAGCACCGTATCAATCGCCAAGCCTCTGGCGGAAAGACCGTAATTCATGTTCTGTGCAACGGCTCTGAAATAGCTCGCTCCGACGAACACGGCGACTTCATCGTGATAATCCGGCTTGTTGATCGGGTGATGGATACGGAAGCCCGCGAAGCCCAGAGCGTCTGGCACAAGAGCCGCTATTTCTTCACTTGGGTAGGTGAAGAGGTCCTTTGAAAAAGGGATGGGCTTCACGTCTCCCTTGGGGCTGATGGCATAGAGACCCACCGTGCGGTCATAGTAAAGTCCCGGGTGAAAGAATTGAAGGGTGAACGGGAGTCCTTCTTTCCGCCAGAAAGATTTGTCGGGTTTGAACCGGATGTCACGCCACTGGTCATAGTCGATGGCCAGAAGGGGATCGGGAACTTCCCCTTTCGGGGTTTTGTAGGGGTTCTCGGAGAGCTTTTTTGCCTCCTCCACCACGCTCTGGAAAGAAAAGGCGTTTTTTGCTGCAAGGGCTTCTCCCTGCGCGAAGCACCCCCCAAGTGCAAAGAACAAGAGTAGAGAAAAAAGCAAGATATCCCCTGTCAAAGGTCGTTGTGTCCATTTTTTTTCGTAAGATGTCATTCTCTTCTGACCCCTATCCTGTTTGTCGGCACGATTTGCCAAATACGGCTTTCACGGCATCCTCTACCTTATCCTTTTTTTATAACTCATGGCAATACCGGTTCGGCTGCCCGGGTGGACGCGAGTTTCAAAGTCAGGATGCTCCTTCATGTACTGAAGATATCGATCCGTATCGCTCACAAATCCTCCCCCAAACGGAGAGATCCGTTCTGTCACGTTGTGGGCTGTGATGCACCCGCCTGATTCAATTTTGGGGATCAAGGTCTTTGCGTAGTTCACATACCAGTCTTTGTCCGCATCGATGAACACGAAGTCAAAGGGCCCTGGCAGGTCCTTAACCAGCTGATGGGCATCGGCGTTCCGGGCCTCAATGAAGCTGCTGAGACCCGCTTCCTTGAAGTTGGCCAGCGCCTGCTTGTGACGGCCCTCCTCAATTTCAATCGTGATGAGCCTTCCGCCGGTCTTGGTCATGGCCCAGGCGATCCAGACGGCTGAATGTCCGGTGGAGGTTCCCACTTCCAGGGCCCGCTTGTACTGGTTCTGCACAATGATATCATAGAGAATCCTGCCGTCTTCCTCTGGAACATTCCAATCATGCCAGCCATTCTTCATTTTGTGGAGAAAGGCCTTCACCTTTTCATCAAGGACGCCCTCCGCTCTCTGAGCCTGCGAGTAACAGGGCCGGGTGGAAACACACAGAAGGGTCAAGAGCACAACGCTCGCTATCTCAAAATATATTCTCTTCATAGCCGTTCTCTTTATCAGGAACTTGAACGCAATCACCGGCAGAAAAACAAAGAGATATTCTGGAAAGCGGCTCGGCTGGGAATTTCGATTTCATCTTGCGAACCTGTGTGGGCCGCGCGTCGAATTCGAAGATCCTTGTGTCTCCGGCAAGGTCCTTGAACCGGTAGGCTCGACCGTCGTATCCAGCGCCAAGGGATACGATTTGAGACATGTTTTGGAGCAACGGCTCCCTTCAACGCTGGCTTCTGCAAAGAACGTCTCGATTCTAACCTTATGGCTAGGGGTTTCAGCCAGACCGTTTCTTCATTTTCTTGATCTCTTCTTCGACTTCAGCGGCTCCCTCGGCATAGAACTTCTCTTCGTCAGGAGCAAGCTCGTGGAGCAATCTGAGAAACTCGCCGGCATGGACACGCTCCTCGTCCGCTATGTCCTTGAGCACTTCTTTGGCGAGCTTGTGGTCCGTTGACTCGGCAAGTTGCATGTACAGCTGAACCGCTTCGTACTCTGCGGCCACCATGAAACGAATTGCTCTGATAAGCTCCTCTTTCGTGAGCTTCCTGTCGTTTTTTAACCCTGAAAAGGGCGATCCGAACTCCGGCATATTTTTTCTCCTCTCTTTTTGATAGGTTAGCAATGGTCAGGTCCCGCGCCCCAATTGCCTCCTGACCTCCTCTTAATTTCTTCTCATGGAAAGGGGTTCACATCTTTGACTTTTCCTCTAGCGTCCGGCGGAGGATTGAAATCACGGCTCTGTCCTTATCGCGGTCCAGCTCAACTTTAGTACGAATCAGGGTTTCAAGATCCCAAATCCACACCGTCGTCGCTGTAGCTCTGTTCATCCTGTGACTCGTGCCCTGTTTCTTTGTGCCCCGATCTGAGACCTATCTTTTCGATAAGTGCATGCCCACTCGTGTCGTCTCTTCCAATTAGTCAGCAACCATAACACAAGCTCTAAGTAAAGGATAGGGGCTTGCCTTGATTCTCGTTTGTGATTAACCAAGCTCAGGGCACATCCTTCTGTAACCTATCCGCAATCCAGACCTTGATAATCGATTGACGGGTCACTCCAAGGCGCCTTGCCTCTTTGTCCAAACGCTCAATCATCCAAGCTGGGAAATCAACATTGACCCGCCTTTGTTCTCTGCCGGGCCTTTTGGCTCGGGACAGATCAAGGAATTTTGTAACATCCTCGCCGGCATCAAATTTCTTGTCTAGTTCCTTAGCCTTCATAAAGATCAACCTCCTCTCTCCTGGACCGCCGCACGGAGATGATTCGGATCGTTTCATCGCGATAGGTGACAATCGCGGACCAATGACCGTCACCTATGTTACCAATGATCAAATATCGAGGTTCATCAACTGTTCTTGCCGGGATCTCTACCCGATCAGGATCTTTCCACAGGGCTTGGGCTTCAACAAAATCGATCCCGTGCCTTCGCTTGTTTGATTCGCTCTTATGCGCGTCGTATTCGAATTCCATAATTGTATACTAAATATACTTTTTCTATACCGAATGTCAACACAAAAGCGCTTCTTGTTGCAATGCCATAAGAATGCCATAAGAGAGCCGTGTGTCAGAGGGAAGGCATCTGTCATTCAAAAGATAAAAGGGGGGATTCTTATAGGGTGGGTATCATTCGGCTATTAAGCTTATATTCATTTTTAAGGAGCTCAAAAAGCCACTCGCGCTCTGGTTCACAAAGTCGAATTTCTACCAATTTTTCGTATCTTGCCCATGGAATGCAATTGTGAGATAGTCGCCAATGAGCGGCAGGGAAATGTCTCAGCGTTTATGATTCCTGCGATGTGAAGTTTGTTTTTTGCAGGGGATCTCAAGGTGAGTTTGAGAAGATGGGAAACGGGCAGAGGATAACAGGAGCTCTTCAGAAAAGCTTGGAAGACGGAGTCTTTCCTGGCGCGGTGGCGTTGGTCGCGCGGCAAGGGAGGATCGTCTTCTTTGAGTGTGTCGGGTATGGTTCAATCGTGCCTGAGCGTGCCCCAATGAAAAGAGACACCATCTTCGATCTCGCTTCACTCACGAAGGTGATGGCAACAATCCCCGCAGTCATGAAACTTGTGGATGAGGGGAAGATCGCCCTAGATGATCCTCTTTCGAAACTTATCCTCTCTCCAGACCTCGGGGAGAAAAGAGATCTTACACCGAGGCTGCTTTTGACTCACTCTGCAGGGCTGATCGATTGGCAGCCGTTTTATGAAAAACTTCGGGATCATCCATTGAAGAAGAGAAAGAGACTCTTAAAAGAGATGATCATTTCGGAGCCTTTTGCCTATGAGCCGGGGAAGGGGAGTTTTTACAGTGATCTCGGGTTCATGCTGCTGGAATGGGTGATCGAAGAGAGGACAGGGAAGACTCTGCCCGAGTTTGTGGAGAAACATTTCTTTGGGCCGTTAGGATTGAAGAGGACGTTTTTTGGGGGAGGGGAGGGGAGACTTCTGCAAGGTATGGCGAAGGAGGAAATTGCGGCGACAGAGGATTGCCCGTGGAGGAAGAGGGTGTTGCAAGGGGAGGTGCACGATGACAATGCGTGGACCCTCGGTGGATCCTACGGGCATGCGGGGCTGTTCAGCACGGCTGAGGAGATCTTCGCAATCGCAAACATGTTGAGAGATCACTACTTGGGAAAGAGAGATGACTTCTTCAAGACCCGAACGGTAAGGGAGTTCTTCAGAAGACAGTACATCGTCAAGGGAAGCGACTGGGCGCTCGGCTGGGACACACGGGCATGGGAAGGAAGCAGTGCCGGAAAGTACTTTTCCAGGGATAGCGTGGGGCACACCGGTTTCACAGGCACCTCCATTTGGATGGATCTCGAAAAAGATGTGATCGCTATCCTGCTCTCGAACAGAGTGCATCCTAAAAGGGACAACGACAAGATCAAACAATTCAGACCCGTGTTCCATGATGCGGTGATGGAGGAGTTGGGACTGGCAAATGCCTAAAATGAAAGAAGTGACAAGTGACGAGTAACAAGTGACAAGACAGAAGAAAAAAGGACAAACAACTCGTCACGCGTCACTCGTTACTGCATGATCCAAGGACAACTGAAAACGGACTACGGACAACTGGAAAATGGCTGAAATCAAGAGCACACTCGACATCATCATGGAGAAGGCCAAGAAGTTCTCTGTGACTGAAGAGGAGAAGAAGGGCTTCAGACGCCAGGAACTGGAGGGCAAGATCAAAGGCCTTGTTCAGAAAGCTGTCGATGGTGTTTTGGATTACCAGAGGTTCCAAACCGAAGTGCTCGCTCTCCAATCAAAGGAGAAAGACCTGGTCGATCAGATTCTGCAAAATGAAGTCGTGACTCGACTCGAAGTGGAAGCAAACAGCGAAGCGCTTTTGAAGATATTGGAAAACGCGGCTGGATCTGCGAAAGGTGCGGTGAAGAAAGCTTTAACCGACTTTGAGCTGAAAGCTGAGAAACAAAAGGATTCACGCCGAAAGACCCTGCTGGAGAGCTTCAGGAAGAAAGGGATCTCAGGTTCTGCTGTTCTGCCCAACCTGGATGCCGATCCCGAATGGCTTCGTGCGAAGTCAGACCTGAAGCGGCAACTGCAAGCTGAGATCAGAAAGGTAATCGAAAAGGGAGGGGCTTAGAGGTCGCAAGCAGGCCCGCCGGCGGGTAAAAGCGTGCTTCCACAGGGCTGCGTGCACCGTGCACCTTGCACCCTGAAACTTCATTTGCTTGTCACTCGTTACTCGTCACTTGTCACTCTTACTTTTACCGTGCTGTGGTTTTTTCCCCGCTTTTCCATCATTCCAACATTCCATTATTCCTGCTTTTCGGCATTTCAGATGTTGATCACACTGTCCGCCAGTTGCATGGCGGTGACGATGTCGAGCATGTTGGTGGTCTCACCCACCTTCTTCTTCTCCAGAAGGTTGAAGTGATTGAGGCAGGTGCCGCAGACCAGGATGGTGACACCTTCGCCTTCGAGTTCCTTCAGAACGGATAACGCTTCGGCTCCTTCGATTGCCAGCTTGACCCCGTTGTTCACAAAGATCAAGCGCCAGAGTTCAGGCCCCATCTCTTTTAATGTTTTCAGAAAATTAAGAAGCAGCTTGGTGCCAAGCACGTCGTCCCCGTGTCCCATGCGATCGGTGCCCAGCATGATCATTATCTTTTTTCTGTGAGAAGTGGGTTCTTTGGCCAGAGGCTTGCCGTGAGCTTCAGAGGTCCCTGTTTTTTTACCGTGCACATGAAAATCCGCCCCTTTCTGTTCCACAGTGACTTGAAATTTCTGGTTTTCAAGGAAGCGCGAGACATTTTCCTTCGCAGCCTGGTTATCCACGATGACGTTGATCTCGGAGAGGTTCTCCTTTTCAATAGTCTGCTTTGTCTTTAGCACCGGGGCAGGGCAGGCCAGCCCGCGGCAATCCAATTCACTCGACATAAAATGACTCCTTTCGGCACCTGCCATTCACTTCTATCTGGGACACCAGGATGAGTTCCCTGAGAACTCTGCGTCTGGGGGGAGACTTCTATCCCACAATGATTCTTTCCTTGGGTTCGGAAATGACTTCGCCCACAATGGCCGCGTCGCGGACGCCTTTTGCCTTGAGAGCTCGGAGCAGCTCCTGAGAACGCGTTGCGTCAACACTTATGAGCAGCCCACCCGAGGTTTGAGGATCGAAAAGCACATCCTGAGTGTTTCGATCTACGGAGGCTGAAAAGTCCACCATCTTCTCCCTGAACTCTCTGTTTCGGTATGCTCCTGCGGGGACAAGACCCATGGCCGCATACTCCAAAGCCTCCGGGTACAGAGGAAGGCTCCCCGCCTTGATCCGGACGCCGCATCCTGAGCCGTCAACCATCTCAGCAAGGTGGCCTAAGAATCCGAATCCTGTGATATCCGTGCACGCGTGCACAGGATAATCCTGCATCACTTCAGCCGCAGCCTTGTTGAGAGTTGCCATGTTCCGAGTCACCTTGTCTGTGATTTCTTTGGAAGCGAGGGCGCCTTTGATGGCCGTGGCGACGATGCCCGTGCCCAGCGGCTTGGTCAGGATCAGATGATCTCCAACCCTGAGATTTTTCTTTATGAGAACTCGATCCGGGTGGATGAATCCCGTCACGGAGAGCCCGTACTTGAGCTCTGGGTCCTCTATGGTGTGGCCGCCCACAAGCACCACTCCGGCTTCTCGCATTTTGTCTAGCCCGCCTTCGATGATCCGTCGCAGCACCGAGATATCCATGGTTT
>Ga0102851_10001444_pt1 | contig 13560 bp, 20 predicted proteins | sample Mud3Dept3metaG_FD_79558 | JGI IMG/M metagenome (GOLD analysis project Ga0102851, IMG submission 79558) | Freshwater wetland microbial communities from Ohio, USA, analyzing the effect of biotic and abiotic controls - Mud 3 Core 4 Depth 3... | ecosystem: Environmental > Aquatic > Freshwater >... | reverse complement strand
GATCCTCTTTCCCCATGTTGCCACATTGGATATCCCTTTGGATTTAACAAAACCTTCTGCAAAGCCCGCGGCGACCCCAGCCAGAAAGATCAGCGCACAATGGCCGATCGCGTAGACAAACAATAAGGATGTTCCGTAAAGGATCTCTCCTTTTGAGGCGACGAAAGTGAGGATCAGGACGAGGACTGGGGTAGCACACGGAGAGGACACAATCCCGAAGATGAGGCCAAGGAGGAAAGCCCCCAGTATTCCTTTTTGTTTCGGTTGAAGATGGACGGGAATGGGCAGATTCCACTCATAAAGACCAATCAGATGGAGACCGATGGCAACAGCAATGCCTCCCACGACAAAGTACCATGTGCGGCCGGTCACGCCAAAGAGTCCCCCGATAAAGGAAGCAACCGCTCCTAAAATCGTAAATGTGATGGAAAGGCCGAGGATGAAGGTCAGAGAATAGAGCAGGGCCTTGCGGCGATCTCCTCCCGAGTATCCTCCTACATATCCGATGACCAGCGGAATGGTAGCCAACACGCAAGGGCTTGAGGAGGATAAGATGCCTCCTAAGAAGACTCCGAAATATGCAAGAAGAGGGTTTTCAGTAAGCGACCAAGAAAGCTGATTGAGTATCGCTTCCATCTATTTTACCCCCATCTTTTCGAATACCTTCTTGATCTCCTCTTTATACATAAACCCCTCATGCCGGAAAACCTCCTTATTCTTTGAATCAAAGAAGATTTGTGTCGGAATGAGTCGGATATTGTTTGCCTCGGTTAGCTCGCGATCCTGGTCAATTTCAATTATTTTAATAATGACCCTGCCTTTATACTCCTCTGACAATTCTTGAAGAATTGGAGCCATTTTCTTACAGGGAATGCATTTGCCCCTCCCAAAATCCAAGAGTTTCGGAAGAGAGATTTTGGCAATGTCTTTTGGAAACCGTCGATCTAGGGCAGGTTCTGAGAAGGTGGGTTGATAGGAAAAAGCCACGATCGTGAAAATCAGTAAGGTCAAAAATAGGATATTTCCCTTTTTCATCGGTTCTCCTCTCTCGTGGAAGTATTATGGAACTTCAAAAGAACGGACTAAACGACCTCTGGATGCCTGGTCGAGTTGAGGTTTAAGGCACTCTTTAAGAAACAAAAGTGCCTCCTCCTTGTCCTCATCGAGGAGAATTCTCGTGAGCCTTAGAACATCTTCAGCAGTCAATTTAAGCACGGTTGAGTCGTTCGACATTTCTTGCTCCTTCCTCACTGCCCTTCTTAATGTTTGCTGAACACATCTTTTTGAGTAGGCTTATACGAAGCCTCAAAGACCGGCACTCAATGGTCCCGGGTCGCCTCCAGCAATTGAGGCTTAAGACATTCCTTGAGAAAGGCAAGGGCTTCGTCTTTTTCTTCGTCAAGGAAGATTCTCGTCAGCCTAAGCGTTTCTTCTGGGCTAAGATTCAACACAATATTTTTTATGTTCACCCTCTCTCCTCCTCTAACCATTTCTTAATCATCGATTTCGAGGGCAGGGTGCCTTTGGATTTCACTTTTCCATTAATGATGAGAGCCGGTGGGGGGAGAATGCCATATTGGGCCATCAGGTTAGGATCGGTGATGTGATTCAAACCCGCCAGGATTCGGGTTTCGGAAAGAACAGCCATAACATCCTGTTCCAATTTATTACAGGAATAACAACCAGGTCCCAGTATGGCCACTTCAAGAAATACCCTTTTTTCTTCCTCTACCTTTTCTACTAAAAATTTTTTAAATTCTCTAAAAAGGCCTCTTTTATATTCTTCTCTTACAGAGTTAGGGATATAATTCTTCTTGCTCGCCCTGTCTACCAGCATCTCTTTCAAGGCAGATTCTGGCTTTTCCCTTTGGTTTTTTAACTCCTCGAAGATTTCCTTCAACCCGATTAAGCCAACCGGAGTATCTCCGACGGCAACAAGGTGGTAGTCTTTTTCCATAACAACCCCTGGATGATATTACTTGATCAATTCTTTGATCTCTTCCACTTTGGGAACCTTCCCCTTGACTTTTACCACTCCGTCTATAACCAAAGCCGGTGTGGACATCACTCCATAACCCATGATTTTTTGAATATCCTCAACCTTTAAGACCTCGACCTCCTTACCGCTTTGTTTCACTGCTTCAAGGGCGTTTTGGTACAATTTGTTGCAATTTGAACAACCCATGCCCAAGATTTCGATCTTCATAATATTCGTCTCCTTTCAGTTTTGGAAATCCCGGACGAATGAATTGTCAAGATAAGAATTAAAAAACTTTTGAGAGGAGCTCAAGCGATCCGGTGTAGCCTTGGTATTCGAAAACCAGGGTTTTCTAAATAAACTATTTTGCCAAAAGTTCATTCACCAACTTTTCAACCTTACTCAAAGTTATGCCGCCGTGAAATCTCGGCTTACCGTTTATAACGATGAGCGGAAGATTGACTTTGCTCAGGATGGATGCAATATCCGGATAATTCTTCATCTCGTCGCTCTTCACATCGACATAAGCGAATTTCACATCTTTGCCAAATTTCTCCGACAATGAATTCCCCAGATTTTCAGCTGCCTCCTTCATCGTCTTTGGCGGGCTGCCACCAGCAGCCGTCGAAGTAGTAGTTCAACTGCAAGCCGGAAGCGGTGCATTGGAGCCAAAAACAACGGTCATAACCTCCTTCATTGTGGATTCCTCCTTTTTTTGGAATGGGTGTAATAAAATTCTATTTAACAATCTCGATTTCTGGTTTGATGATAATTTCGCCCTTTAGTGATTCGGCGATAGTAGAGTATTTCTTGGCCATCTCAAGCATCCTCTTTACAATGCCTTCAGAGCTGCCCCGAACCGTAATCTTGGGATACAAAACCACCTTCTTAAACCAGGAGGTTTTATCAATGTGCTCCTCTACCTCACCTTCGGCGGTGCACTCCAATGAGACCAATTTCAGCTTAAACCGCTCCACCGCCCAGAGCACCATCATGTGGACGCAGGTATTTATCGCCATTAAATAGGCATCCTCTGGCGTCATCATATTCGGGTGACCATACAGTGCTGGCGGCGCGGAAAAATCCATCTCGGTTCCATTTCCACAATAGGTATGTCCGAGATGTTCGCTTTTCCAGATGACTTTGTTCGTGTAAGTAGGCAACTTTCTCTCCTACTGGTTTTCTTCCAAGATCTCATCAACCTTATTAGCGATTTCTTCAGCCACTATATCCACGGCAACCTGGTCTTTTTCTGTTAAAGTGCGTCTTGAATGAGGAGCTTCAATGCCGTGTGCTTTAAGCACCTCTGACACAATAATGGAATGGCTGGGCTTACCGCTCAGCCTTTCAGTACTCAATTGGCTGCAGCGCTTATAACATCCGTCTACTGTGATGGTTGGAAACATCTTGGCAAAATTTCGTTCTCCTTTGTCACCTGCAATGAAAAGGGGTAAGCAGATGGTCACCGTACTGCCAGATCGAAGTTTGTCCAACACTTTCCGGGAGGCATGGCGGGTTAGGGTGCCTTCGCAGATTTCTTCTCCATTGCATGGGATGATACCCACTTTGTCATACTTGATTTCTTCGAGCACGATTTCTTCCGACATACCATCACTCCTTTTTCATCACGCAGTCTATTTCTTCGTTCAGTCTCTGGGCAAGAATATGAGCCAATTTAAAACCAGGCTCGCCCAGTTCGAGGATCCCCTCGGGTTTCAAATCGCGGTTTTTCTTGATGGCCTCAATGACCCGCAGGGCACTGTCTACTCGCTTGCCCGACGATTCCACAGTCTTGCGGGCACAGTCTTGAGTACATCCATCAATTGTAATAACGATTTTATTTTGCACCAGAGCCTTTGCCTCTGGGTCATCGATCATCAGGCGGCCCAAACAGGTTGTTGCAACATCATCCGGTCGAAGATCTTCTACAAGTTCATAAACAGCCTGTCGACCGATTTCACCAAAGGCTTTTCCAATACCGCTACAAGGTAAGACCACGACTTTCTTTTCCATTTAAAAACCTCTCTATGAAAGACCTATTCTTTCGCCATCTCCTTCCTGATCTTCTCTTCCATCCTGGAGAAATAGAGACGAGCTTCCATTAGCTCTTTTTTATCAGTTTCCCAGTCACTCGGCGCCATCTTGAAAAGCCACCCTTCTCCGTAGGGTTCGCTATTCACCCACTGCGGGTTATCTTTAAGCCCCTTGTTGACTTCTTTGATTGTTCCACTTACTGGTGAGATCACAGTCACGTTAACTTTAATGGTTTCTATCATGCCAGCTTCATCACCCTTTGTTAATTCTGAACCTGTCTCTGGAAGCTCTATGAAAATTACGTCACCCATTGTCTTTTGAAAAAAATCGGTAATCCCGACAGTAACCAGGTTACCATCCCTTTTCACCCAACACTCATCAGGATGGTAGAGATAACTGCTCTCCACCCGGAAAATAAATTTGTCATAGATCATCTCCATAAGATCATTAGTCACTTAGATATCTCCTTCAATAAAAAACCCCGCCGTTCAGCAATCAGGGTGATTCGGCAAGGGTTCTTGGGCTTGGTCATAAAATTTATTTACACAAACACACCCGCTGCTTTTTTACATTACTTTCGATCACTGCCGTCACACAACCAAAAAAGTCAATGACACAAGGCACTTCCAGTTTGTAGTACATTTCTACGCCATCTTTTCTGGAAGAAATGATCCCCGCTTCTTTCAGGACAAGCAGATGTTTTGATACCGTTGATTTATCAAGCTGAAATAAATCGAACAGTTCTGAAAAAGAGCGTTCCTTTTTCTTTAGACAGTCAATGATCATCAAGCGAACAGGATGAGACATTGCCTTTATAATCTTTGCCCTTATTTCGGCCTCTTCAAAAGTTATCAAAATGACATAACCTCCTATTTAACTGTTGGTAATTATACCAACTAACCAACAAATTGTCAAGTCTATATACAGCTGGACTTTCCCCAAAATTTTCTAAGAGATCTCAATGGCAAAGGGCAGCAGTAACTGCCCCCTGTTGTCCTCTCTCAGCAGGTTGGGGATAATTCCTGTTTTGGAAGCAAAAAAAGATCTAATAAATCCCATCCGCAATGGCATATTGCTTAAGCTGACAGCTAAGAGCTTATTTTCAATTGCAAATAGAGGCGGTCCCAGATGTTGTAAGAGAGATTCTTTCTTGGCCATTATTGAAGCGGTTGAATTTATGAAGGAGCATTTTAAAATTAACCTTCCAATAAAAGAAAAGATTGGTTGTAGTTTTTTTCATTTGAATACAGAATGTTTACACGAGCATTGTAAATTCTATCAACAGTGACCGCCACTTATCGGCAGAGGAGTTGGCGAGCCCATGATAACATTGAGAAACGGACCAGGATCAGAGGTTCCTTTCGACTTCAGAAAAGATGAGATTACAGGCATTGTCTACGAACTGGACCGATATTAATTAAAGTTCTAATTCTAGGATAAGTCAGACCCCGAATACTCCTAAAAAAAAATAATAAAACTAACCTGATACACTTCGATTTTATAGTCCAGCTTATTTGTAAGTAAATTAATTAAAAACGATTGACAAAAAAAAGTGTTTTGATATGATATGGCCAAAATTTGCCAAAGCCAAAGGAGGTGGGAGAAGAGAGTTTATCTGTCGAGGAGAGAAGGAATTTATCTTAAGGACCTTATTTCATTCCTATTCAATGAGTCACGCAGTTTTGTCTTAAACAAAGAAGGAGGTGTTCTATGGCAAAAAAAGTATCTCGACGTCAGTTTCTGAAGGGGGCTGGTGCGGTAGGAGCTGGAATCATTGGGGCTCCTCTACTGCAAGGGTTGGCACGAGGGCCGAGCGTAGCCTTTGCTGCGGCCAAGCCAATTAAGTTTGGTGGTATTTATTCCCTCTCAGGTGTTGTGGCTGCATGGGGAAAAGCTGCTCAACAGGGGGCAATGATGGCAGCCATGGAGATCAATCAGACAGGGGGTATCCTAAAAAGACCCATTGAAGTAAAATTCGAGGATGATGCCTGCAATCCTGAGGTAGGGGTAAGGAAGACGAGAAGACTGGTGTTGGAATGGGGTGCAGATTTCCTCCATGGGTTTAATCATAGCGGTGTTGCCTTAGCCGCCGTTCCCACTTTGCCAGAATTGAAACGGATGCTTCTCATCCCCTGTGCTGCAGCGACCCAAATCACGACGGAAGCGTTCAATAAATATGTCTTCAGACCTCATGCCAATTGCTACCAATCAGGGGCGGCTGGCGCGGTCGCTGCCGCTAAAATGCCCTATAAAAAATGGACGGTCATCGGACCCGATTACAGTTATGGGTGGGATTCCTGGGGTGGATTCATCGGAAACCTCGTGAAGAAGAAACCTGATGTAGAAGTCATGAGTACACAGGCATGGCCAAAGTTTGCAGCCGGTGACTATACCAGTTATATCGTGAAAGTTTTGGAAGCAAAGCCCGATGCTGTCTACTCTTCCCTCTGGGGTGGAGATTTCATCACCTTCCTCAAACAGGCAAAACGTTACGGTTTCTTTGAAAAAGTAGGGACCGTAGTGACCGAAGCAGGTTTAGCCATGGATGCTTTTTACGCTCTCTCCACGAAGGGCGGAACAGAGTCAGAGATTCCTGAGGGACTCTGGACCGCAGCCCATGGATATTGGTTCGAGCATCCGAAGACGGAGAAGAACAAGAAATGGGTAGATAAATTCGTCAGCATGTACGGAGAATATCCTCATATCGTGGCCCACGATGCTTATGGGATCATGTATACCTATAAGAAGGCCATTGAGAAGGCGAAATCGATAGAGACGGATGCAGTCATCGAGGCAATGGAAACGATGGAATTTGAGACCCCAGGCTACAAAAGAAAGTTCCGGAAAGAGGACCATTCCGCTTTTACAGATGTGCCTTATGGAAAAACGACCAAGGCTCCGGAATTGACAGGCATTGCCATGAACCTCACGGAACTCCTCGACGCCAGTATCATCGAGCCGATTGAAGATGTGCTCGAGAGACGAACCAAAAAAACACCGGCTCCGTGGATGAAATATGTGATGAAGGGTTAATGTAAGGCAGGAGGTTCTGCCTGTGGGAGGGCAGAACCTCCAGAAGATTTGTTTCTTAATCCAAATTATCAATGAAAGGGGTGGGATTATATGTCAAAAAAAGTATCTCGTCGTAAGTTTCTAAAGGATGCTGGTCTTTTTGGAGCTGGCATGATTGGAGTTCCACTATTAAAAGGGGTGAGCCGGGGGCCGAGCAACGCCTGGGCTGCAACCAAACCCATTAAGTTTGGTGGTATCTATTCTCTCTCAGGTGTTGTAGCCGCATGGGGAAAAGCGGGTCAACAGGGAGCAATGATGGCTGCCGTGGAGATCAATCAGGCAGGTGGTATCCTGAAGAGGCCCGTTGAATGTAGGTTTGAAGACGATGCTTGTAACCCTGAATTTGGAGTAAGAAAAACAAGAAGACTTGTCCTCGATTGGGGAGCAGATTTTCTCCATGGATTCAACCATAGCGGTGTAGCCTTATCAGCTGTCCCTGTCCTTCCAGAATTGAAACGGATGCTCCTCATCCCCTGTGCCTCATCCCCCGCAATCACTACTGAGGCCTTCAATAAGTATGTCTTCAGACCCCGTGCAAACGTTTACCAATCCGGAGCTGCTGCAGCGGTCATCGCTGCTAAAATGCCCTATAAGAAGTGGACAGTGATCGGACCTGACTACAGTTTTGGATGGGATGCATGGGGAGCATTCGTTCACCATCTTAAAATAAGAAAACCTGATGTAGAGGTGATGAGCATCCAGGCATGGCCCAAATTTGGCGCTGGAGATTTTACGAGCTATATTTTAAAAGTCATTGAAGCCAAACCGGATGCCATCTACACACCCCTTTGGGGCGGAGATTTCGTTACCTTTCTTAAGCAGGCAAAACGATATGGTTTCTTCGAAAAGATGGGGGTCGTGATCACCGAGGGCGGCTTAGCCGTAGATGGTTTTTACGCCCTCTCCACGAAGGGAGGGACGGAGTCTGAAGTTCCTGAAGGAATCTGGGGCGCAGCCCATGGGTATTGGTTCGATCATCCGAATACAGAGAAGAACAAGAAATGGGTAGAGAAATTTATGAGCATGTATGGGGAATATCCTCATAATGTGGCCCACGACGCCTATGGGGTGATGTATCTTTATAAGAAGGCGATAGAGAAGGCGAAAACCATAGAGACGGATGCAGTGATCGAGGCGATGGAAACCATGGACTTCGATACTCCAGGCTACAAAAGAAAGATGCGGAAAGAGGACCATTCTGCGTTCTGTGAAGTTCCTTATGGGAAGACTGCCAAAGCCCCTGAGAAGGTTGGAATCGCCATGAATCTTGTTGATGTTGTGGATGCTTCTGGAAAAGATATCATCGAACCGGTCGAAGATGTCCTCGAAAGGCGAGCCAAGAAAACGCCGCCTCCTTGGATGAAATATGTGATTAAAGGATAATGTGAGAGGGGGGGCCGCTGAAGAAAGGATATTTTGGCGGAACCTCCATTTTTTGACCATTCATTTGTGAGGACAAAAACAATGACTTTTTCGACCTTCTTCGCTTTTTTTCTGAACGGACTCACCAGTGCGATGACCTTTTTCATCATCGCCTCAGGCTTAACTCTGATCTATGGTGTGTTGAGAATCTTGAATCTCGCTCACGGGTCCCTCTTTATGTTGGGCGCTTTCTTTACTTTTCAGTTGACTCACTGGTTTGGAAATTTTTGGTATGCCCTCATCCTCGCACCCTTCATATGTGCTGTGGCGGGGATCCTCATGGAGAGGATCTTCTTACGACCTGTCTATGGGCTTCCCATCCCCTTTCAACTCTTGCTGACATTCGGCCTGATGCTCCTCATCGCAGATATTGTGAGGATCTTTTGGGGGGTGGCCTTTCGAACGGCTACTGAACCTAAAGTCCTCAGCGGGGCCATGAATATCTTCGGGGTCAGTTATCCAAGGTATAACATTTTTGTCATTGTTGTGGGGATTCTTGTTTGCATTTTCATCTGGATCCTTTTAACGAAGACCCGGTTTGGGAAGATGATACGAGCCGCTTCTTCAGACCGGGAGGTGGCTAACGGGTTGGGTATTAACGTCCCCTGGTTATATACAGCCGTTTTTGGCATTGGGGCCTACCTCGCTGGACTATCAGGGGTCCTGGCGGCTCCGCTTCGTTCCATCATGTTAGAGATGGATGTCCATACGATTATCGAGGCTTTTGCTATTGTGGTAATTGGCGGATTGGGTAGCATCCCTGGTGCTCTCATTGGATCTCTGTTGTTGGGTCAACTCAACTCTTTCGGGACCCTCTATATCCCGAGGTTTGAGATGGCCTTCATGTATGTCTTCATGGCAATTATTTTACTCATCCGACCGAAGGGACTCTTGGGCGAGGAGGTAGGTTAAGAGATGCGTTACAAATACTTATGGCTCATTGCTCTTATCATTTTGTTAATTTTAACACCACTATTTCTATCAAGCTTCCTCATGGTTTTTCTCACCGAAATGCTTATTATGATTCTCTTCGCCATCAGTTTCAATCTTCTTTTCGGGTATACAGGGCTTCTCTCCTTTGGGCACGCTGCCTTCTTCAGCATCGGGTCCTATGTCACCGGCCTCGTGTTGCTCCATATCTATCCTTCCATACCCTTGGCTTTCGTTACCGGGGTTGTCGCAGCCGCCATTGCAGCCTGGATCATCGGATACTTTTGTGTCCGTCTGGACGAGATCTACTTCGCCATGCTCACCCTGGCCTTTGGCATGATGGTCCATACCATCATTTGGAAGTGGGATCGACTCACGGGTGGAGCAGATGGTCTCGTAGATATCCCCCGGCCAAATCTTAATCTTCTCCTCTTCGAAGTGGATCTTTCCTCCATTAATTCGTATTACTATTTCACTCTTGTCTTAGTTGCCATCGCTCTTTTTGTCCTCTGGATCATTGTCAATTCTAACTTTGGATTAGCCTTGAGGGCGGTTCGGGAAAACTCAGAACGTCTCCAGTTTGTGGGAATCAATGTCAGGCGATATCGCCTTATCTCTTTTGTGATTTCGGGATTCTTCTGCGGATTAGCAGGAGCTTTATTTGGTCCATTCTTGAAATCCATCACGCCAAGCATCGCCTTCTGGACAAAATCGGCGGAGCCGGTCTTTATGAGCCTATTAGGAGGGACAAAGATCTTTCTCGCTCCTGCTGTGGGATCGGTCATCTTTATGTATCTCAAAGAGATTATCTCAGGATACACAGAGTTGTGGATGATTTATTTGGGGGCCATTCTGATCGGCTTTGTTCTTTTCCTTCCAGGAGGGATTATTGGATTTCTCAATGAGAAGCTGAGAGGCCGAAGGCTGGGGAGGGTAGGAGAATGAACGTCTTGGAGATTCGAGGGCTGGTGAAAAACTTTGGGAAACTGGCTGCCATTGCTGGGGTAAACCTGAATTTTCAAGAGGGGCAGTTCACATCCATCATCGGCCCGAACGGTGCGGGGAAAACTACCTTATTCAATGTAGTGACGGGGAGATTGTCCCCAAGCTCAGGGACCATTCATTTCAATGGGAAAGATATCACAGGGCTCCCTCCGTATCAGATTTCAAGGTTGAAGCTAAACCGAATTTTTCAGATTACCAATCTTTTTCCAGAATTGACGGTGTATGAGAATATCAAGGTCTCGGTCCTCGCCAAAAGGAGGGAGACCTCTAAAATATTTACGCTTAGCAAAAACCGAAGTCCAGCAGATGAGGAGACCGAGAGAATTCTTGGGATCATTGGTTTGATGGATAAAAAAGATTCTCTCTGCGGCTCCCTATCCCATGGCGACCAACGGTTGGTAGAGGTTGGCGTTGCTTTGTCGCTTGATCCGATCCTTCTCCTCCTGGACGAACCCACAGGGGGGATGGGCCCTGAGGAGACCGACCGGATGGTTCAATTTATCCGTACACTCTCAGAAAAACAGAAAGTGACGATCCTTCTGGTGGAACATGATATGAGTGTAGTTTTCTCCGTCTCTGAGAGGATTGTTGTGATGGCTCAGGGAGCAGTCATCGCCGATGGAAACCCTGATGAGATACGTAAAAATGAAAAGGTGAGAGAAGCCTACTTAGGAGAGTAATATGCTCGAAGTCAATGACATCCATACTTACTATGGAAGAAGCCATATCCTTCAAGGAGTCTCAATAAATCTCCAAAAAGGGGAAGTCATCTGTTTGCTCGGTCGGAATGGAGCGGGTAAAACCACGACCCTGAGGTCCATCATGGGGTTTACCCCACCCAGAAAAGGGAGCGTCAAATTTGAGGGGGCGGATCTGGCAAAAATGCCTCCTTATGAAATCTGCAGGTTGGGGATCGGATATGTGCCTCAGGATCGAAGGATCTTTCCGACCTTGAGCGTCGAGGACAATCTGGAAGTGGTGGAGCGCAAGGTGGAAGGGGGATGGACGGTGGAGAAGATTTTCTGCACTTTTCCAATTTTAGAACCGTTGAAGTCGAGAAAAGGAAGGCATTTGAGCGGTGGGGAACAGCAGATCCTTGCCGTAGCCAGGCCTCTGATGACCAACCCAAAGTTATTACTCCTTGACGAACCTTCAGAGGGTCTGGCGCCCCTGGTCGTGAGAGCGATTGAAGAGTTAGTTAAGAGTATCATTACCACTGGGATCTCCGTAATCCTGGCAGAGCAGAATATGAGATTTGCGATGAATATCGCTCAAAGAGGATACATTATCGATAAAGGCAGAATCCACCATCAGGGAAACATTGAGGAATTGAAAGAAGACAAAGAGATTATCGGGAAGTACCTCGCCGTCTGATGTGGGAACCCCATTTCAATTCAATTTTTTGAGTCATCCATTTTGAGATAGAAAATTCTTGGAACCCCGTGTTTTCGTCCATTTTTTTCTGAACGGTCTCGCTAGCTCCTCCTGCTATTTTCTAATCGCGTCGGGCATTAGCCTCATCTTTGGCGTCCTGGGCATTCTCAATTTTGCCCAAGGGGCTTTGTTCATGATCGGGGCTTACCTCTCCTATCAGATCATCCTCTGGACCGGCAACTTCTGGTTCTCAATCCTCATCACTCCTATCGTCTTGGCAGGAATAGGAATAATCATAGAAAGATTCCTCCTTCGCTATACTTATCGGATCAATGTGAACTTCCAATTACTCCTCACCTTTGGTCTCATCCTGGTCATCGAGGATCTCGTCCGTTTAACCTGGGGCGTGAATTGGCATACAGTTCAGGAAGCAAAGGCCCTCAGGGGTGTGGTACAGATCATGGGAGGAGGGTATCCGATTTACAATCTCTTTTATTTTGGAGTTGGAACGGCTGTCTTCATCAGCCTTTGGTTCTTTTTAAATAAAACAAAATACGGGAAGAGGGTGGTGGCAGCCTCCTCAGACCGGGAGTTGGCCAATGGGCTTGGAATCAATGTCCCGAGATTGTATACAGTCATCTTCGCTCTCGGATCCTCTCTGGCTGGATTGATGGGAGTCTTTCATGGTCCCTTCATCAACATCAGTCTCGAGATGGGGCATCATTATATTATGAATGCCTTTGCTGTGGTGGTCATCGGAGGATTGGGAAATATCACAGGGGCCTATATCAGTGCTCTCATCTTAGGCCAATTAGAGGCTTTTGGAATTCTCTATTTCCCCTTCTTCGAGAGGATATTTATGTACGGGTTCATGATGGTGGTCTTGATTTGGCGCCCCAGAGGACTTTTTGGGGAGAAAAAAGAATGAGAAGCAAAGAAGGACTATTCTTCTTCATTCTTTTATTCCTCCTTTCTTTGGGAGTGGGGGGATGCGGAAAAGAGCCAGTAGCCAGGATAGGTGACGTGGCTCCGGATTTCACCCTTCCAACCTTGGGGGGCCAAGAAATCACACTTGGTCAATATAAAGGAAAGAATATCTTTTTGCTTTTTTGGACACAGGGATGTGTCTTCTGCCAAACGAGGGGTATTATTATGGTGAATGATATCTATACTAAAGGGCAACGGTCAGGCCTGGTTGTCCTTTCTGTTAACGTAGCTGAAAGCAAGGGAGAAGTGGCTGAATTCGTTCGACAGAAGGGATTGATTTATCCTGTTTTGATGGACAGAGATGCGAGCGTCAGCCGGAAAAAGTTTGGCGTCTATGTCGTTCCTACCCTCTTTGTTATTGGTAAAGATGAATTGATCAAGGAAAAGGTTTATGGATATCTGACGGAACAGGCTCTCTTAGATTTTGTCGAACCTTATCTGAAAAAGAAGGATTAAAGGATGTTCCAAAAAACTCTCCCCTTCAAGGTGAAAAGAGTTTGTGAGCCTCTTGAGGTTTTAATTCAATGTGAAATTTTTTGCTTGACATTTTTTTTGAGGTCTGGTAAAAGATTCTGTAGACAATAGACAATTTCTGCATTAAATACGTATCTATTGGAAAATATTATGGAAATCTCAAATGTAACGGTAAGTACTCTCCAGCTTTTGAGGGAAAAAATAATTACTGGTGAGCTGAAATCAGGGCAGAAACTTAATGAGTCCAATCTATCCGTAAAGCTTGGTATCAGTCGTCCCCCTCT
>Ga0102851_10001443_pt1 | contig 13564 bp, 11 predicted proteins | sample Mud3Dept3metaG_FD_79558 | JGI IMG/M metagenome (GOLD analysis project Ga0102851, IMG submission 79558) | Freshwater wetland microbial communities from Ohio, USA, analyzing the effect of biotic and abiotic controls - Mud 3 Core 4 Depth 3... | ecosystem: Environmental > Aquatic > Freshwater >... | reverse complement strand
GCCGCCGCACGCGGTCCCGATCTCCGACGTCAGCATCCGCGCCTGGAGCGAGAGCAGCGGCATCGAGAGCAGGACGATCCCGGCGAGCAGGCCCGCGCGCGCACCGGCGAACCGCATCGAGATCCCGGCGGTGGCGAGCACCGTGAGGAGCCCCATCAGGGCGAACGGCAGCCGGCGGCCCGTGTCGCTGTCGCCGAACGTGTCGCGACCCCACGTCGCGGCCCGGGGCGTCAGCGAGCGCGCGGCGGCATTCTTGGGTGCCGTCCGCACGCAGCTGTCGGTGGGCGCTGGGACCGGCTCGACGACGGGCGGCTTCGCGGCGTCCTTGTCGATCGGCGGCGCGGCGCGATCCGAGAGCTGGCGCTCGTGGGGCTCCCACAGGCCCGGCGTCCCGAGCCCGGGGAACAGGATGCAGAGCGCGAGGACGAACACCGTCGCGAGCGCGATCGGCCAGCGGCCGAGGGCTGACCCGAGCGATCTGGCGTTCATGGCGCGAAAGTACCCCTGACTTGCGTCGGGCGAAAAGCCCAGCGACAGTGGGATCGTGTCGGACGTCACCGCGCGCGCCGCGGAGCTGGGGCGTCTCCACCGGGATGTCCCCGTGCGGAGATATCGCAGCCTCGTCGGGCACTGGCTGTCCCGGTGGTTCCGGCCGCCGCGGCCGGCCCAGCACGATCCGGTGCCTGCGATCGGCCCCGGCGAGCTGTCGCTGACGTTCGGCGGGCACGCGAGCCTGATCGCGCGCTACCACGATCTGGCGATCGCCTTCGATCCGATGCTCGGCCGCTGGGTCGGCGGCGTCCGCCGGGCCGTCGAGCCGGGCCTCGCGCCGGGTGACTTCTCCGACGTGCGGCTGATCCTGATCTCGCACCGCCACGCGGATCACCTGCACCTGCCCACGATGAGGAAGCTGCCGCGCACCGCGACCGTCGTCGTCCCTGCCGGGGCGGCGGCGCCGCTGTCGGACCTCGGGTTCGCGCGCGTCGTCGAGCTCCAGCCCGGCTCCGACTTCGAGCTGCGCGGCGTGCAGGTGATCGCGGCCGCCGCGTCGCACGGCGACCACGAGCTGGCGCGCGGCCTGTCGTTCGTCGTCCGCGGTCCGGGGCCGAGCGTCTACCTGTGCGGCGACAGCGGCTACTTCTCGGGCTTCGCGGACGTCGGCGCGCGGTTCGCGCCCGACATCGCGGTGCTGCCGATCGGGGGCTTCTTGCCGAGGTCGTTCCGCGCGCGGCACATGTCACCGCTCGACGCGCTCTACGCGTTCGAGGATCTCCGGTCACGGCTCCTCGTGCCGATCCATCACGGGGCGTTCGCGCTGTCGTACGAGCAGCTCGACGAGCCGGCGCGCTGGCTCGTCGAGCTCGCGAAGCAGCGCGGGGTCCGCGATCACGTGATGGTGATGGCGGCGGGGCAGAGCGAGCGCTTTGTCGAGTCGTTCGGCGAGCAGCGCGCTGCACGAGAGGCGTGCTAAGACCGCGACGTGTCCGTCCCCGACGTCTCGATCGTGATCCCGGTCTACAACGAAGAGGGCATCCTCCGCGAAGCGGTGACCGAGCTGCTCGAGGGCCTGCCGAAGGATCTGTCGTTCGAGGTGATCATCGCCGAGAACGGTTCGAAGGATCGCACCGCGGAGCTCGCGGCGCACATCGCCGCCGAGCGCCCCGAGGTCAAGACGTTCTCCCTCGGCGAGGCGAACTACGGCAAGGCGCTGCGCCGCGGGATCCTCGAAGCGCGCGGCACCTGGGTGATCTGCGAGGAGATCGATCTGTGTGACGTCGACTTCCACCGCCGGGCGCTCGAGCTGTTGCGCCACGGCGACTGCGACATGGTCGTCGGCAGCAAGGCGATGCGGGGCGCGAGCGACGAGCGCCCGCTGTTCCGCCGGTTCGCGACCCGCGTGATCAACGGCATGCTGTGGGCCGCCCTCGACTTCCGCGGGACCGACACCCACGGCCTCAAGGCGTTCCACCGCGAGACGCTGCTGCCGGTCGTCCAGGCGTGCGTGATCGAGCGCGATCTGTTCGCGAGCGAGCTGGTGATCCGCGCCGGCCGCCAGGGCCTCCACGTCGTCGAGATCCCGATCCGCCTCCACGAGAAGCGGCCCCCCGCGATCAACCTCGTCAAGCGCGTCCCGAACGTGCTGCGCGGGATCGCGAAGATGACCTACGTGATCCGGTTCGGCGGAAAACCGTGACCCGGCCGTCCTGCGCGATCTCGATCGATCTGGACGCCATCGGCTGCTACTACCGGATCTACGGCCTCGGCGCTTCGCCGCCCGAGCTCGAGCACGTGATCCTCGAGCGCGCGCTGCCTCGCGCCGCCAGGTTGTTCGCGAGCCGCGGGATCCACGTCACGTGGTTCGTCGTCGGCCGTGACGCCGATGCCGAGGCCGCGCTCCCCGATCGCGCGGCCCGCGCCGCCAATGGGCAGCGGCTGGCGGCGCTCGCGCAGCACGGGGACGAGCTCGGCAACCACTCGTACTCGCACTTCTACGATCTCGCGCGCCGCGCGCCGGACGTCATCGACGCCGAGATCGGTGACTGCGATCGCGTGCTGCGCTCGCTGACCAACAACCACGGCGTGCGCGGCTTTCGCGCCCCGGGCTACGATGTCTCGCCGGCGATGCTCGACGCCCTCGCGCGCCGCGGCTATCGCTACGACTCGTCGATCTTCCCGGCGCCCGGCTACTACGCCGTCAAGGCCGCGGTGATGGGTGCGCTCGCGCTGATCCGCCGGCCGAGCGGCGCGGTGATGACGGACCCGCGCGCGCTCGTCGCGCCGCCCGATCCCTACCGCCCGTCGATGTCCGCCCCGTGGCGGCGCGGTCAGGCGCCGCTCGTCGAGCTGCCCGTCGCGGTGACGCCGTGGGCGCGCGTGCCGGCGATCGGCAACTGGCTGATCCTCGCGCCGGCCTCGCTGCGCAGGCGGCTCGTCGCCCAGATGGCGCAGCGGCGGTTCTTCAACTTCGAGCTCCATGGGCTCGACTTCGCCGACGCGGAGAAGGACGGCATCCCGGGCGAGCTGGTCGCGCGCCAGGCCGATCTGCGCGTGCCGATCGCGGACAAGCTCGCGCGGCTCGGGGCGATCCTCGACGAGCTCGCCGAGCGGTGGGACCTCGTGACGCTCGGCCAGGTCGCGGCCGACGTCCAGCTCACCGAGTGATCAGCGGCGGCGCGTGACCGCGTTGCGCGCGAGCTCGTCGACGCGCTCGTTGAGCGCGATGCCCGCGTGGCCCGCGACCTTGACGAACCGCAGCTCGGAGAACTGCTTGGTCAACGCCCGCAGCTTCATCACCAGCTCGGTGTTCGCCTTGGCCTTCCAGTTCTGGGTGAGCAGGCCGATCGAGTACGCGGAGTCCGAGTAGACGAACACCGGGCGCGCCTTGTCGGCGACCTCCTCGAGGCCGCGGAGGATCGCCATCAGCTCGGCGATGTTGTTCGTCCCCTCCCCGAGATACTCGGACAGCTCGCGGTGCTTGCCGCCATCGATGATCACGACGCCCAGGCCGGCCGGGCCGGGGTTGCCCGTGCACGCGCCGTCCGTCCACACGTGGATCGCGTTCTCGGGCGCGGCGGGCATCGCGCCCGCCCGGGCGGGGCCCTTGGCGGCCTTGTCTTCGGTCTTTTCCGGAGCGCGCTCCCCGGCGGCGAACTCGAGCGGGGTGCCCCCGAGCGCCGTCAGGTTGCGGGCCCCGGCCCGGTAGACCTTGGCGCCATCCGCGGGCTTGTAGACGATCTCCACCCGCCCGTCGGCGTCCTTGATCAGGGCCCCGGTGGCGTCGACCTTGGCCCAGACCTCCGCGTCGCGCAGGCGGTATGGCATCCAGGGCATGGCGTGTTATAAGCCGGCGTCCTCACCGGACATCTACAGGAGATCAGAAAATGGTTCGCATCCGCCACGGTTGGCTCGTCGCTGCACTCGCACTTGGTTTCAGCGCTGGAGCGTGCAAGAAGGACGAGAAGAAGGCCCCGGCCACTGGCGGGGAGACTGCTGCCAAGCCGGGCGATAAGCCGGCCGAGAAGCCGGCCGAGAAGCCCGCCGATCCCGGCGCGGGATCTCCCATCGCGGCGGTGGCGGCGGGGATCAACCCGAACGCCAGTGACCTCTCGCTCCTGCCGGTCGACTCCGAGATCGTGCTCGGCCTCAACTTCGCCCAGCTGCAGAAGAGCGCGCTGTGGAAGAAGTTCGCCGAGCCCATGATGATGAAGGGCGACACGCAGGCCAAGCTCACCGAGTTCAAGGCCAAGTGCGGCTTCGATCCGATGACCGCGGTGCAGAGCATCTCGATGGGCCTCAAGGGCGTCGGTGGCGACAAGCCCGACGGCGTGATGGTCGTCCATGGTCCCGAGAAGACCAAGGTGATGGCCTGCCTCGACAAGATGAAGGACGAGGCGGCCAAGGACGGCAGCACCGTCACGCGCGACGGCGACATCGTCGTCGTCAAGTCGAAGACCGGCGAGACGTTCGCCTTCACCTACGTCAACGAGACGACCGTGCTCGGCGTCGTCGGCCCGAACGCGACCGCCGCGGGCGTCAAGGCCGCGGCCGCGGGCACCTCGGCGCTCAAGACGTCGCAGGCGTTCGTCGACATGTACTCGAAGATCAACACGTCCGACTCGCTGTGGATCCTGATGAACGGCAACTCGAAGGCGTTCGAGAAGGCCGCGCAGATGGGCTTCAAGCCCAAGGCCGTGTTCGGCTCGGTCAACGTCACCGACGGGCTCTCCGTCGACATGCGCGTTCGCCTCGACACGCCGGATCAGGCCGCGCAGATCACGAACATGGCGAACAGCCAGACCGCGCAGTTCAAGCAGATGGTCGACAAGCTCGCGATCGTCGCCGAGGGCGCCGACGTCAAGATCGACATCGCGCTGTCGACCCAGAAGCTCGAGGCGCTGATCAGCCAGTTCGCTGGCATGATGGGCGGCATGGGCGGCGGGATGGGCTCGCCCTGATGAAGCGGAGGCTCGGCACGCTCGCCTGTGTGCTGAGTCTCGCGGTCGTCTCGGCTTGCAGCAAGCGCAAGGCGAAAGACACCGCACTCTCGCCCGAGGTCTCCGGCCTCGCGGCGGTGCCTGCGACCGCACAGGTCGTGATCGGCGCCGATGTCCACAAGCTCTCCGACTCGCCGATCATCGCGCGGGCGGTCGAGCGGCTGCTGCTGTCCGAGCCCAAGCTCGCGGAGAGCTGGAGCCACGTGCAGGAGAGCTGCAAGATCGATCCGGTCAGGCAGCTCCGCCACGTGATGCTCGCGATCGGTCCGGCGCCCGGCGCCGCCGGTACCGGGCCCGTGCTGATGGTCGCGACCGGGCAGCTGTCGGAGCCGGACCTTGCGTCGTGCATTCGTACGATGGTCGGCAAGGGCGGCGGTACGCTGACGGCGAAGTCGGTCGTCGGTCGCTCGATCTATCAGGTCGTGGACGGCAAGCGCACGATGTACTTCGCGTTCAGCCGGCCCGACACCGTCGTGCTGGGGACCAGCGAGGCGTGGGTCACCGAGGCGCTCGGCACCGGGCTCAAGGCGACCTCGAACCCCGATCTCCAGGCCTGGCTCAAGCTGATCGACCAGCGCAGGCCGGTCTGGGCGGTCGGTCGCATCGACCCGCGGGTAGGGCAGGGGCTCGTCACGGCGACCGCGGGTAAGCTCGCGAAGCAGCCCGAGGCGTTCGTCGCCACGCTCGATCCGACCGCCGGCGCGAAGCTCGAGCTCGGCGTCGTGATGGCGGATCCCGAGATGGCCAAGACGCTGGAATCGTGGGCCAAGAACGAGCTCGCGGTCGTCGGCATGGCGGCGCAGCTCAAGTCGCTCGGCTCGATCGTCAGCAAGGTCACCGTGATCGCAGAGAATTCGGTCGTTCGGTTTCGCGCGGCGCTGACCCTGGACGAGGTCAATCAACTGCTGTCTGTGCTTGACGAAAAGCCGGCACCCGAGCAAGGTTCCCCGCCCCCCGAGGGCCCGAAGTAGGTAGGAAAAGATCATGGCGAAGAAGACCGAGAAGGCTGCTGTTGCTCCGAAGCGGGCGATCACGAAGGTCGCCAAGGTGACCAAGGCGCCCAAGGGCGCCGCGGTGAAGACCAGCGCGCGTCACCCGAGGGCCCGCGTCACGGACCTGTTCAAGGGCAAGGCCGAGCTCGCCAAGAGCCTCGCCGCCGCCGTCGCGCGCTCGAACGAGGACACGACCGAGCTCGAGGCGCGCCTCAAGACCGCGTCGAACGCGCAGCTCCTCCGCCTCCAGAAGACCGTCGCGCTGGTCAAGGACAAGTGGGGCAACCGCGAGAAGCTGATCGCCGCGATCGGCACCGCGGAGCAGAAGTCCAAGGACAAGGACTACCTGACGATGCTCGACGGCTGTTCGCTGCCGCAGCTCGTCGATCTCGCTCGCTCGAGCGAGCGTCGCGCTCGGACCTGAGTCACGCCTGAGTCACAATCAACGCGCACGATGCGCGTCCGCTGGATAGTTCTCCTCGGTCTGATCGGCATGGCGCGCGGCGCTGTCGCCGAGCCCGAGGAGCCGAGCACGCGCTCCGCCGCTCCGGCCCTCCGGGGTGCAGCGCTCCTCGCCCCCACCGCCCCGTGGCGGTGGCAGGTGATCACCGCGCCCCGCCTCGCTCCGCAGATCGGCGCGCTCGCGGTCAGCGGCCTCGACGTCGCGCACGGACGCGCGCCCGCGCCGATCGCCGTGCTCGGCGAGGGCACGGCCCCTGCGGCGTGGCCATACGGCGTCGACGGCGAGCTGGCCGCGATCCCCGCGCCGCGCGACAGTGAGCGGATCGCCGCCGCGTTCGGCGTCACGACGTTCTCGCTCGCCCCGGCGGATCAGGGCCTGCGGATGCTCGAGCTGCGGATGCGCTACGCGGACGGCGCGGCCGCCTGGCTCAATGGGGTCGAGCTCCTGCGCCGCGGCCTCGCGAACCCGGGGCCCGTGGCGCTCGCCGATGGTCCCCACGGCCCCGAGTGGGAGACGTTCTACATCCCCGTCGCGCCGGGCCTGTTGCGCCTCGGCGGCAACGTCCTCGCGGTGGAGCTGCACCCGTCGGGGCGACGCCACGGACCGACGATCTCGGTCGATCTGATCGGCCGCCGCGAGCACGGCATCGTGCGTGGCCCCGTGCTCGCCGAGGTCGGCCCGACGACCGCGCGGATCGTGGTCGAGACCGATCCGGACACCGCGGCCGTGCTCGACTGGGGGACCGGCGCGATGCTCGATCAGCAGCAGACGAGCGCCCCCGGGCGGCGCCACACGTTCGTGCTGCCGAGCCTGCCCGTGCGCGGCCCGGTTCGTTACCGGGTGACCGCGGGCGCGACCCAGTCGCCGATCTACCGATTCCACACGACGCCGGGCGCCGGCGAGGCGATCCGGATCGGGATCTACGGCGACGTGCGCGGCGGTCACGCGGTCCATCGCCGCGTCGTCGACGCGATGCTCGCGGAGCCGCTCGATCTGATCGGCGTCACCGGCGACATGGTCCTGCGGGGCACGGACCAGGCAGACTGGCAGCGGTTCTACGCGATCACGCAGCCGCTGCTCGCCCAGGTCCCGTACCTGCCGGCGATCGGCAATCACGACCTCGGCTGGCTGGGCGCGCACGCGAATCCCGACGACGCGTTCGCGCTCCCCGCCGGACCGCCGGGGCGACCGGCGGGGACGTTCTGGTACAGCTTCGATCTCGCCGACATCCACCTCGTGATGCTCGACTCCAACTCGTACGAGCTCGCGGAGCAGCTGTCGTGGCTCGAGCAGGATCTCGTCGCGGCGCGCGCACGCAAGGTCCGCGCGATCATCGTGGTGACCCACAACGGCCCGTACTCGCGCGGCTATCACCGCGGTAACCTCGACGCGCGCACGCGCTACGTCCCGGTCCTCGCGCGCCACCACGTCGACCTGTTGCTATCCGGACACGATCACATCTACCAGCGCGGCGAAGCCGGCGGCATCCGCTACGTCGTCACCGGTGGCGGCGGCGCGTCGCTGTACGCGTTCACGTGCGGGGTCCCGGGCAAGCGGCGGTGCGCGGTCGACGACGGCATGCAGGCGCTCGCGCGCGAGCATCACTTCATCGTCCTCACGATCACGAAGACCGCGATCGAGCTGTGTGCCCGGCGGCCCGATGGCCGCCTGCTCGAGGCGTGCACGCGCCTTCCGTTGTGGAGACCGTGATCACCGTGCTACCCCAAGCTCATGCGCTATCGCCTGTTGCTCGCCGGGGTGCTCCTCGTCGCCGCGTGCTTCAAGTCCGGCGGTAGCGGCGGCGCTGGCGACACCGAGACGCCGAGCAACCAGGTCCGCGGCAGCGGCACCGACTACAGCGCGACGATCGCGGATCCGCTCGGCTTCCTGCCGATCGACAGCGAGGTCGTGCTGAGCCTCGACGCCGAGCAGCTCCGGCGTAGCCCGCTGTGGGCGATGATCGAGCCCAAGCTGCTCGTCGCCGCGGGCTCCGATCTCCAGACGTTCAAGACCGTCTGCGGCATCGATCCCATGACATCGATCGGCGGCATCACGATCGGGATCAAGAACCTCAAGCAGGAGACGCCCGACGGCGTCCTCGTCGTCACCGGCCTCGACCGCGCGCGGATGACCGCCTGCATGGACAAGGCGCGCAAGCAGGGAGATCAGGCGGTCCAGGTCGCCAAGGACGGCACCGTGACGATCGCGGCCGAGGGCAAGAATGACTCGCCGGTCGTGTTCGCGTTCGTCGATGCCTCGACGGTGGTCGCGATGATCGGACCGGCGACGACGTCGGCCGCGTTCGCGACGGTGCTCGCGAGTGGGGCGCCGCTGCGCAAGTCACCGACGTTCGGCGAGCTGATCGCGCGGGTCGACCTCGAGGCGGCGCTGTGGGCCGTGCTCAATGGCAACAGCAGCGTGTTCGAGCAGGCCGCCGCGCTCGGCATGAAGCCCAAGGCGATGCTCGGCTCGGTTCACCTCGCGACCGGCCTCGACGCCGCCATGCGGATCCGGCTCGGGACCCCGGCCGAGGCGCAGCAGATCACCACGATGGCGCAGGGGCAGCTCGGGATGGCGGCGGGCTTCTTCGACAAGCTCGAGGTCACCGCCGACGGCAGCGACGTCGCCGTCGTCGCGGTGATGACCGACGCGCAGCTCCAGAACATGCTGTCGCTGATGACGGGCATGCTGGGCGGACCGTAGCGCGCCGCGCGCTACTTGATCACGAACGTCGTCGACGTCGAGCCAACGTTGCCGGCGGCGTCGGCAACGCGCACCGCGAGCGTGTGCGTGCCGCGCAAGAGGCCGGCGGGGAGCTCGATCCGCAGATCCTCGGCGAGGTCGTCGTACAGGCCGTCCGCTGTCGTCCCGAGCTGCCACGTGCCGTCATCGACGGAGAACGCCATCTCGGCGATCGTCGACAGTGCATCGGAGGCGCGCGCCTGGGCCCGCGGGTAGGTGACGGTCAGCTTCTCGATCGACGGGCGCGTGTTGTCGATCGCGAGCATCGTGGTGGTCTGGCTCGCGGTCAGCGCGCGATCGGGGGAGTTGGCCGCCGCATCCGACGCGGTGACGCGCACGCGGTACCAGCCGTCCGGATAGGTCTCGGTGTTCCACTCCCAGGTCACGGCCGTGAGCGGCGTCTTCCCCGTCGAGATCGGGCGCCAGTTCGCCTCGCCGTCGCGGCGCGCGTCGAGCGTGTACGTCGTGGCGTCGCTGTCCGGGTTCTCGACCTTCCACGAGATCTTCATGATCGGGCTGCGCGGCTTGGCCGCCGAGTCCTTGAGCGTCGGCAGGGTCTCCTTGGCCGCGAGCTCGACGGTGACGTCCTGCACGCTCGTCGCCTGGTTCTGCGGCACGTAGTACGCCACCACGCGGCGGACCCGCGAGCTGTCATCCTCGAGCGCGATCCGGAACTGCAGGTAGCGGCCCGCGTCGCTGGCGATCTTGCCGCCCTCGCTGCCGCCGCCGAGCTTGCCGACCTGCGTCGGGGACTGCCATTCGCTCCAGCCGACGCCCGGCTTCGCGGTGTTGCCCGAGCGTGTCTCGATCTTGGTCTTGCCCTGCGCGATCCAGGTCAGCTTGCCGAACCGCGACACGGCCTTCGCGTCGAGCACGTCGCTGACGTAGCGCGCCTGGTCCGCGCGGCCCGTCGTGCGGTAGAACGCGGCGTCGTCGTCGGTGGCGAACCCGACGCCGATCTTCTCGGCCCACACCTGCGAGACCGCGCGCTCGTCGACATCGAACGCGGTCGCGACCGCACCCTCGCCGTCGACCATGTAGACGCGCCCCTTGTCGGCGGCGCCCGCGTAGACCGCCCCGTCGGAGGCCACCGTGACCGCGGTGAAGTACGTCGCCGTCAGGGCGTGCAGCTGATCGAGGCGGCCATCGCTGCCGATCCGGAACAGCGCGCCCTTGCCCTTCTTCGCGCCCTTGCGGCCGAGGTCGGTCACCGCCGGAGGATCCTTGTCGGCGCCGGGCTTGGTGCCGACGTCGGGGGCCTTCGCGGCCTGTCCCTTGGGGGCGGCCGGCTTCTCGGCGCCCTCGACCTGTGCCGGCGTCTTCGCGGTCGGGACGACGGCATCGGCGAGGTCGTTCGCCGCGGCGACGACGCCATCGCGATACGGCGCGAGCGAGGAGATCTCGTTGCCGGCGAAGTCGGCCATCGCGCGGCCCTTGCCCGCCTTGGGATTGTAGCGGAACACGATGGCTCGCTCGCTGGTCCCCATCCACACCATGCCGTCGGTGGTGACTGTCAGCGCGGTGATCCGCTTGTCCTCGGTGTCGAACACCTCCTTCGCGGTGCCCCCCGTGATCGCGAACAGCTTGCCGGAGGGCCCGGTGCCCGCGTAGACGGTCGTGCCCGCCGCGGCGAGCGACCAGATCGTCTCGGCGTCCTTGAGCGTCGCGGTGGCGGTCGCCTTGCCGCCGCCGACGTCGATCTTGTAGAGCTTGTTGCCGGGCATCGCACCGGCCCACACGGCGCCGTCGCTGGTCTGGACCAGCGAGACCACGGCGATCGCGCCGGGGATCGAGACGAGCTTCTTCGGCCCGGTATCTGTCGACCCGGTGACGCGGAAGATCGAGCCGCCCGCGTCGGAGCCGAGCAGCACGCTACCGTCGGCGAGCCGGAGCGAGGACCACACCGCATCGCCCTCGAGCGCGGTGCGCTTGGTGTCCCAGCCGGGACGCAGCTCACCGGTCGACGTGATGAACGCGTTGGTCGCGTCTCCCGCGTCGAACTGCTGGTAGGTCTCGACGGTCCACGTCGAGGTCACGACCGCGCCGGCGGGCAGCGCGAGAGCCAGGCCGGCGAGGCCCACGGCGAACGACACACGAGTAGCTGCTTTCACGAATCCCCCAGGAGTCAAATCACGGGAACGAGCCGAGAGTTAGCGAGTGAGCGCGCGGACGCGGACGAGCGTCGACGCGCTGCCGTTGACGACGCGCTTCGCGGGCGCGACGGTGCGCGAGATCGGCTTGTACGGCTGGGCGCGCTGCGTGTGCGACTGCGGCCGCAGCTTGTCCTGCGCGCTCGCGGGCAGGTCGCGGACGAGCTTGCCTTCGATCGCGACACCCTCGTCCGCGGGATACAGCGTCACCGCCCACACGTTGCCGGGCAGGAGCTTGCGGAACGCGGCGAGCAGCGACGGCAGATCGACGGGCGGCGCGGCGTCGAGCTTCGCGCTGTCACCGGCGGCGACCTCGAGCTGGACGATGCCACCGGCGAGGCTCAGCGGGACGTCGACCGGGACGTCCTCGATGATGTCCTTGCCGTCCCACGTGCTCATCAGGACCTTGATCGTGTTGCGCTGGCCGGGGATCAGCTCGGCGGCCGGGACCTTGAGCTCCTTGATCTCGCCGTAGTTCGCCTCGAACCGGAGGTCGACATTGATGTCGATGCGCTCGACCAGGACCGGCGCGTACGGGTTGAGGAGCAGCGGCACGAGCACGCGCAGGCCGCGCACGCCGCCCATCACCGACGACGCGCCGTCGTTCGCGTACATGTAATCGACGAAGCTGATCGGCTCGTGGCCTTTGATCCGGACCGTCGACTCGACGCGCGCGGTGACGTTGTCGCGATCAGGCAGGTAGTAGTTGACCGCGTTCATCAGCGCGGCGCCGGTCAGCGCGGGGGTGAAGAACTTGTTGTTGAGGAGCTCGACGTGGAACGTCCCGGTCTCCTTGTGCTTGTCGGTGCCGCTCGTGATCGAGATCGCGACCGGCACCGTCGGCGAGCGAATCCCGGTGTCCGCCATGATCGCGGACTGCCGATCCTGGACGAGGGAGCCGATCTCGTTGACCGCGGAGCCCATCACGAACGCGCTCATCGCGGACGGGATGACGGTGTGGACGTACGCCGTCGACACGGGCGCGTAGGTCTCGCCGGTCTGGAACATCGGGTGGCCGAACGCGAGGACCTTCTCGCCCTCGACCAGCGACACCGTGCCGACCGCGGCCGCGGCCATGTCACCGCGGATCAGCTCGACCGCGATCGAGCCGCCCATCACGAACTTCGTCGGGCCGCCGCCGTCGAGCTTGGCGCCCGAGGTGCCGCCGGCGCGCATCGGCACGAGGTTGGTGTCGGCGAACAGCCTCTCGACCTGCGCGAACGCCGGCGCGGAGAACCCGGCGACGGTGAGCGGCACCGAGGCGGTGAGCGTCTGATCTCCGTCGACCGGCGACGGCCGGGCCAGCGGCGGGGGCAGCGGCGCGGACAACAGCCAGCTCTTGCGCGCCGGGCCGAGCGCGTCGAGCGCGGCGGCGGCGTCCATCGTCGGCGTCAGCCGGCGCCAGTCCTGGAGCGAGGCGCTCGTCGGCTGGACGATCTTCGGGCCGTTCTTGGAGGACGCCTGGACCGGCGTGTTGCGGCGATACGCATCGCCGTCCTTCTTCATGTACTCGATCGGCGTGCAGCCACCGAGCGCGACCTTGTTGAACCGGAAGCCGTACGAGAAGGCGCACAGCAGCTTGTCATCGAGGTAGAGCGGGCTGCCGGACATGCCCTGCCAGAAGCCCGACACCGCGAGCTTCGGATCGTTGGACTTGACCAGCACGATGTCCTGCTTCGGAAGGAAGTTCCTCACGACGGACACCACCTCGAACGTGAACCGCTCGGGGGTCGTTCCGGAAAACGTCGTCATCCCGTAGCCGGTCTGACCGCGTTGTACCTTCGACAGGGGATAGATCTCGGCAGGCCCCGCGTGCGCGACCGTCGCGCAGGCAAGGACCCCGGCCGCGGCGCAAAGCCGCATGAGTCCACGCATGTCCGCACAGGATACTGGCCTGTGGATCGATCTGCCAGTGCGACCGGGCAGAGCGCCGTGGAAGTGCGGCAAGTTAGCGACAACTGTGTCAGGTTTTGCGTCGCCAGGAATGGACGGGTGGTAGAGGTCCATCATTTTACCGAGCCCCCCAGATCCCCAAGACCCTTTAACTTCGCTGACTTGGCGCAGTGGTCGGACCTCGGCACACGCACTGCACAAGTGGTTGGTCACGGAGGACGGTACATGTCGAATTTTGTCGAGACCTGGAAGGGAATCGCGACTGCTCTTGGTCGCTCGGAGCGGTGGTGTCGTTACATGGCGCGTCGCGCCGGTGACCCGCTCCCGGTG
>Ga0102851_10001442_pt1 | contig 13564 bp, 15 predicted proteins | sample Mud3Dept3metaG_FD_79558 | JGI IMG/M metagenome (GOLD analysis project Ga0102851, IMG submission 79558) | Freshwater wetland microbial communities from Ohio, USA, analyzing the effect of biotic and abiotic controls - Mud 3 Core 4 Depth 3... | ecosystem: Environmental > Aquatic > Freshwater >... | reverse complement strand
GGAAAACGTGGTGCTGGCAATCGGGACGACGCCGAACCCGCTGCTGACCCGCACGACTTCGGGGCTGCTCACGAACCAGAAAGGCTGCCTCGTGGCAGACGAGAAGACCGGGCTCACCTCGAAATCACTCGTGTTCGCAGGCGGGGACGCAGTCACCGGCGCGGCTACGGTGATCCTGGCGGCCGGCGCCGGCAAGCGTGCCGCGCAGGCCATACACGAGGCTCTCGCCGCGCGCAGCTAACCCCAAGCGCGCGTCTGGCCGGCGCGCAGGGATCATCACCGCCGATCAAACGTAGCTTTTGTAGTGCGGGTCGTACATCTGAGACTGCACGTCTGCCAGCACGTCCTGCGGCCTGGGCTTGCCTGCAAGCCCGTTCTTGTAGGCAGTATCGGCGACGGCGGCCGCGATGTGCGCAGAAACTTCACGGATTCGCGGCAGCGCAGGGTAAAGGCTGCCCTGCGCGAGGTCGGATTCGGTTACCAGGTGCGCAAGCGTGTGCGCCGCGGTCATGAACATGTCGTCGGTGATGTGCCGTGCGCCACTCGTGATCGCGCCCAGCCCCACGCCCGGGAAAATGTAGGAGTTGTTGCCCTGGCGCGGCACGAAAGTCTTGCCGTTGAGCGTGACCGGATCGAATGGACTGCCGCAGGCGAATAACGCCCGCCCGTTGGTCCACCGGTAAGCCTGCTCGGCGTCGCATTCCGCCTGGGACGTTGGATTGGACAGCGCAAACACGATCGGGCGCTGATTGATGCGCGCCATTTCCTCCAGCACCTCTTTGGTGAAAGTGCCGCTCACGGCGGCAACGCCGATGATGGCGGTGGGTTGCAGCGCCTTGATGGCGCTGAGGAAGTCACCGATCGGCGCGTGGTCCTGCGCGTACGGGATCTTGTGCTCGGCGAGATCGGTGCGGCTCTTGACCACCAGACCTTTTGAGTCGACCAGCCAGCAGCGCTGCTGCGCAGCAGCAGCGGTCAGCCCCTGCGCCACCATGGCCGAGGCCACGAGGTCGGCGATGCCGGTGGCGGCTTCGCCCGCGCCCAGAAACAGTATTTTCTGGTCGCTTAACTTGCCGCCGGTGATGCGCAGCGCCGAAAACAGGCCCGCCAGCACGACGGACGCCGTTCCCTGGATGTCATCGTTGAAGGTGCAGATCCGGTCACGGTACTTGTGCAGCAGGCGGAATGCGTTGTGGTTGGCGAAGTCCTCGAACTGGATCACGACGCCCGGGAATACCGCACGCGCGGCCGTGATGAATTCGTCGATCAGTTCGTCATACGCGGCGCCGGTGACGCGGCGCTGCCGCAGCCCGACGTAAAACGGGTCCTTGAGCAGCGTTTCGTTGTTGGTGCCCACATCGATCGTGACCGGCAGGCAAAGTTGCGGGTGCACTCCGGCACACGCGGTGTAGAGCGACAATTTTCCGACCGGAATGCCCATGCCGTTGGCGCCCAGGTCGCCCAGGCCGAGGATGCGCTCGCCATCGGTGACGACTATGATGCCGGCCTGGTAAGGCCAGTTGCACAACACTTCCGCCACGCGTCCGCGATCGTTGGTGCCGATGAAAATGCCGCGCGGGCGCTGGAAAACGAGACCGAACTTCTGGCACGCCAGCCCCACCGTCGGGGTGTAGACGAGCGGCTGCATCTCGTCGATGTTGTCGCACAGGACGCGGATGAACAGCGCTTCGTTGCGGTCGTGCAGGGCGTTGAGCGCCACGAATTTGTCGAGCGGGTCGGAAAGCCGCCGCAGGTTGTTGAGCACGCGCGTGACCTGCTCGTCCTGGCTGTGTACGTGCGGCGGCAGCAGCCCGCGCAACTCCAGCACCTCGCGTTCCTTCTCGGTAAACGCGGTGCCTTTGTTGAGCGCGGGATCCTGCAGCAGCGCAAGGCCTTTCGGCAAATTGCGCGGCACAGGGTTTTTCGTCTGGTCTGGCATCGTTTCCTCCGTCTGGTTCTCGCACTCGCCGGCAGGCGTCGCATTCGCGCACGCAACCCGTGCGTGTTAATATTGTCGGCGGGATGCAGCCGCATAAATTTGATTCAGATCAAACCGTGTGCTGTAGTACGGTTTAAAGTTGCTTCTAAAGTCACCGGCGCCGGGCGTTTTAGCGGCTACTCGCCCTCGTTTCAACGCCGGACCAACAAGGGGAGCTGTTCCATCGTTACGACCTGTCCGATCATCGCTGGCGACCGGCTGGCAAATCGTCAGCGTGGCAGGAGCATCTCGAGCGGCAGGATCGAAAATACCGGCGTTGCCTGACACCGATTTTAATTGCGGATATCGTGGATATTACATATGCAGACTGTCAAAGTTGACGTAGTGATCGTAGGTGCGGGGGGGACGGGCTTGCGCGCGGCGATCGCGGTTGCGCAAGCCGATCCGAAGTTGAATGTTGCGCTGGTTTCCAAGGTCTACCCGATGCGCAGCCACACGGTGGCCGCAGAGGGCGGCGCGGCCGCGGTGACGCGGGATGACGACAGCCTCGAATACCACTTCAACGATACGGTGGGTGGCGGCGACTGGTTGTGCGACCAGAACGTGGTCGAGTACTTCGTTGCCCACTGCAGGGAGGAGTTGATCCAGCTGGAACACTGGGGATGCCCGTGGAGCCGCAAGCCCGACGGCCACATCAATGTGCGCGCCTTCGGCGGCATGAAGATCGAGCGCACGTGGTTTGCCGCGGACAAGTCCGGTTTCCATATGCTGCACACGCTGTTCCAGACCTCGATCAAATACCCGTCGATCAAGCGCTTCGACGAATATTTCTGCGTCGACTTGATCGTCGAGGACGGGCGTTGCCAGGGCGTGGTGGCAATTGAGGTTGCCACCGGTAAGTTCACCTTCATACAGGCGAAAGCGGTGATTCTTGGCACGGGTGGCACGGGCAGGGTTTTTCGCGAGAATACCAATGGCGGCATCGTCACCGGGGACGGCATGGCAATGGCTTATCGCCACGGCGCGCCGCTGCGTGACCTGGAGTTCATGCAGTATCACCCAACCTGCATGCCCGGCACCGGACTGCTGTTTACGGAAGCTTGTCGCGGCGAAGGAGGATACCTCCTCAACAAGGACGGCTATCGCTTTCTACAGGACTACGGTCTTGGACCGCCCGAGGACAAACCGCGCAACAAGTTCATGGAACTGGGTCCGCGCGACCGTGTGAGCCAGGCGATCTGGCACGAAGAGAGGAAGGGGAGGACGATCAGCACGCCCCACGGCGAGGTGGTCCACCTGGATATGCGCCATCTCGGCGAAAAGAAACTGCGCGAGCGGCTGCCTCTGATCTACGAGCTGGCTGAAGAGTACATGGGAATCGATCCGGCGCATGAGTGCATACCGGTGCGGCCGGGCATCCACTACACCATGGGCGGCATCTATGCCAACCTCAAGGCCGAAACGCCGTTGCCGGGCCTGTATGCCGCAGGCGAGTGCGCAAGCAACGGCATTCATGGGGCCAACCGCCTCGGTTCCAATTCGCTGGTCGACATCATTGTGTTCGGCCAGATGGCGGGGAGCGAGGCCGCGCAATTCTCCAAGTCGGTGCAGAACAGCAATGCGGCGCTATTGGAGAAGCAGGCCAAGGCTGCGGAGGATAAGGCACTGAGCGTGGTCACCAAGACCGGTGGCAAGGAAAGGCACTCCGTACTGCGCAGGGAGATGGGCAAGAGCATGGAAAGCGGTTGCGGCATTTACCGCACCGCCCCGGAAATGCAGGCGACCTGCGACAAGATCGGCGAACTCAGGCAGCGCTACAAGAACCTGAACGTCGAGGACAAGTCGAGCGTCTGGAACAACGATTGGCTCGGAGCCCTTGAAGTCGGCTACCTGCTCGATGTCGCTGAGGTGATCGTCCATTCGGCGCTTAACCGCAAGGAATCGCGCGGCGCGCACCAGCGGCTGGATGGTTACGAAAACCGCGACGACGTCAATTTCCTCAAGCATACGCTCGCCTACTACACCGGTGACGGTCCGCCGCGCATCGAATACCAGGATGTGATCATCACCAAGTCCAAGCCCGGCACGCGCGCCTACGGTGCGGCGGGCGTCGCGGCGGATGAGCAACGGAAGAAGGAAGCGGGCAATGGCTGACAATACAAGAACAATCGAAATCGAAGTTCTGCGCTACCATCCCGAGCAGGACACGGAACCCCACTATCAGACGTTTTCCGTTCCCTTTGCCGACGATTGGTCGGTGCTGCAGGGGCTGCAGTACATCAAGGACGACCTGGACAGCTCGCTCAGCTTCCGCTGGTCTTGCCGGATGGCGATCTGCGGCAGCTGCGGTTACATGATAAACGGCGAGCCCAAGCTGGGTTGCAGAACGTTCCTGCGCAACTATTATCCGCACAAGGTGCGGGTGGGGCCGCTCGATCATTTCCCGATCGAACGCGATCTGGTGGTCGACATCGATGATTTTGTCGGCAAGCTCGAAGGCATCAAGCCGTACATCATTCCCAGGGAACCGCGCACGCTCGAGCAGGGCGAGTATCTGCAGACGCCCGCGCAGCGCGATCAGTACGAGCAGTACAGTTCCTGCATCAACTGCCTGCTGTGCTACGCCGCGTGCCCGCAGTACGGACTCAATCCCGGCTTCACCGGCCCGGCTGCGCTGGCGTTGCTGCACCGCTACAACGCGGACTCGCGCGATGAGGGTTGGGAGGCACGCTCGGAAATCGTCAACGCGGAGGACGGCGTGTGGCGTTGCATGCTGGTCGGTTATTGTTCGGAGGTGTGCCCGAAAGGTGTCGATCCGGCGCACGCGATCAACCAGAACAAGGTCAACAGCACGCTCGATTATTTCGGTGTGTTGAAATTCCTTATGCCCAAAGGAGCGGCCAAATGAGCGCGAGAAAACCTTACGTTCGGCCGATGGACGGCTGGTGGCGCCGGAACCCGTTCTTCATGCGCTATATGGCGCGCGAAGCGAGCGCGGTATTTCTCGCGGTCTACGCGGTCATTCTGCTGGTCGGGGTGTTCCGGCTGTCACAAGGCAAGGCCGCTTACGATGCATGGCTTGCTGCGCTGACCAGTCCGCTCTCGATCTTGTTCCACCTGGTTGCGCTGCTCGCGGTCGCCTACCATGCCTATACCTGGTGGAAGGTCATGCCGAAGACCATGCCGATGCTGCACGTCGGCGGACGACGTATTCCGGAAATCACGCTTTCCGCGGTTGGCTGGGCAGCATGGCTTGCGGCATCGCTGATCGTCTACGTGCTCGTGAGGGGGTTGTGATGAAACGCGCGAACGAACCGATATTCTGGTCGCTGTTCGGCGCCGGCGGCGTGGTGTCGGCGCTGCTGGGCCCGATCCTGATATTGATCACCGGCGTCATCGTGCCGACGGGCTCAGGGGTGCCGCCGGGAGCGATGGCGTATCCGCGCATGCTCGCGTTGGCGCAGAGCTGGTGTGGCAAGGTCGTGCTGCTCGCGGTGATTTCGCTGTTCCTGTGGCATGCGATGCACCGCATCTACCACAGCCTGCATGATCTGGGCATCCATGGCGGCGCCGGCGCTGCCGCGATTTGTTACGGCATCGCGCTGGTTGCCACGCTGGCAACGGCCTATCTTCTGCTGATCATCGGTTTCTGATCGAAAAAAATTCCCCGCCCGCGTGGCGGGGAATTTTTGAACTTACCGCGCGTTGAACGGCGGGAATCGTCCGTTCCAACGCGCGAAGCGTCCGGCTTTCGCGTTACTTGATACCGAGAATGCCCATCGCTTTCGCGAGGGTATCGACTGATTCCTGATGCTTGCCGGCTTTGTGGGCCGCTTCTCCGTCGGCGCGGAATTTCTTGACCTCCGACATCTGGGCTGCGCTCAGTTTCGGATTCTTTGCCAATGCTTCGTCGATCGCTTTCATGTCTTTGGGGCAATGAAACGCGAATGCGCCGGTGCTGGCGAGCGCGAGGCTCAGTGCGACTGCAATGCTGCTTAACTTCATCGGTTTCTCCTTTAATGGTTGTAAACTGCGGTCTGTGCCGCGGGGGAAGTATATGCGGGGCCGCCGTGCGCCGCAATCCTTGCCGCAGATATGGCGACCGGCGGGTGCGGAAGGTACAATCGGTTCCAACCGAACCTATCGACCCATGACTTCTCCTGCATCGGGGCTAACAGCGTCCGACGGCGGAATATTCCGCTTGTCGCGCGACTGGATCGCCGCCCAGCTCGCGCGGCCGGCACCGCCGCAGCCTGACGCCAGGCACATCGCCGCTCTGCCACCCGGCGCGCGAGTCACGCACGCCGCGGTGCTGGTGCCGCTGATCCATCGCGGCGATGAGATCAACGTGCTGCTGACGCAACGCACCGCGCATCTGTACGACCATCCGAGCCAGATCAGCTTTCCGGGCGGCCGCGTCGAGACCTCCGACCGCGACCGCGCCGAAACCGCGCTGCGCGAAGCGGAAGAGGAAATCGGGCTGGCGCGCAGCCGCATCGACATCATCGGGGGTCTTCCCGATTATGAAATCCCGTCGGGTTTCCGGATTTCGCCGGTCGTGGGCTGGATCGAGCCGCCGTTCGAGCTCAGGCTCGATCCGTTCGAGGTTGCGGAGGCCTTCGAAGTGCCGCTCGCGTTCTTCCTCGATCCGGTCCATCATCAGCGCCGCGCCTACCATTTCGAAGGCCGCGACCGCGATTACATCGCAATTCCGTACCACGGCCGTTATATCTGGGGCGCGACCGCGGGCATGCTCTTCAGCCTGTACTGGCAGCTGCACGGCCCGCGCGTGGAGCCGTCATAAAGCGCTGGCGGAACCGCTGCCCCGTGCCGCCGGACACCGCCGTCCCTCATAACATTAGAAGTCGCCGCAACAATATGGCAAACTGACTGCGCTGGATGCACCAGCGGCGGCGGGGAGAACATGGACAGCGGCGCGCGTCCGACACAACCGAGGATCGGCTTGGTCATGACCGGCGGAGGCGCTCGCGCCGCATATCAGGTCGGCGTGCTGCGCGCGATTTCCGAAGTGCTGCCCGCCGACTCGCCGAGCCCGTTTTCGATCATCTGCGGGACTTCCGCCGGCGCCGTCAATGCGACGGTGCTTGCCGCCAACGCCGGGAATTTCCGGCAGGGCGTGCGCCTGCTGATGACGGTGTGGAAGAATTTTCACGTCCACCACGTCTATCGCGCCGACCCGGCCGGAGTGTTCCGCAACAGCAGCGCGTGGGTTGTGGCATTGTTGACGGGCGGCTTCGGCCGCCAGACTCCGATTTCGTTGCTCGATAACTCGCCGCTTGCGCGTCTGATCGGCACGCAGCTTGATTTCGGCGGGATCCAGCGCTCGATCGACAGCGGCGCCCTTGATGCTTTCAGCATCACCTGCTCGGGCTACACCTCGGGGCAGTCGGTCACTTTCTATCAGGGCGCACCCGGTCTTGAGCCGTGGCAGCGCGCGCGCCGCATCGGTATCCTGGCGAAAATCGGGCCCGAGCATTTGCTCGCGTCCTCGGCGTTGCCGTTCATCTTTCCGCCGGTACGCATCAACCGCGAGTATTTCGGAGACGGCTCGATGCGCCAGATCGCGCCGGTCAGCCCCGCCCTGCATCTGGGCGCCGACCGCCTGTTCGTGATCGGCGTCGGGCGCCAGCTCGAGACGCAGCAGGAGCGCGTCCGCGCCGAGGCCGTGCCGTCGCTCGCGCAGATTGCCGGCCATTGCCTGAACAGCATTTTCCTCGACAGTCTCGAGGTCGACCTCGAGCGCCTGCAGCGCATCAACCGTACCTTGAGCATTATTCCGAGCGAGCTGCGGGAAAAGAACAACCTGCCGCTGCATCAGGCCGATTTCCGGGTGCTCTCGCCGAGCACCTCCCTCGCCAGAATCGCGCTCGACCACACGCACACGCTGCCGCGCACCATCCGCGCGCTGCTGTTTACCCTCGGCGCGCTGAAGAAAAGCGGCTCCAACCTGGTGAGCTACCTGCTGTTCGAGAAGGAATACTGCCGCGCGCTGATCAAGCTGGGCTATGACGACACGATGCAGCGGCGCGACGACCTGATGCAGTTCCTCGGCCACGAGGCATGCTGGCTGTAGCGGCGGCGATTGAGTGAAAACGCAAGCTGACATATAGTTCCGGCATCGACCGCAAGAAGCCAACCAAGGCGAACCGATCATGAGCCGAGCTTTTGTCAAGGAAGGTGACGACGATTTGTCCGCCGGCGAACTGCCGGAGCGGCCCCTCAGCGATCACCCGAATTACGTGACGCCGCGAGGACTTGAGCTGCTGCAGGCGCGGCTCAGGGAATTGCAGGAGAGCCGCGATCGGCTCGCGGCCGAAGACGAGGCGATGGCCAGGCAGAAGCTGCTCGAGGTCAAGCGTGACATCCGCTATTACAAGGCCCAGCTCGAACGCGCGAAGATAGTGGATCCCGCGGGCCAGCCGCAGGACGAGGTGCGTTTCGGCGCGACCGTGACGATCCGGGAGGAGGGCACCAGGCAGCACACGTTTCATCTCGTCGGCGATGACGAAGCGGATGTCGCATCCGGCCTTATCAGCTGGGCTTCACCACTCGCCAAGGCGATGATAGGCGCGAAGGTCGGTGACACCGTGATGTGGCAGCGTCCCGCCGGTCCGGCCGAGGTCGAGATCGTGGCGGTCCGCTACGACGCGGGCCAGCCCGCACGCCGGTCCTGACGCGCACGCCTGGCGTTACGGTCGATCGCATGGGCTCCCGGTTTTTTGCGTGACGGCGCGGCGCTTATCCGCTTATGACATTTATTTCGTTGGTCGCAGCGCTGCTGCTGGAGCAATGGCGGCCGCTGCGCAGCGGTAATCACCTCTACGGCGTTTTTGCGCGCTACGTCAACGCCATCGCGCAGAACTTCAATGCCGGACAGTACCGCCACGGCGTGATCTCGTGGCTGCTGGCGGTGGTGCCGGTGGCGCTGGCCACGCTGATTGCCTACTGGCTGTTGCACCGTGTCAGCGGCGTGCTGGCGCTCGCCTGGAATATCGCGGTGCTTTATCTTGCGCTCGGCTTCCGCCAGTTCAGCCATTTTTATACCGATGCCGCGACGGCGCTGCGCGGCAATGACCTGGCGCGGGCGCGCGAGGTGATGAGCCGGTGGCGCGGCGAATCGGCAAATGAACTCACTTCCGGCGAAGCGGCGCGCGTCGCAATCGAACTCGGGCTGATGCGTTCGCACCGCCACGTGTTTGGCGTCATGGCATGGTTCGCGTTGCTGGGTCCGGCGGGAGCGATCGTCTACCGGCTTGCGGCGCTGCTCAATGATCGCTGGGGCGCGGAGCGCGATGCGGATACGGCGGCATTTGGGGCATTCGCGGCGCGCGCGTTCGAGGTGATCGATTGGCTGCCGGTGCGTCTTACCGCGCTCGGTTTTGCGGTAGTGGGCGACTTCACGGGTGCCGTCGAATGCTGGCGCGAGCAGGCAAAAACCTGGCGCGTGCGCGGCCAGGGCATCGTGCTTGCCGCGGCGGCCGGCGCGCTCGGCGTCAAGCTCGGAGGCGTGTTGCACCAGCACGGTGGCATTGAATACCGGCCGCAGCTCGGCGAGCCCGACGGCGATGAGGTCGACGTCGATTACATGCAGGCGGCGGTGGGATTGATCTGGCGTGCGCTGGTGCTGTGGATGTTCTTGATTCTGCTGGGAACGATCGCGAGATCGTTCTGAAGCCAATACCGGGGCCTGACGGGGGTACCTTAAGCATAGCGTTTTGGCTTGCGCATCAGCTGGGTAACCAGCCTGCGGTAGGATGCGACGCGCTGGGGATGGATTGCGCCGTCCTGCATCGCGGCCGTGATCGCGCATCCCGGTTCGCTCAGGTGCCTGCAGTCGTTGAATTTGCAGTGGCCAAGATGCGGTCTGAACTCGACGAACGCGTGCTCGAGGTCCTGCGGCAGGACATGATGGAGCCCGAATTCCTGCAGCCCCGGCGAGTCGATGATGTGGCTCGACGCGTCGAGGTGATAGAGCCGTGCGTGCGTCGTGGTGTGGCGCCCGCTGGCGAGTGCTGCCGATAATTCTCCGACGCGCGCTGCGGCATCCGGCAGCAGGCGGTTGATGATGGTCGATTTCCCCATTCCCGATTGCCCGACCAGCACGCTGAGATGGCCGGCGAGCTGCGCGCGCAGGGGTGCGATGTCGATTTTCGCGGCGAGCGGCAACACGTCGTAACCGAGCGCGCGGTAGGGCTCGAGCGATTGCAATGCCGCAGGACTCGCGGCCAGGTCCATTTTGTTGAGCGCGATCAGCGCGCGTATCTTCTCGTGCTCGGCCGCCGCCAGGCAGCGGTCGAGCAATTCCGGATGGAACGCCGGCGCCGTCGCGATCACGATCACGATTTGCGTGACGTTGGCGGCGATCAGCTTCTCGCGCTGAATGTCGGAGCGGTAGAAGAGCGACGCCCGCGGCTCGAGCGCTTCGATCACGCCCTGGCCCTGCGCGGTGGCGGCGATCGCGACACGGTCGCCGCAGGCAAGTTCACCGCGCTTGCCGCGCCTGACGCACGCGACGGTCGTGCCGTCGGCAAGCTCCACCAGGGTTTGACGGCCGAAGCTCGCGACGATGATGCCGGAGCGGGTCGGGGTGGAGCTCTTGTGCGCGCGGCCGCTCAAAGGCTGAACAGCGCGTCGAGCTTGGCGGCGCAGATAAAATCGTTCTCCGACAGGCCGCCGATGGCGTGAGTGGAATAGTCGACGCGGCACCTGCTGTAGCCGACCGTCATGTCGGGATGATGGTCCTCGCGGTGCGAGATCCAGGCCGCGGCATTGACGAATGCCATGGTCTGGTAATAGTTCCTGAATTCATAGGTCTTCGTGATCACGCCGTCCCGGTATTCCCAGCCGGCGATCTGTTGCAGGAGCCGGGTGATTTCCTGCGGCTTGAGCGGCGCCACGCCGCCTTCACACGGTTTGCATTTTTGGTGCGCCAGATCCGGTGCGGTCATAAGTGTCCAGTGATTGATGATTGGGGTTTGCTCATGCATTTTTCAGGCGTTCGATGCGCAGCGTCGCCGGCGGGTGGGTGTCGTAGAACGCCGAGTGCAGCGGATCCGGCGTCAGCGTCGCGGCGTTGTCCTTGTAGAGCTTGACCAGCGCCGAAATCAGGTCGACGCGTGACGCGTGCCGTACCGCGTAGTTGTCGGCTTCGAATTCATGCTTGCGCGAATAAAAGCTCGTCACCGGCTGCAGCAGGAAAATGAATTGCGGCACGACGATGAAAAACAGGATCAGCGCCATCGCGGTCGACGGTGACTGCACGTTGAGCGCGCTGTAGAACCAGTGCTGGCTCATGAGTTGCGCCAGCAGCCACAGAAAGGCGAGGCTCGCCCCGAAGATCCACGCCATGCGCTTTGCCACATGCTTCAGCTTGAAGTGGCCGAGCTCGTGCGCGAGCACGGCCTCGATTTCCGGGGGCGCGAGCCGCGCAAGGAGCGTGTCGAAGAACACGATGCGCTTGGTCTTGCCGAAGCCCGTGAAATAGGCGTTACCGTGGCTCGAGCGGCGCGAGCCGTCCATTACCATCAACCCCTGCACCCGGAAGCCGCATTTTTCAAGCAGCCGCTCGATGCGTTCCTTCAGTTGCGGATCGTCGAGAGGCAGGAACTTGTTGAACAGCGGCGCGATCCACGTCGGATAAACGGCGAGGATGAGCAGGTTGAATGCGACCCAGATCAGCCATGCATAAAGCCACCACGCGCCGCCCGCTTTTTCCATCACCCACAGGATGCATGCGGCGAGCGGAATGCCGAGCGCGGCGGCAAGCGCGGCATGTTTCAAGGCGTCGGCGATGAACAGCGCCGGGGTCATCTTGTTGAAGCCGAAACGCTGCTCGATGCCGAACGCGCGATACCAGCCGAACGGAAGGTCGATCACTGCCATCACCGCGGCGAGCAGCACCATCAGCGCCACGCCGCGCGCGACTCCCGGCGCAAACCAGAGCGCCGTGACGTCGTGCAGCAGCTGCAATCCGCCGCCGAACGTGAGGATCAGGATCACCGCGCACTCGAACCCGGTGCTGATCAATCCGAGCCGGGTTTTGGCGCAACTGTAGTCGGCGGCCCGATGGTGCGCATCGAGGCCGACTTCGTCCGCAAACTCGGCGGGTACGCGGTCGCGGTGGCGCCGCACGTGCCTGAGGTGGCGCGCGCCGAGCCATAGCTTCGTCGCGGTGGCAAGCGCCAACGCAGTCAGGAATATCAGGGTAAAGGTCTGCATGGGACGAAGATTATCCTATGAAGCCGTTATATGACAAAATATGCCACTTTTTTGTTCAGAGAGAACCATGGCCGCCGACCCCAATAACCTCATCTGGATCGACATGGAGATGAGCGGGCTTAACCCGGACACCGACAGGGTGCTGGAGGTGGCGATCGTGGTCACCGATACGCAGCTCACTGTTGTCGCCGAAGCCCCGGTGCTGGTTCTCCACCAGGACGCCGCCGTGCTTGACGCGATGGATACCTGGAACAAGGCGGCGCATGCCAAGTCAGGGCTGATCGAGCGCGTCAAGGCGTCGCCGCTGTCGGAAGCGGACGTGGAAAACCGCATGGTCGAATTCCTGCAGCAGTTTGTTCCGCCGGGCGTCTCTCCGATGTGCGGCAACTCGGTGCATCAGGACCGCCGCTTCATGGTGCCCTATCTGCCGCGGCTCGAAGCGTACTTTCATTACCGCAATCTCGACGTGAGCACGCTCAAAGAACTGGTGAAACGCTGGAAGCCGGAGCTTGCGTCCGGCTTTGCCAAGCACGGCAAGCACGAGGCGCTCGCCGACATCCATGAGTCGATCGAGGAACTCAAGTACTACCGCGAGCACTTTCTGAAGCTGTGAGGCGGTAGGTCTTATGAATCCTTTGCGCCGCAGCGGCATGACGATGCTCGCCATTGCCTGGGTGCTGATCATGGCCGGACTCTACTGGTTATTCGGCAGCTGGGAAGCCAATCAAAGCAATCCCAACACCGCGCGCGTGTTGAGCCAGCAGCAGGGCGAACTCACTTTGCAGCGCAACCGCGCCGGTCATTACGTCGCTGATGGCGAAATCAACGGCCGGCCAGTGACGTTCCTGCTCGATACCGGCGCGACCTGGGTCGCGCTGCCGGCGAAGCTCGCGCGCGAGCTCGGGCTGAAGCAGGGCGCTGCGGTTACTCTGCAGACTGCCAATGGCACATCGGTCGGCTATCAGACCCGGCTCGACAGCGTGCGGCTGGGGCCGATCGCGATGCGCGACGTGGGCGCGCTCGTCACCGATGGCATGGATGCCGGCACCGTGCTGCTCGGCATGAATTTTCTCAAGCGGCTCGAATTCACCCAGCGCGGCGGGGAACTGATATTGCGGATGCCGGCGGCCGACGGCGCGAGCCGCCGGTGAGCAGCGTTCGCCATTCACTCGAGCCTGATTTCGCCGTCCAGCGTCAGCGCAAGCCCGATCTTGTCGATGGTGAGGTGCATTTTCGCGGCAAATGCTTCATTGCCTTTGAGCTTGCCGTCGGCAATCGCCTTGGCGACCGCGCGCTCGATTTCGGTCTGCGAACGCACCCCGACGGTTTTGAGAAACTTGCGGATGCTCATGTTGAAGGTTTCTTCGTGCATGGACCTCTCCTTTG
>Ga0102851_10001441_pt1 | contig 13567 bp, 15 predicted proteins | sample Mud3Dept3metaG_FD_79558 | JGI IMG/M metagenome (GOLD analysis project Ga0102851, IMG submission 79558) | Freshwater wetland microbial communities from Ohio, USA, analyzing the effect of biotic and abiotic controls - Mud 3 Core 4 Depth 3... | ecosystem: Environmental > Aquatic > Freshwater >... | reverse complement strand
GCGTTGCGGCGCTTCCAGGTCGAGCGCGACGGGCGGCCGCTCTCGTGACCGCCGCGGACGAGCGCCGGCTCGTGCTCTTCGAAGTCGGAGGCGGCGCCTACGCCCTGCCGATCGCCGATGTGCTCGAAGTCACCGAGTGGTCGCAGCTGGCGGCGATTCCGACGCTGCCCGCGGCCGTCGCCGGCGTGATCAATCACCACGGGGACGCGCTGCCCATCGTTGCGCGCGACGCATTGCTCGAGGAACCGGCGACCGAGACCCGACCCGAACACGTCCTGGTGCTCGGCGTGTCGGGCGGCCAGTCGGGACGCCTCGGCGTCCCCGTGGACCGGGTGCTCGGACTCGTGGACGTACCGGCTGGTACACCCGCAAGCGACGGGCTCGTGGTGGAACGACGACCCCTGCGCGGCCGCATCGTGGCCGTGCTCGACGCCGCGCGCCTGCTCGAACGAGCCGAGCGCGTGATCGAACAGGTAGGAGGCAAGGTATGACGGTTCGAGTCCTGGTCGCGGATGACGCGCGATTCATGCGGCAGCTGATTCGCGACATCATCGAACCCGAGGGGTTCGAAGTGGTGGGTGAGGCGGCGGACGGACGTGCCGCCGTCGAGGAATTCTCGCGCCTGCAGCCGGACATCGTCACGATGGACATCGTGATGCCGAAGCGTTCGGGCATCGACGCGGTGAAGGAGATCCTCGCGCTCGACCCGACCGCCAAGGTCGCGATGGTGAGCGCACTCGGTCAGGAAGCGCTGGTGACGGAGGCGCTCGCGGCGGGCGCCGTCGACTACATCGTGAAGCCGTTCAAACCCGACTCGGTGATCTCGACGCTCCGCAAGATCGCCGAGAAGGCGCCCTAGTGGACCTCGCCAAGTATCGGAACCTCTTCCTCGAAGAGGCGACCGAGCACCTGGCCGAGATCGGGCAGGCTCTGCTCACGCTCGAGAAGGATCCGCGCGACGGCGCGGCGCTCGACCTGGTTTTCCGGATGATGCACTCGATGAAGGGCATGGGCGCGTCGCTCGGCTACGACGCGGTGAGCGAACTGGCGCATCGGCTCGAGGATCGGCTCGGTGCCTGGCGCAAGGGCGGCGGGATCGACGACGGCCAGGGCGTCGCGATGCTGTTTCGCGGTCTCGAGAGCCTCGAGCGCATGGTCGCCGCGGTGCGCGACACCGGCGAGCCGCCGCCGCCCGATGCAGTGCTGCTCGCGCTGCTCGGCGACCCCGAGTCGCCAAAAAAAGCGCTGCGCCTGTCGTAGTCGAGACTGCGGCGGGCGCGTCGCCCGCTCGCGTGAACGTCGAGCCGGTGCGCGCGACCGTACCCCGACCGCCGCCTTCCGTACGGGTCCCGAATGAGACGCTCGACCGTTTCTTGAGCACGGTGGGCGAAGTGATCCTCACCACCAGCCAGTTGCGCACCGCCGCCGAAACCAATGGGATCGGCCAGGACGCGCGGCTTTCCGGCGGCTTCGACCAGATGGATCGCGTGGTCGGTGAGTTGAAGCGGCGCGCGCTCGCGCTGCGCACGACGCCGCTGCTGCGCGTGATGGAGAATCTTCCACGCGTGGCGCGCGAAGTGGCGATGCGCACCGGTAAACGCATCGAGGTGACACTCGCCGGGGCCGAACTGGAACTGGACCGCTCGATCCTCGACCGGCTCTACGACCCGCTCGTCCACGTGGTGCGCAACGCCGTCGACCACGGCCTCGAGCCGCCGGAAGTCCGCAAGCAGGCCGGCAAGTCCGAGGTGGGGAACCTGCGCATCGAGGCGACGCGCGAGAAGGACGCCATCCGCATCGCCGTCAGCGACGACGGTGCCGGCATGAATCTCGCCGCACTGCGCGAGCGCGCCGTCGCTGCGGGACTCGTGCATGCGACGCTCGCAGACGATCTTCCGCCCGATGAGATCGTCGAGCTGGCTTTCCATCCGGGGCTCTCGACGGCAACGAGCGTCTCGGCCATCTCGGGTCGCGGCGTCGGCATGGACGCGGTGCGCTCGACGCTCGAATCGCTCGGCGGTGCGGTGCGGCTGGAGACGCGCCCGGGAGCCGGCACCACCGCAGTGCTGCGCGTTCCGATCGCAGCGGCGGTGCAGCGCGTGCTGTTGGTCGTTCTCGGGGGGGAGACGGTCGCGGTGCCGATCTCGAAAGTGGAGCGCGTCGTGGAACTCGACGCCGGTGCGATCGAGGGCAGCGCGGGCGAGTGTTTCGCACTGATCGACAAAGAGCCGGTGCTCGTCCTCGATCTCGCACAGCGGCTCGGCTGGCCCGCCGCGACCAACCATTCCGCGCCGCTCGTGATCGCCGAGCTGCGCGGTGAGCGCGTCGCACTGCGCGTCGAGCGGCTCTCCGGCCAGCAGGACATCTACGTGAAGCCGTTGCCGGCGCTGCTCGCGTCGCTGCGCGTGCTCGCGGGGCTCACGGTGCTCGGCGACGGGCGGCCCGTCTTCCTGCTCGATCTGAACCAGTTGCCCTAGGAGTCTTCCCGCATGCAGGAACTGGCATTCCACGACGTCGGAGAGGAGTTGGACCGACTCTGCGAGCTGGCCAACGTGGGCGCGGGTCACGCCGCGACGGCGTTGGCGCGCCTGGTCGGGCGCCCGATCCGCATGTCGGTTCCGCGCGTGCGCATGGGCACCTCCGCGACCGGCGCGACGCCGCTCGCCGCCGACGACGCCTGGATCTTCTTCGAAGTGCAGGGCGCGATGGGTGGCGCTCTCGTGTTGCGACTGCCGGGTTCGGCGCGCCAACTCCTCGTCGGGGAACTCGTTGGCGCCGATGCCGGTACGGCGCACGCGGAGTCCGCACTGCGCGAGGTCGGCAACATCCTCGCTTCCCACGCACTGTCGGCGGTCGCCGATCTCGTCGGCACGCGCGTGCTGCCGTCGCTTCCCAGCCTGGTCTTCGACGCGACCGGTCCCGCACTCGCGGCGTGGCGATCGCGCGCCGCCGGCCGCGTTTGCATCGAGACGCATCTCGTCGACGATGCGGGCCTGCAGCACGTCGAGCTGGTGTGGATTCCCTCGGAGGTTCCCGGCGAAGCAGCGCGCGGGCCCTTCTGATACCGTGCGCCGCCGTGGATCGCGATCGACTACGCGCGTTGCTCGAGAGCGTGCAGCGCGGCGAGCTGGAACCCTCGCAGGCGCTCGAACGCCTGGTCCATCTCCCCTTCGTCGATACCCCACACGCGCGCGTCGACACCCATCGCGCGCTGCGCTCGGGTCTACCGGAGGTCGTGTACGGGCCGGGCAAGACGGCCCGGCAGATCGCCGAGGTGGTGCGCGTCCAGCGCGGCGCCGGCCTCGCCGTGCTCGTCACGCGCATCGATGCCGCGACGGCCGACGCCGTGCTGCGCGAAGTGCCGGGCGGCGAATACGACGCTCCCGCGCGGCTGCTTTGCTATACCGACGGCGAGGCGCCCGTCCGCGGCAAGGGCACCGTGCTCGTGGTGTCGGCCGGAACATCGGACCTCGCCGTGGCCGCCGAGGCGGCGGGCGTGGCACGGCACTACGGGAACCCCGTCGAGACGCTGCACGACGTCGGCATCGCCGGGATCCACCGCCTGCTCGCGTCGTCCGAGCAACTCCGCAAGGCGCGGGTGCTGATCGTGGTGGCGGGCATGGAGGGCGCGCTGCCCTCGGTGGTGGGCGGGATGGTCGACAAGCCGGTGATCGCGGTGCCGACCAGCGTGGGTTACGGCGCGTCGTTCGGCGGTGTCGCGGCGCTGCTCGGCATGCTCACGAGCTGCGCCTCGAACGTGTGCGTGGTCAACATCGACAACGGCTTCGGGGCCGCCCATGTCGCGACGCTCATCAACCGCCTCTGAGGGGAAGTCCGCGAAGCGGCCGCGAAGCGCCAGCGGTGCTTCCGGGCGCACGCCGCCGCAGCGCGAGTCGGACGCGCGCCGCGCGTCCGATGCGGGACCGCGGATCCTGCACCTCGACGCCTTCTCGGGAATCGCGGGGAACATGCTGCTCGGTGCGTTGCTCGACCTGGGGCTCCCGAAGCGAGCGCTCGAAGCGGACCTCGCCGGTCTCGACGTTCCGTTCCAGCTCGACGTGCAACGCGTCACGCGCGGCCCGCTCGACGCCAACTACGTCGAGGTGCGTCTGCCGCAGCCGCGACCGGGTCGTGCCCGCGTGCACCACCACGGTCGGCTCGTGCACAGTCACGCGTATGACGACGCGCATCCTCGTCATGGCCGCCACGAGCATTCGCACGATCCCGGGCGTTCGGTTCGGGAGATCCGGAGGCTGATCGCACGCGCGAAGCTGGTGCCGGTCGTGCGCGACCGCGCGTTGGCGATCTTCGAAGCGCTCGCGACCGCCGAGGCGCGCGTGCACGGGACCGACGTCGACGACGTGCACTTCCACGAAGTCGGCGCGCTGGACGCGATCGTGGACGTCACCGGCGTCGCGATCGGTCTGCATCGGCTCGGTGTCGAGCGCATCACCTGTTCGCCACTGCCGCTCGGCCATGGGTCGGTGAACTCCGATCACGGAGCGCTGCCGCTGCCTGCGCCCGCGACGCTCGAACTGCTGCGGGGCGTCCCGATCGTGCCAGCGGGGATCGAGTGGGAAACGGTGACGCCGACCGGCGCGGCGATCGTGCGCACGCTGGTCGACGAGTTCTGCACGCTGCCAGCCATGCACGTCGAGGCGATCGGGATCGGCGCCGGCAACGAGCGCTCCGAGGGCTTGCCCAACGTGCTGCGCGCCGTGCTCGGGCGTGGCGCCGGTTTCGGCGGCGACCGCGTCGTCGTGCTGGAGACGCACCTCGACGACCTCAACCCCGAGCATTTCGAGTATCTGATGGAGCGCCTCTTCGAAGCGGGTGCGCTCGACGTGGCGCTGATGCATCTGCAGATGAAGAAGAACCGGCCGGGGTTCGCGATCCGCGTGTTGGCGCGTCCGGCGGAACGCGAAGTGCTGGCCCGCGTGCTGTTCGCCGAGTCGACCACGCTCGGGGTACGCATCGCCGAGATGGAACGCGTCGTCCTCGCGCGCGAGGAGCGCAAGGTCGCGACTTCGTTCGGTTCGATCCGGGTCAAGATCGCGCGCGATGCGAGCGGTCGGGGCACGCCGTCGGCGGAGTACGAGGATTGCAAGGTCGCCGCGAAGCGAGCCGGTGTGCCGCTGCGAGAGGTCGTTCGTGCTGCCGAGGAGGCGGCCCGGGCGGTCGGCGCCCCGTCCGTCGCGCGGAAGCCGAGTCCGCGCCGCCGCCCGGTGAAACGACGGACGCGTTGACAAGCCCGTTGCGAGCCTCCTAGGATGGCCGCTCACTTCAAAGGGCTGGAGGGTCTTTCGATGGGTGAGCTTCCCAACGCGGTCGTCAAGCGGCTACTCGCCCAACACGGGGGCGGGCTCCGCGTTTCCGGTTCGGCCATCGATGAGGCAGTCAAGGCGACCGAGGATTATCTCGCGCGACTCGCGCGCGAATCCCAGGCGCTTGCCGTCGCCGATAAGCGCAAGACGGTGATGGACCACGACATCACGAAGGCGCGAGCCAAGATCGAGTCCGGCGGGCTCTGACCGCGGCTGGCCGAACCTCGTCGAGCTAAGCGCCGGCGCGCGCGCGCTGCTCGAGGCCTGCGAGGTATTCGATCCAGGCCGATTCATCGCCGTCGTCGAAGCCGCAGAAGCGCAGCCCATCCCCTGCGCTCGGTCCCGGTGCCAGCTCGCCGAGCCGATACGTCACGTCCGCTTCGACGTGCAGCGTCCTGCCGGTTTCGGGCAGGTGCAGCGCGAAGCGGCCGCGACCGGGTGCCGGCAACGCGCCGCGCAACAGGCATCCGCCGCGCCCGACCTCGGTGGTGACGGCCGGCGTCTTGCAGCCTGGCCACGAAACCGACAGCGCGCGCTCGAAGCGCGCGAAGCGACGCCGGCGGCGCTCGGTCGCAAGATGCGCCAGCGCCGAGGCGAGGCGGGCGGCGTCCAGCGGCCCCGAGAGATAGCCGCTCGCGCCGGCCGACTTCGCGCCGCCGCGGCGATGATCGCTCGGGTGCTCGTCGAACAGAACGACAGGGAGATCGAGGATGCCGGGCTGCGCGCGCAGCGCGGGCACCAGCTCGATGCCGTCACCTCGATCGAGTCGGGTTTCGGCCAACACCAATTCGAACGATCGCGTGCGGAATGCGTCGATCGCAGCGGCCGCCGAGCTGGAGCAGCGCACCTCGAAACCGCGCAGGCGCAGCGATTCCTGGAGTCCGCTTGCGCCCGCGAGCTGTGAGCCCACGAGCAGGAGCGGCATGCTGCGCGGGGGGCGCGGCGCCGGCAGGTCGCAGCTCGCTTCTGTGACGCGGCGTGCGCTTCTGTCGCGCCTGCGGCGTGCGAGAGCTTCGAGCCGCACCGTCACTGCGATCTCGAGATCGGTAGCCGTGCGACAGTTCGCATCGGGCGTGAAGACGCGTTCGGCCGGATCGGGGAGTGCGTGTCCCGAGAGCGGACCGCGCGACGGCAGGATCACGCGACCGGGCTCGACCACGGTGCCGCGGGCGCGCGGGTCGTCGAGGCCGAGCGAGAAGCACCACTGCGGCGCACCCTGTGAAGCCTCGACATCGACGCCCAGACGGTCGAGCCAGCCGCGCGCGTCGCGCAGCACCGCGAGCCGCTGTGTCCAGGCGGCGCGGATGCGGGCTTCCAGGTCTTCGGCCTTTTCGCAGTCGAGTACCCGGATCGGCGGCAGGTTGAAGAGCGCGCGCGGCGCCATGCACTTGATGCGGTCGTGGCCGAGTGTGTAGAAGCGCACCGCGCGCAACACGCGCGGACCCTCGGGCGTCTCGAAGGGAAGCGGCCCGAGCGACAGGGTCGCCACTACGGCGCGCCCGCCCGGCAGCGTCCCCGCTTCGAGGCCCATCGCCCGGAAGCGGCGTTCGAGCACGCCCTGCCGTCGCAGCTCCTCGGCGTCGGACATGCGGGCGATCCCCCGCAGCCACTTCGACCGATTCAGGCGGGCGCTTGAGGACGGAGGCCGCTGTTTCCCAGCGCCGCCGGTTCGCCGCCGCCGGCTTGCGATCGCCGCAAGAGCCCATCCCAGAACCTCCGACCGAGCCAGAGGTCTGAATTCGGCTCGAGATCAGGGCGCGAAATCGCAGCCATAGCAGCAGCTACGGCGAGATTTCGCAACGCAGAGATCGGGCCGAAGGCGGGCCTCTGGCGACCGAGGAGGTTTTGGGATGGGCTCTAAGCGAAAGGCCCCTGGAACCGGGCGGCTCCAGAGGCCCTTCCTCATCTCACGAGCGACGCCGGCGCTACATCCCCGGCATACCACCCATCCCACCCATGCCGCCGGCGGGACCGTGGTCGTTCTTCTCGCTGGGCTTCTCCGCCACCATCGCCTCGGTGGTGAGCAGCAGCGCCGCGACCGATGCCGCGTTCTGCAGCGCCGAGCGCACGACCTTGGTCGGATCGATCACGCCCGCCTTCACCAGGTCTTCGTACTCTTCGGTCGCGGCGTTGAAGCCGAAGGCGCCCTTGCCGCCCTTGACCTTCTCGATCACGATCGAACCGTCGATGCCGGCGTTCTGCGAGATCATGCGCAGCGGCTCTTCGACCGCGCGGCGCACGATGTTCACGCCCGCTCGCTGCTCGTCCTCCAGCTTGGCTTCGAGTTCGGCGAGCACCACCTGCGCGCGCAGCAGCGCCACGCCGCCGCCGGGAACGATGCCCTCCTCGACGGCAGCACGCGTCGCGTGGAGCGCGTCTTCGACCCGCGCCTTCTTCTCCTTCATCTCGGACTCGGTCGCGGCGCCGACCTTGATCACGGCCACGCCGCCGACGAGCTTCGCGAGTCGCTCCTGGAGCTTCTCGCGGTCGTAGTCGGAGGTGGTCTCCTCGGTCTGCTTGCGGAGTTCGTTGCAGCGCGCCTCGATCTCCTTCTTGGAGCCGGCGCCGTCGATGATGGTGGTATTGTCCTTGTCGATCACCACCTTCTTCGCGCGGCCGAGGTCCTTCAGTTCCACGTTCTCGAGCTTGAGGCCGAGTTCCTCGGCGATCACCTGGCCACCGGTGAGGATCGCCATGTCCTGGAGCATCGCCTTGCGGCGATCGCCGAAGCCGGGCGCCTTGACCGCGGCGGCGTGCAGCGTGCCGCGGATCTTGTTCACGACGAGCGTCGCGAGCGCTTCGCCCTCGACGTCCTCGGACACGATCAGCAGCGGCTTGCCCTGGCGGGCCACCTGCTCGAGCAGCGGCAGCAGGTCCTTCATGTTCGAGATCTTCTTCTCGTTGAGAAGAATGACCGGATCCTCGAGGACGACTTCCATGCGCTCGGGATCGGTGACGAAGTAGGGCGAGAGGTAGCCGCGGTCGAATTGCATGCCCTCGACCACCTCGAGGGTCGAATCCATCGACTTGGCTTCCTCGACGGTGATCACCCCTTCCTTGCCGACCTTCTGCATCGCTTCGCCGATCATCTTGCCGATCGTCGCGTCGCCGTTCGCCGAAATGGTTCCGACCTGCGCGATTTCGCCCTGGTCGCGCGTGGGCTTCGACATCTTCTTCAGCTCGGCGACAATCGCCTCGACGCTCTTGTCGATGCCGCGCTTCAGCTCCATCGGATTCATGCCGGCGACCACGAGCTTGGAGCCTTCGCGGAAGATCGCCTGCGCGAGCACGGTGGCGGTCGTGGTGCCGTCGCCCGCGACATCGGAGGTCTTGGAGGCGACCTCGCGCACCATCTGGGCGCCCATGTTCTCGAACTTGTCCTCGAGTTCGATCTCCTTCGCGACCGTGACACCGTCCTTGGTCACAGTGGGAGCGCCGAAGCTCTTTTCGATGATGACGTTGCGGCCCTTCGGGCCGAGCGTCACGCGCACCGCGTTGGCGAGCGCGTTCACACCCGCGAGCATCTTTGCGCGGGCGTCCTGGTCGTAGCGGATCTCTTTGGCAGCCATCGGGTTCGCGAGCCTCCCTCTATTCGAGGATGGCGAGGACGTCGTCCTCGCGGATGATCGTGTGCTCTTCGCCGTCGAGCTTGACCTCGGTACCGGCGTACTTCGAGAAGAGGATCTTGTCGCCCTTCTTCACGGTGAGTTCCCGCACCTTGCCGTCGTCGAGCAGGCGGCCCTTGCCAGCGGCGATCACCTTGCCCTCCTGCGGCTTCTCTTTGGCCGAGTCGGGGATGATGATCCCTCCCTTGGTCGTGGTCTCCTCCTCGATTCGCTTCACGAGGATGCGGTCGTGGAGCGGTTGGATCTTCATGAACTCCTCCTCCATGGGTCTGATTGATCGGGATGGATCCCAGCCGCGGAGCGAGCCGGCCTCGGGCTGGGAAGACGTTTTGGCACTCAGCGCCGGGGAGTGCCAAAGGCCGGCCGAATGTATGGGCCGCCCGCGGGCACTGCAAGGGCAGGAATCTTTGGTAGAGAGCGGCGGTGCGTGCGAGTCTCGGTTAGTTTTCGCCGCGTTTTCGATCCTGGACACCAGCACGCCATGGCTCTCACGAGACGACAGCGCGAGATCTACGACTTCGTGTGCACCTTCATCGCCGAGCACGGCTATTCGCCGAGTCTCGAAGAGATCGGCACGCGCTTCGGTCTGGCTTCCGTGGCAACGGTGCACAAGCACATCGCCCAGCTCGTCGCGAAGGGCTGGCTGCGCAAAGCGTGGAACCGCTCGCGCTCGATCGAGCCGGTCGGCAGCGACGCAGGGGGCGAGGCGCTCGCGTTGCCGCTACTCGGCGTCGTCGCGGCGGGTGCGCCGATCGAACCGATCGAGATCGAAGAGCGCATCGCGGTGCCGCGCGAGCTGGTGCGGCGTCCGGAGACGAGTTTCGTGCTGCGCGTGCGGGGCGATTCGATGATCGACGAGCAGATTCGCGACGGCGACTTCGTCGTCGTCGAGCGCACGGGCAGCGCGCGCGAGGGAGACACGGTCGTAGCGGTGTTGCGCGGCGAGGAGGCGACCCTGAAGAAATGGCAGCGGCGCGGCGCGATGGTGCGACTCGTGCCCGCCAATTCCCGCATGAAGCCGATCGAGGTGGCGGTCCGCGATGTCGAGGTTCGCGGCGTCGTGCGCGGGCTGTTGCGCCGATACTGAGCGGCTCTCTGCGGCGCTGGCATCGCAATCAATCGGGGCTAGCCTCCGCGAACTCAATGTTTTCGAGGACTTGCACGGTGGTCAGACTGACCCGAGCGGTCGATTTCGCGGCCTCGCTCCGCTACTGGCGCCCGGACCTCTCGGAAGCCGAGAACCGCGCCCTGTTCGGACGCTTCGCGTCGCAGCACGGGCACAACTACCGGCTCGAGGTCACCGTGCAGGGGGAGCCCGATCCCGCAACCGGCATGGTGATGGACCTCAAGGACTTGAAGGCCGTCATCGAGCGGGAGATCACCGGGCGCTTCGACCACCGCGATCTGAATCGCGACACGAGCTTCTTCGAGAAAGTCCCGCCGACTCCGGAGCACTTCGCGCAGGTGATCCAAGAGTTGTTGCGAAGCGCACTCGGGGATCGCTTGTACGGCGTGAGGCTGCGCCAGGACGAGGATCTGTGGGTGGATGTCGTCGGCGAAGACGCGTCGTGATCTCCGTCACGCGTCGCTACCGCTTCCCGGCGGCCCACATCCTTCGCAGCCCTGCCTTCTCGGACGCCGAGAACGAGCAGATCTACGGCAACTGCGCCAACCCGGCTGGTCATGGTCACGACTATGGTCTCGAGGTGACGCTCGCAGGCCCGATCGACGCAGCGAGCGGCGCGATCTTCCCGATCGAGCGGCTCGACATACTCGTGCGTGAGCGCGTGTTGGATCGTCTCTCGCATCACCTTCTGAACGACGATGCGTGGTTCCGCGACGCCGTACCCACGGCCGAGAACATCTCCGTAGCGATCGAACGCGCGTTGCGGGCGGCCGTCGGAGCGGAGTCGCATGCGCGCGTGGTGCGGGTGCGCTTGCTCGAGACGCGGCGGAACTTCTTCGCTTGCGGGGAGGCGGAAGCGTGAGCGACGGCGAAGACGTCGACCCGATCGAAGGACTGATCACCCGTCTGCTCGGTGAACTCGGCGAGGCTCCCGGTCGTGACGGCCTGCTGCGTACGCCGGCGCGCGTCGCGCGGTCATTGCGCTTCCTCACGGATGGCTATCAGCGCGATCCGATCGCAATCCTGAACAACGCCGTCTTCGAAGAGAGTTACGACGAGATGGTGCTGGTGAAGGACATCGAGTTCTACAGCCTCTGTGAGCATCACCTGTTGCCGTTCTTCGGTCGTATGCACATCGGCTACATCCCCGACGGTCGCATCGTCGGACTCTCGAAGCTGCCGCGCATGGTCGGCATGTTCGCAAGACGCCTTCAGGTGCAAGAGCGCCTCACCACCGATGTTGCGGGTGCGATCGAGACGGTGCTGCGACCCAAGGGTGTGGCGGTCGTGGCTGAGTCGATCCATCTGTGCATGATGATGCGGGGCGTCGAGCAACAGAACGCGTTTGCGATCACCAGTTCGCTGCGCGGAGCGTTCGCCAACGACCCGAAGACCCGCGCCGAGTTCATGGAATTGATCCGGCACCCGAAGCCGCCGTTCGCCTGAGGGGCTCTGACGCGCTGCTCCAATTTCTGCCCTTGCGCCGCAGCGCTTCCAAGGCATTCGCACATGTGCGGGTCGGAGCATGCAAGCTCCTGTTTTCAATGGAACTTCCATCTCTGACGCAAGGCGTAATATTTTCTTTGCATTCCGACGATATCGGGCTAGCATCGGCCTCGTAGTCCCTATTGGTGGCGCCTTCGTGCCTGCTCAGGCGGGGTGAGCGGCCACTAAGTATCGGTCGTCAAAAAGGAAACGAGATTGCTGCGGCGCGTCGTCCTGCCGACAGGTCAGGCCGACGGTTGGTTGGCAACGTTTTTGCTTTGGCGGCGGGGGACGCATCGGCGGCCTGCACTTTCCAGCGACACCGGGAGAGCCCCGGATCCAGGGAACGGAGGGCGGGACCGTAGATCGGACGGCTACTTCGAGCGTTGGGGTGGCGCGACGAGCGGGTCGACGATCGCTCGGGAGGTTCAGGTGAAGACGAGACAAAGAGTCGCCCGCAAGGGACTCGGTGGCGCAATCAAACAACGAAGCGAGTCCGGCGGACGGCGAGACGGGCTGGGGGCCGGAAGCGACTTCCAGGCACTCTGCACGGTGGATGCGCTGGTCGCCCACGCGGCGCGGCTCGCGAGCGCGCGCCAGAGCGACGACGTTCGCGACCGCGAGCGCAGCGCTCTCGTCTCGTATTTCCGCGACATCGCGGCGATTCCGACGCTCACCAAGGACCACGAGGTTCTGCTCGCCAAGGAGATCGAGGCCAGCACGTGCGCCTTCCGGGAGGGCATGCGCAGCATTCCGCTCACGGCGCGCGAGGTCGTCGGGATCTGGCGCGAACTCAAGGCCGAAGAGCGCGTGACCGGGAAGATGTCCGAATCTTTCGGCTCTGGTTCGCCGGACGGGGAAGACCTGACCGCGCGCGTGGACGAGGCGCTCTCCAAGGTCGAGGCTCTGCTGCGCCAGCGCGACGACCTCGTGTCGGGCGCCAAGCGCAGCGCCGCGAAGGACCGCGCCAAGACGCTGGAGCGGCTCGACCGCAAGCTCGCCCAGCGCCTCGAACAGGCCGACCTCGCCATGCAGATCCTCGGCCGAATCCGCGGCCGCCTGCTGGAGGTGCGCCGCGAGGCGCAGCGCGCGCAACGCGAACTGCGCCAGAGCGAGTCGCGACGCAGCGCTCGCGGCCGCTCGGTCGATCGGAGCGTCGTTCAGGAGCGCGTCGGAGCGCTCGAGCTGAAGATCGGCATCGATCTCGAGACGTTCCTGCGCCGGATGGCGCAGATCGAGGACTCCTGGGACCGGCTGATGGAGGTGAAGAACACCTTCGTCCAGCACAACTTGAAGCTGGTCGTCGCGATCGCGAAAGACTTCCGGAACATGGGGATCACCTTCCAGGACCTCATCCAGGAGGGAAATCTGGGCCTGATCCGCGCGGTCGAGAAGTTCGACTATCACCGCGGTCACAAGTTTTCGACCTACGCGGTATGGTGGATCCGACAGGCGTTCATCCGCGCGATCCAGAACCACTCACGCACGATCCGAATTCCGAGCCACGTTCACGACACGCTGCTCAAGTACCACCGAGCGTATGCAGAGCTGGAGACGCGGCTCGGCCGCGATCCGAACCCGGTGGACCTCGCGAAGGCGCTGAAGATGCCGACCGAGCAGGTGGAACAGCTCCAACGCATGACGCGTGAGCCGGTGAGCCTCGAGGCCGAGGTGCGCGGCACCGACACCAAGCAGGTGAAGGACTACGTCAAGGACCCGGACGCCGTGTCGCCGGTGGACGGACTCGACCACGCGCGCCTCGAGCGCGAAACGCAGGACGGCATTTCGCTGCTCTCTCCGCGCGAGCAGAACATCCTCCGCTGGCGCTTCGGGATGAGCGGCGAGAAGGAGCACACGCTCGAGGAGATCGGCGCCAAGCTCGGTCTCTCGCGCGAGCGAGTGCGCCAGCTCGAGGCTCGCGCGCTTGCCAAGCTGCGCGCTTCCGAGAACGGGGAACGCCTGCGCGCGTTCGTGCTCGCCTCCGAGCGGTCGTAGGGTCACGCGGC
>Ga0102851_10001440_pt1 | contig 13585 bp, 24 predicted proteins | sample Mud3Dept3metaG_FD_79558 | JGI IMG/M metagenome (GOLD analysis project Ga0102851, IMG submission 79558) | Freshwater wetland microbial communities from Ohio, USA, analyzing the effect of biotic and abiotic controls - Mud 3 Core 4 Depth 3... | ecosystem: Environmental > Aquatic > Freshwater >... | reverse complement strand
CGAGGCGATGAAGATGTGGGTGCCGTCCTCGGTCGCCCGTTCGTGGTATGCCCGCAGATGGCCGCTCATGGTGTGGTCGCCTCCAATGCTTCCCGCAGCGCCGTCAGGTCCGCCACGGTGACTTTGCCGTTGCCCGCCTTCCGCTCCGTCTCGGCCAGCGCCTCCACCGGTTCCAGCCAGCACCGGCAGTTGATGTCTTCCTCGGGCAGGCCGATCTGCCCCGGCCCGTAGCCGAACCCGTCACCCACTTGGAACTCCTCATCAACCGGAATGGTGATCCCGTCCATCACTATATGGGTGTCCCGGACATCGTTGTCGCCCATGGTGGTCCAGGTCTTGCCTTCGACCCCGGCCACCTTGAAGGCGGCCATCTGCCCGGTGGTCTGCGAGCGGGTCACTTCCGACTGGGCGATCCGGCGCGCGTCGGACTCCCGGCCGCCCATCACATCGACCACCCGGCTCGCCAACTTGTCGAGCGTTTCCCCCGACCGAACCCCATGCTCCAACTCGGACTTGACCGCGTTGTAGGTGGTGGTAGTGATCCGGTGGGCGAACAGTTGGACGTTGCCCTCGATGGCGGCTCGGGTCGCCCGGTCGGTGAGCAGCCGGGCCACCTGCTCGGGGCTGAGCCGCAGCATCCGCGCCTCGGAGATCATCGACCGCTCGGTGGCGGCGACGAAGCGGGCGTGGCAGGCCGCGCGGGTGCGGTCGGCCCAGCGGGCGACATCGAACGGCACCTCGGCGGCTGAAGTGGCGGAACGGGTCGCCTCATCCTGCCGAAGCGCCTGGAGGATCGCATCGCGCTGCCGGGCGAACACGCCGTGGAGGTCGTCGCGTAGCCCGTCCACGTCGATGTTGAGGGCGGGATGCCGCTGCGGGTGGCGGGCACGGCGGGTGCGGGCCGCGCCCTCCTCGGCCGAGGGAGGAGGAGCCGGGGAAGGCGCAGGCTCCGCACCGGACACCGGCGCCACACCGAGCGGCGCCCACCAAGCGTCGCCCCACGGCACCGGTTCCATCCCTTCGGCGTGCCGCCACTCGTTGATCAGCAGCGTGCCCCGGTCGATCTGCTCCTTCTGCCGGTTCCACCGGGTCTGCTCATCCTCCTGGAGGGCGACCACCGCGCCCAGGTCGAACTCGATGGCGCTCACCCCAGGGAAGGCGGGCACCAACTGTCGGGTCAACTCGTCGGCTATGAAGCCCGACTCAAACTCCAAGGTGTGCTCCCACAGCGCCCGCTCGTAGACCGTCAGGTTGGCCAGGGTCGCATACTCGGCGTCACCGACCAGCGGCGGCGGCACCCCCATGCCCCGGCACACCTGCCGGAAGGTCAAGTTGGCGCCGTTCACCCATTCGGCGTCCTTCGGGGTAACCGCCATGTCCTTCAGGTTCAGGAAGTAGCGGAGCACCTGCCAGCGGTGCGCCTGCTGGCGGCCCGAGAACCGGTGGGCGATCATCTCCTCCAACTCGCGCGCCTGCTCGGTCGTGTAGGAGGTGGTCGCGTCGGGAGGCATGACGAACCCGCCGACCATCATCCCCTGACGGAACAGGTCCCGGTTGGCCTTCATCGACTCGGAGGCGACCTCGGCTGCCAGCCGCACCGCGGCCATCGGCGGGAGCGGTGCGTACAGGTCGGCCGGGTTGGGGTAGACCATCTCGATCACTTCGGAGACGGCCAGCGGGATCGGCGCCCCACCGCCAGGCGGCGTGTAGGCGTACCCCGACAGGTACTCGGTCGGATGGGGGATCGGTTTGACCAGCGTCGGTTTGACCGGCCACAGTTCGCGGGGCGGCGCGTTCGGTGAGGCGTTCTGGCCCCGGTCCACGAGGATCACCCCTCGGCCCCACACCGCCATGCAGAGTTCGGTGAACACGATCAGCCGCCGTCTCGTCCAGTGCGGGTTCGGGCGGGCGAGTAGGTCAACCAGGGGACCGGTCTCTTGGACCTCGGCCGCGGTGTCCTTGACCTTGACCGGCAGTTTGGCCAGGTTCTTCGCCCGCAGCCAGGCGCAGGAGTAGACATCGTTGGAGGTGGCTAGGTAGTCGCCGTACTGGTCGGGGGCGACCTGCTCTAACGAGTAGGGCTGCGCTTCTTGCCAGGGGGCGATGATCGGGACCGGGACCTCGCGGCGGCGGGTACGTTCCAGCAGCCGGTCGATGCGTCTGTCCACCCATCCCATGCTGCTCTCCTACAGAACGACGATGACAGCAACAGCGGCGGCGACGAGCAGTAGAGCAGCAGCCACACCGGTAGCCGGTAGCCGGTAACTGTCTCGCCAGCCCTCGGCTACCGCTGCGGCGCTCATGACGCAGAGCGTCGCCAGCGATGCTGCGACCGCCCCGACCAGCCAGAACGGAGCGAGCAGTACCGCGGCGACCCGTCGCATGGCCGCAGGCTACACCCCGAGTGGTCCGCTGAGAACGGAACTTGTGACGAACGCTTCGCGCGCCGCGTAGGCGAGGGTGTCCACCTGATCGTCGTGGACGCCGTAGGGCCACGACAGCAGTTCGTGTTCCAAGTCGGCCAGCCACTCCTGCCCGGCTTGGAAAAAGACGTCACCGTGCTCCATTCGGATGATGAGCGGCTGCGCCCGGTCCTCCCTATCGGTAGCCGCCTTCAGATCCCGGACAGCCAGGCCGGTGCCCCGCCGCAGGTATTGGGCGAGGGTCCGCTGGTAGGCGACAGCCTCCACCCCTATCCAGTCGAGCCGCCACTTGGCCACGAGGTTGAGGACCACCTTCACCTGCTCCGGCCCTTCGATGCGTCCCCGCCATTCCTCTAGGACGAGCAGCCGCCTGTCGGGCGTCACCGCACAGCAGGCGACCGCCGTGTAGTCCGCTGACTTCTTGGTGGAGGCGGCCGGGTCCACGATCCCGAAGCGGGCGCAGTCAGCAGCCGGGATGGTCTGCCCGTCCACCAGGTAGCCGCCGTCCTCGATGGTGAAGTAGCGCAGCCAGTCAGAGTGGATGCGGCGGCCGGTGGCGGCGACGAACTCGGCCTCAAACTCCTGCGCGTAGGCGAGGGCGCCCATATCCCGGCGCGCCGCCTCCAACTCGGCTGGGTCCAGGAACGGGTTGGTGGAGGATGGGAACCGCCAGAGCCGCCAGTCGGGGTCGGGGGTCTGCTCCCGCTGCTGCCACAGGTCGTACATCCAGTTGACGATCCCGTTGGGGGTCGAGATGAACAGGCCCGACCCTTTCCGGTCAGCGAGCATCGGCCTGACCACTTCGGTCCAGACGGTCGGTTTCATGAAGGCCGCCTCGTCCAGCACCACGAAGTCGAGGCCGTGGCCGCGCATCGACTCGGGCCGGTCGGTGGAGCGCACCATGATGCGCCCGCCGTTCGGTAGCCACAGTTCCCGGTCAGCCAGCCGTACTTCGGCCCCGGTGATCTTCTGCCCGGCCTGCCGTATCGGGTCCCATCCGTGGCGGGCCATGTTGTAGGTGGGGGCGCACCACATGGTGAGACCCCTGAGGGCTGCCATGGTGATGACCCGTCGAATCCCGAGCCGGGTCTTGCCCCACCGTCGTCCTGCTGCGACTACCTGGAAGCGGGTCGGGTCGGCGGCGACCGCCGCCTGTCCTGGGTGAAGGGGGTCAGCCAGATCAAGGACGATGTCGAGCGGCATCAGCGTCGGATGGTGTCGGCGCCTGACCGTCCCTGGTTGTGCCGCCCAGACATCGCCTTCTGGTAACAGTCCCCGAACACCGGATGGTGGCGGTAGGGTTGGCCGCAGATGGCGCAACGGCCTTCGATGCGGGGCCGCTCCCCAAGTAGCCCATCCCCCCGGTTGCGGCGCTCGCTCATGCCAGGGTCATCTGCAGCGGGTGGATACCCAGTTTGAGGCGGTCTACGCAGTCTCGGCAGGCCCACCGCCCGGTCGGCCTCGGCAGGGTGATCTGATTGGGGCCGCCCTCGTCGCGTTGGCGTCGGAGGCCGACCACCTGCTCGTACCCCTTCGACGTATCGAGCGCCTCCCCGCAGTAGAGGCAAGGGACGACACCGGACTTGGGTGGAGGCGGGTTGCTGGTCGGGTACTTCACGGGCACCTCCTGACACTCCCACACTACCCTCGTTCAGCCGCCAGGCTCACACACCTTCCAGCCGGATACGCACTTCGCCCTCCTGGGCGACCGTCACCTGCTGGCGCTGCGCCCACCGTTCCGGGTGAGCCCGGTCCAGCCACCAGGCCGCCCACTTCGGGTCGGACTGAGCGGCCCGGCTTACCAGCATGGTCATCGCCGCTTCGGCTTCGCCTCTCGCCTTCTCTACCGCGCGCAGAAACTGCACATAGGGCTGGTCGTCCTCGGGCAGTGACGCGTCGGCGGCGTCATCGTCGGCGGCGGCGTCTAGGGCGTCCTGGCCTCTCGCCTTCCAGTTGTGGAGGGTGCGTGGGGTGATCCCGTTGGCCAGGGCGGCGGCGTCCTGGGCGATGCCGTTGCGGAGCATGCCGCAGATGCGGTCCTGGCGCTCCTGGGTGAGTTTGCCGGGCCTGCTCATCGTCGGTCCCTGTCGGGATTGGAGCGCCGGGGTCGGAGTCGCACCGCCTTCATCCCTCCTGGTCGGAGGGCGCATCACTAGCAATGCTTCCGGCGCGTTTGGGGTAGGGCACCCGCATACTATCGAGACGGTCCCGGAGGGTGCTGTCTGTGCGGTCGAGCAGGGTCGCGTACATCCACTTGTTGGACGCCTTCTCGACGTGCCAGCCCTGGTTCTGCAGCCATTCTCTCGCCTCGGTGTTGCTGGTGCCTCGCCTGTCGCTGATGAAGCCGAGCACCCGCGTGTTCATCACTCTGCCGTGCGGGGAGACGATCTGGGTCGGGCCGCCTTTGCGCTGGCCCAGGCAGTACCAGCCGCACGCCTGGTAGATGGTGCCGATCTCCCCGGCGTCGGGGTCGGCGTAGGCGCCCATGACCTTCAGGTGTGGGGCGTCCTGGCGAAGCAGCCGCACCGCCGTCGACACCAGTTTGCTGTTGCTGCCGGGCGGCGCCCAACTGACGCAGGCCCCTCTCAGCAGGAAGGCCAACTCGCCTGGTTCGACGCCGAGGAACTTGTAGACCGGGCCGACGATGCCCGCCCCGCCTTTGGAGATGCAGACCGCACCGGCGAGATGGGGGCCGAGCATCAGCCCGTAGTGGTGTCCGCTCGGCCCCATCGTCCCTAACCATTCGTAGCGGTAGATGATGGCCGCCGCCTCCCGGCGTGTGATCCGCTTCACCCACGCCTGTTTGAGGTCGAGTACCACGCCTCGGGGTGCCGGGGCGTCCTCCGCGTCGCGGAGTTGGCGCTGCCAGGCAGGCGCGCCGTGGATGGCTGGGCGGAACGTCGTGCGGGCTATGCCCCGACCACCGTAATGTCGAGGACGGTGGGGTAGGCCGCCAGATGGTCCAAGACGGCGGCGGCCTCGCTCCGGTCGGCAACCCGAATAGTGATCAGCACCTCAGGGTCTGGCACCACCATCGGCTTGGGGTCCGACATTCGGTTCACGTCCTCCAGCAGTTTCGTCAGCACCTCATCGTCGTAGCCGGTGCCGTCCAACCCTTCGGGATCCCCGGCCAGGTCAGACAGCAGATCGGTGAGCCGCACCCTGTCATAGTCCGCGACGTCCGACAGCCTGTTGTCGGCCAGCATGATCCGCCGTGCCTGAGCATCATCCACCGGCAGTCGTATGACGGCGATCTTGGTCCAGCCCAGGCGCAGCGCGGCGTACAGGGTGTGGTTCCCGGCGATGACGATGTTGGTGTCTGCTTGAACGAGTAGAGGCCGAAACTGCCCGTGGATGCGGAGGCTGCGGGCGATGGCGTCCACGTCTCCACGCCTCGGGTTGTCGGGATGCGGCGTCAGATCGGTGACGGGGACAGTTACGACCCGCAGGCTGGTGATGATGCTCAACGCTGTGCCTCCTCGCACTTGACGCAGGGACGGGCGACCTCCTGGTTGAGCGCGGCGAGCGGGAGCCAGAGGCCGAAGGTAGGAAGCAGACCGCAGCGTGTTCGGGCCCGGCCTCGACGCCGCAGATGAAAGACAGGCGGGTGCCCGTCCTGGGCGGTGAGCCAGACCCTATCTGCCACGGTGTCTAGCGTAGCCGACACCCCGCTCCCAACCAGACCCCCCCGTAATCTACGGTAGACAGACGCCTGGTTGCCACCCTATACTGCTGGTGGACGAAGCAGGAGGAACACGAGAACTCGACCCGAACCCCAACCCCGCAGGGAAGGCAGACAAGCGGGCAGGTCCTCCCCCACAGCGACGAGGCACCGCTGGTAAGGAGCCGGGGCAGCACGAGGGGTAACCGAGCCCTCCGGCAGACCGCCAGACAAGGGACCGCCAGGTGAGGCAGACAAGGACCGACCGCCGCAAGGTGCGAACCAAGCCCAACACCCGACCAAGCCGACGAGGTCGCAGGAACCGGGGACAGCCCGAAGGATGCGGAGGGATAGGCGCCAGCCGAAAGGAAACCGGGGTAGACCGACCAGATCGAGGGGAAAGGGACGCAAGCCGAAACCGCCCCACCAAGGGCGGTCGCCCGCAGGCGCCCTCTGCGGACCTGAATGAGGCAGGGCGGCGAAAGGAAAGAGCCATGCTCTCCGTATCCCTCCACCAACCCACCGAAGTCGCCATGGACGACGAGCGGAACTGGCTGGAAGTCTCCGACGACCAACACGGCGAGGTCACGGTCTTTACCACCACCTGGGCCAAGGCGTCGGCGAAGGCGAAGTCCTGGCAGCAGTTCGTCCTCGCCATCGTCGCCCTCCTGGCGACCTCCACAGGCAAGACGATCGACCACCAGCCGATCGACAACGACTGGCCGCCGGAAGTCACCGACGCGTACGCGGCGCTGCTGGCCGCCGTCGCCAAGACGCAACCGACCGACCAGCCCGCCCGTTAGCCGAAACCGCCCTCCGGGGCGGTCCACCCGACAAGCCCACCGGGTGCCGATGAGGCAGGGCAAGAAGAGGAGACCGGATGGCCGCTGGTGTTCTACCCAAGCCAGGGACCGAGGGAGGGCCGTGCGCTCTCGGGCCGCAGGGGGAGTACCCCGACTGCGGTCACACCGACTGCTTCGCCACCTACGGGATGGCGAACGAACGCTGCCACTACTGCGGCAAGCGCGTCGGGTATGAGGTGCGGTTCTATCGGGAGCGGTACTACCACTGCCGCAAGTGCCGCCGCCACTTCGACGAACGACCCGTCAAGCACGGCTACATCTGGGAAGGCGGCGCCTGTCCCGGGGTAGTCGATGAGGTCCTGCGCACCGTCCACGCCCTCTGCGCCGAGGAAGCAGCGGAGGCCTAATAACTGAGTGAGGGCCGGGATCCCGCCCGGCCCTCACTCGACCCGATTGCCCCGGACGAAGGGGGACGGCGCATCATACCATCCGACCCGGACAGAAGGAGGCGACGTGACCTACCTGTTGTGCGCGGCAGCGCTCGCCGTTCTGGCAGCCCTTGCCCGTCACGAATACCGAGACACCGACGACGACCGACCACCCAGCGTCTGCCCCGACCACGGGCCGCTGTCCGATGACGGCAGGTGCTACGAATGCGAACACAACGACCTGCTCATCGACACGGCGCTGGAAGATCGGGCTTGGCCCGAGTTGCGCCACCAGCCACCCACCGGACCGCTCGGCTAGGAGGACAACATGGTTCAAGCAGGCGACCGCATCCAACTTCGCTCGACGGGCGATCCCTACACCCACCTCAAGCCCGGCGACCAGGGCACCGTGCTCTACGTCCGTCAGGTTGACCTGGGCATGGCGTACACCGACATCGCCATCGAGTGGGACAGCGGCAGCACTCTGTCACTCATCCCCGAGGCGGGCGACCGGTTCACCGTCCTCTAAGCCGACTCGCTAGGCCGGATGCCTAGCGTGGTGCCCCCTGCTGACCGGCATCCCCCTGGCCGGTAGCCCTGCCTCGCGGGGGGCACCACGGTGGGCATCCCACCAGCACAGCCCCGGACGAAAGGAACCGCTGTGAGCGACAATGTCGAAACCATGTTCAGCGCCAGGGAGGCGCCCTGGCATCGGAAGGGGACCGTGACCCCTACCGAGTTGACCCGCCTGCCTGCGATCCAGGCAGCCGGGTTGGAGTGGACCGGCGACCTCTACCCCATCTTCGCCCAGGTCGGTGATGAATGGGTAGTCGCCCGGAACCGGCAAGCCGTTGTCCGGTCGAGTGATGGTCTGGTGATCGGCGTGGTCGGCAAGGACTACACGGTGATCCAGCCCGCCGAGCAGTTCGCCTTCGTTGAGGCGCTGCTCGACAACCCCGACGTGGAGTACACCACGGCCGGGATGCTGCTGTCGGACACGATGGCGGTCTCCTGGGTGACGGTGCGGGTCGGGCAAGGCTTCACCGCTGGCGGGGAGAAGCGGGAACAGCACGAGTCGTACCTGACCATCGCCAACGGCTACGACAACCGTCGCGCCTTCAAGGGCATGGTGACACCGGTCAAGACCGTCTGCGCCAACACCTTGCTCGCCGGATGGGTGCGGGCCTCGGCCCGCTTCGCCATCCGGCACACTCTGAACGCCACCAGCCGGGTCGCTGAGGCCCGACGTCTGCTCGGCGTCACCTTCGACTACAACGAGGTCTTCCAAGCCGAGGTTGAACGGCTGATAGCCCAGGAAGTCACCGACCAGCAGTTCCGCAGCATCGTGCAGGCCATCGTGCCGATGCCCGAGAAGCCGACCAACCGGGTCGAGGTCGCAGTGGAGCGCAAGCAGGCCGCGCTGCTCGGAGTATGGAAGGGCCCGACCGTCTCCACCGGCACCGCCTGGGGTGCCATCTGCGCGGTCAACGAGTACGAACTCTGGCAGCGGCCCCGCGGGTCGGACGACCGCAAGGTGGCCGACGCTATCGCCACCAGGCAGATGCGGTCGATCATCGTCGGCTCACAGCCGCTCACTCAGAGGGCGGCAGCCCTGGTGCGCCGATGAGGGTCACCGACGAGGACATCAGACTCGCCCTGGGCCGGGTAGCCACTCAGGTGATCCGGCTCGGCGGCGACCCGACAGGTTGGGCAGCAGACCCGGCCCCCAGTTATGGGGGCTGGTCGCTGCTCCTGGCCGGTGGGCGGTTCGCCGGAGGCGTGTTCCTTGACGCCAACCGCATGCCCAAGCAGCGGTTCTGGCAGGCCCTCCGCATGTGCGCCGACATCCTGGCCGACACCGTGAAGGCGCGGGAGCAGCGCCACAGCGAATCTCTGGCGGCTCTAATCGTTTCTGAGACCAGCGAGAACCACGGCGAAGGCTGACACACTCGCCGCGGAAGGAGGCTAATGACAGCGGTTCTAGACGCTCTCGACACCCCGCTCGGGGTGCGGGAGATAGCCCAACTGTTGGAAGTGCGGGCGGGCACGGTGGCCCAGTGGAAACACCGCGGTCGTCTGCCCGCACCAGACTGGCAACTCGCCTGCGGCCCACTCTGGGCGAGGGCTACCGTCGAGAAGTGGGCGAGGGCTACCAACCGGTGGCCCGAGCGGCACGGCGCAAGAACCCGTGAGGCGACCGGCCGCAGCAACAAGTCCCCGGCGAAGGAGCACCTATGACCGTACCGCCGATCCCCTGGAAGGTGGCCACCGACACGATCAAGGTCGGGGTGAGCCTGCTGGAACATGATGTGGTGATCCCGGTGGCTGAGATGCCCGACGCTGCCGCCACGGTGCGCGACATCGAGAGGCGGCTGGCCGACCTGCGTCACGGGTGGAACACCGAACAGATCGCGGCCGCGCGTGATCCTGAGAGCGAGGTCGGCCCGCCCACCTTTGAGCCGACCCCGTTCGGGGTCCAGCGGGTCGAGGTCAAGGGCACCGAGTACAAGACGGTGACGACCCGCTCCGCGAAACGCACCTACAACACCGCCGCCATCATCCACGGCATCGCCAAGGCGCTAGGCGGTTCGCAAGAGCCGGTCAGTCCCACCGAGGCGCTGCTCTGGGCGGTGCGGCGCGGGGTGGCCGCAGTCGAATGGAAGTGGAAGCGGCTCCAAGAGACCGCCCGCGAGTTGGACCTGCCGATGCGGGTGGTCCTCCACCCGATCAGCGACGACGGCGACCTGGCTGGCCCCTGGGTCGGTGAGAAGTGGACCGAGCGGATAGGTCAGAAGGCCGTCATGGACGAAGGGAGCGACGAGTGACCCGACTGGACATGAGCATCCCGCCCGACAAGGTGCGGTGGAAGATACAGACCTGGAACCACGACACGCAGAAGCCCCGCGCCCTCTACGTGCCGTATTTCGACGCCCGGGATGTGGAGGACGCCCTGGACGACCTGTTCGGCTGGGAGCGGTGGTCAACCAAGATGACGTTCGCGGAGATCAAGGGCGTGCCCTTCTGCATCTGCGAGTTGACCGTCTACCCGCCTAATGGCGGCGCGGCGGTAGTCAAGACCGACGCGGCGCCGCTGACCGACATCGAGTCGATCAAGGGCGGCGTCTCCGACTCGTTGAAGCGGGCCGCCGCCCAGTTGGGGGTAGGCCGCAACGCCTACGCCCTGCCATCGATCTGGGCGACCTGCGCCCTTCGGGGAGACGCCGACAAGCCGCAGCCACAGATGCCTACGGGTCACGCCGCCAAGTTGACCAAGCAGGCTCTCGCCATACTCGGACAGTCAGACGAGGGCGGCGAGTACGAGGGTTGAGTAAGGTTGGGATGGGCTGCTCGTCCCGTCAAGGGGCAGGTGCGGGGATGCGTCACCCCGGCGAGCGGGCAGCCCACCCGACACGGACGAAGGAGGGACCATGGAACTATCCGACCTGCGGGCCGCCGCTATAGAACGCGCCGGCCACTTCTGCGAATGGCCCGACTGCCGTCACCAAGGGTCGGGGCCGCCGCTTGAGATGGCGCACCTCGACCACCGGGGCATGGGCGGGTCCGAAGCGGCCAACACTCTCGACAATGTCGCCATCCTCTGCCGCTACCACCACGACCTGCTCGACGGGCGCACCGCGCTCGCGGGCAGACGGGCCGCGGTCGCGGACCTGCTCGGCCGATACCTGCGGATGAGTCGCCGGTTCGTACTCGACGGGGATGAGGACGACCGGCCCTTGTGCTTCGACTGCGGCCACGACTACCACGGCTCCCACCACTGCCGCCAGGTCGTCCCCGATATGTCGGGGGAGGGTGGGGACAACTGCGGGTGCGGGCCGATCCGGAAGGGGCGGTCGTGAGCCGCCTCGACGCTGAGCAGCGCTTCGCTGTCATCCCCGAATGGGTGCTCTACCACCCCGGCCTCGACGCGCGCGCGGTCCACCTGTACGGGATACTCGCCCGCCACTCTGATAGGAGCGGGCAGGCCTTCCCGTCCCGCGCTCGGCTGGCGGTGCTGCTCCGGTGCTCCCGCGACACCGTTGACCGGACACTCCAACAGTTGAAGGAAGGCGGCGCGGTCACCTGGGAGCGCCGCACCGACGAGGCGGGCGACCCGACCTCCAACCTGTACCTGCTGCGGGTCACACCCCCAGCAGGAGACGCCCCAGGGGTAGCCGCGTCGATGCCCCCACCTAGCCGCGTACATGCGGCCACGGGTAGCCGCGTCGACGCGGCAGGGGGTGGCCGCGCGGACGCGGCACTGAACGAGAGCCAAGGGAACGGTAAGCCACTTGAACTATCACGGCGAGACGTTCTTTGGGAGTCCGTCGAACAGGTGATGGAACGTAAGCCCGAAACCCGATCCGAGCGGGGCCGGTGGAACGCTGCGGTAAAGGAACTCCGAGACGCCGGGGCTACACCCGAGCAGGTGTACCAGCGGGCCGCCGAATACCGGCGCCGCTGGCCCCGGGTGGAGTTCTCGCCTAACGCCCTCAGCGCCCATTGGGGGAGCCTGGCCACCCGGCCTGCCGGGACAGTTGGTCGGGGACTGGCCGCCATCGACGCTATACGACACGAGTTGGAGGACGACTGTGGACCACCGGTTTGAGGCCACCTTTGAGCGGATCCCTCGCCTCCACCTGGAGTGGCGAGACGACGCAGCCTGCCGCAGGTACCCGCCCGACCTGTTCTTCGTGGAGCGGGGCGCGTCAGTCGCGCAGGCCCGAGCCGTCTGCGCGCACTGCACCGCCCAACCAGACTGTTTGGAGTACGCGCTCATCCTGAAACCGGCCGCAGGGATATGGGGCGGGGCGCATCTGAAGGAGAGGCACGCGATCACCATGGGCCGCATGAGCCGAGCAGACCTGACACTCCTACTACGGAAGGCGGCAGCAGCGTGGACGCCACCGACCTGCTAACCATCATGGAGTGGATGATGCCCCGCTGGACGGACGTCGCGGCCTGGGAGGCTCCCGAATGGGAAGCCTTCCGAGACGACCTGGACGACTTCACGGCGGGGCAGGTGCTCACCGCTCTCCACCGACTGTGGCGCAACGGGAGGGAGAAAGCACCCCGAGCCGGGACGGTCCTGGCGCTCCTGCGCGAGTTGGACGTCCGACCGCTACCGCTACGCCAGCAACTACCCGACCACACCTACACCGCCCCCACCCAGACCCTCGCGGAGTTCGCTGACATCCACTACGGGTCGTGGGAGCGTATGTGGGATGCGATCAGAGAAGGGACAGTCCGATGATGCTACGAATCTGCGACCGATGCGGGGAGCCGATCAAAGGGGCCACACCCTACGGCTCTGTCACCGTGTACGAAGGCCCACTGCCACCGAAGGCGGCGGACCTTTGCCTACCCTGCCTATCGACGCTGCGCCTCTGGCTCCAGCCGAAGGAGGCCACCCAATGATCGTGCGCTCGATGCGGGGCACCACCAGCATCCCCTATGACGCTCACCGCACGCTGGACGAGTTGGCCTTCATGGTGCGCCTCGATCTAGTCGGTCAGCCCCATGTGCTGGTACTAGGCGTGACCGTCCACACCGTCGATGTGACCCAGTATGGGGACAGGGCCGAGTCGCTGTGCCCCGTCCCACCGATGACGGTTGAGTGGTATGCCACCTGGCGAGCCGACTCTGAATCGAAGGAGGCGACCCGATGATTGAAGCGGGACTCATCCTCTTCTGCGTCGTCGCTGCCGGGATGGCCTGGTGGTGGCGACGCGAGTGCCTCGCCGCGCAGCGTGCCCTACGCGAGTGGGCCGACCGCTGGGCTGTCTCCCCGCTGCTCTGCGCGGTGCCCGGCTGCGGGGAGCCGCCGGAAGCCGACTGCCATGTTCAGTACCCCGACGAGGAGGTCCGTGCCCTCGTCGGGCATCGGTTCATGGAGGCCCGGCTGGTGCCCAAGCCTGCGCCGATGGTGCGGGAAGCGGCGGAGGTGTACCGATGACACTCCAAGACCTGAAGGACGACCTGGATTTCTGGATACACGGGCATCCCGCCGAGATTGAGCAGGTTTCCCCGAACGAGGACACCTCGATCTGGCAGGTGGCCCGCCGGGTGGCCGACCTGTGCGACACCTGCCCCGACTGTACGGAGGGGGCCATCCCCGTGGTGCGTATGCCGGGCGAATCGTGTCGGCGCTGTGGGGGAACAGGGGCAGTAGCCAATACCTTGCGGACGGCGCGCCTAGCGAATGTGCTCAACGAGGCGGGCATCAGCGTGGTTCAACTGATGGCCCTGGTCCGCTACCTGTTCGGGGAGGGG
>Ga0102851_10001438_pt1 | contig 13614 bp, 13 predicted proteins | sample Mud3Dept3metaG_FD_79558 | JGI IMG/M metagenome (GOLD analysis project Ga0102851, IMG submission 79558) | Freshwater wetland microbial communities from Ohio, USA, analyzing the effect of biotic and abiotic controls - Mud 3 Core 4 Depth 3... | ecosystem: Environmental > Aquatic > Freshwater >... | reverse complement strand
GGCTCGGTGACGCCGCACGCCATCGACCGGACCGGCGTCGGCGGTCTGACGGGCGTGGCGGTGCGGAACGCGGTCGCGAGGAACCGGCGGGTGCGGCTCGTGGCGTCCGCCCGCCTGCAGGACGGCCGGCCTGTCGGCCGCGTGGCCCCCGAGGAGCTGCCGGCGGCGGACCTTCTGGCCGCGCTCACCGGCCAGCAGAACGCGCTCGTGCTGCAGACCGATCTGCTCGGCGAAATCGGCATCGTCCAGCGCGGCTCCGGCCTGACTACGACCGCATATGCGCTGCTCGGCGACCTGGTCGCGGTCAGGCGCCAGCTCAGCACCGGCGCGACGGCATAGGACCGGCGGGACGCCAAGATGGGACCGGCGGGACACCGGTCCTAATGTGGCAGGACAAGCGTCCCGCTTGTCCACACGAGGGGAGAAGACGCACATGGAAGTCTCCGACGTACGCAAGCAGCTCCTGCAGACCCTCGATCGGGCCAAGCGGGCCTCCATCGAGCGCCGGGCGCGTGCCGATGCCGCCGCGACGGCCTACGAGGAGTTCCTCGAGAAGGTCGCCACGCCCGTCTTCCGCATGTTCGCCACGGCGCTCAGGGCCGAGGGCCATCTCTTCGTCGTGCACACGCCGGCCGGCGGCCTCAGGCTCGCGTCGGAGCGCTCGGCGGAGGACTACGTCGAGCTCGCTCTCGACACGGCGGTCGATCCGCCGGCGGCCATTGCCCGGGTGAGCCGCGGCCGCGGCCACCGCGTCATCTCGACCGAGCGGGAGATCCGCGAGAAGACGCCCGTCGATCGCCTGACCGAGGAGGATGTGCTCGAGTTCCTGCTGGGGGAGATTGTCGCCCTCGTCACACGTTAGGGCGGTTCACGCCGGGCGCTCGTCCTGCGACGAGCTCAGGATGAGCGGCTCTTGCGCGTGGTGCGCCAGCGGCAGGGCGGTCAGGCCAGACGTTCAACGAACGAGGTATCGAGCCCCTCGCGGCGCAGCACGGACAGGAACGCCTGCCGCTCGTACGCCTTCCGGTAGGCCTCGCGCGCATCCACGATCCCGCCCTGGACGAACGCCACGAGCGCGTCGTTGAGCGGCACCATGCCGTGCTTCCTCCCGCTGTCGATCGCGAGCGGGATCTGCGCCATGCGGCCTTCCGCAATGAGGTTCGCGACCGACGGCGTGTTGAGCAGCAGCTCGCGCGCGGCAACGCGCCCGCCGCCGGTCTTGCGCAGCAGCACCTGCGCCACGACCCCCCGCACCCCATCTGCGAGCGCCGCCTGGGCCTTCAGCCGGCGGTCCGGCGGGAACTGCTCGACCAGCCGGCCGATGGCCGCCGCCGAGGTGTGCGCCGAGACCGCGCCGATCACGAGGTGCCCGGCTTCGACCGCCTCGAGCGCCACGGCGACGACCTCGGGAGACCGCAGATCCTCGATGACGAGCACGTCCGGGTTCTCGCGGAGGGCCGCGCGGGCGACGGCAGCGGTCTCGACCGCGTCCCCGCGCACCTCGCGCTGGCTCACGAGCGAGCTCCGGCTCTCGTGCACGAACTTGATCTGGCTCTCGAGCGTGATGACGTAGTCGCTGCGGCTCCTGTTGATGAGGTCCACGAAGGCGCAGATCAGCGTCGACTTGCCGCTGGCGCGCGGGCCGGCCACGAGGACCAGCCCCTCGGGCTCGTCGAGCAGCCCCTGGATCTCCTTCGACAGGCCGAGCTGCTCGGCCGTCGCGGCGCGCGCCGCGATCAGGCGGAAGATCCCGCCAGGCCCGCGGTGGTCGCGGATGCTCAGGCACCGCACGCGCCCGACGTCTTCGACCTCCGACACCCACTCGGAGCCCTCCCCGCTCTTGAGCGCCTGGCGCGTGCGCTCGGGTGCGAGGTCCATGATGAGCGCTTCGACCTCCGGCGGGCTCAGCTCGGGCTCGCCGTCAAGCACGGCGATCTCGCCGTCGACGCGGATGGAAGGCTTCGCCTGCGCCATCACGTACAGCGTGGTGGCGCCGCGCGCGGCCGCCAGGCGCAGGAGCCGATCGAGCCCCGCAATGCGCGCGGCCAATGCGGCGCGGGGTGGCGGCTCCGGGCGGACGTGGTTGCGGGCGAGCGGCAGCACGACGGCCGGGGCCGGTTCGGGCTCGACCGGTTCCACGTCCTCTTCGGGCTCGATGGGCGGCGCCGCCGGCCGCGCGACAGGGGGAGGCCCCTGCGGCCCGGCTGCGGCCGGCGCGGTTTCCTCCGCAGCCTCGACGCTCGGCGAGGCGGTTGGTTCCGGGCGCGGGGGCGGCGCCGGAACCGGACGCGGCGGCGGGGCGGCGACCGCGGCGGGCCGGACCAGGGGCGCAGGCTCCGCCACGCGGTGCCGCCGAATCTCGATCCAGATATCGTCGCCGCCGCGCGCGGCAACGACGGTGAACCGGTCGGCGATCGTCGGGAGCGAGCGCGGCATCTCGTGCTCGACCGCGCCGAGCTCGTCGAGCGCCTGGCGCGCCTCGACCGGCAGGAGCTGGTTCATCATGCCGGTCACGGCCTCGATGGTCAGCACGCGCGACGACAGCTCGACCGGCCCGGGTGCCGCCACGACGTACGGCTTCTCGCCCACGTGCATGACCAGCGCGTCCCCGTCTGCGCGAACGATTGCGGAGAGCAGTGAATTGACCACCACTTCAGATGTCGGCCAGACCCGCTCGTCCCATTACCCTGCGACGCCGGGGCAGCGCGAACCCCCGGGGGCGCGGTGGGTCCTGCACCTATCCGGCAGGTCCGCAGCGCCCGGCCCCGTGCAGCACCTGGGGCAGCTCGAACGCGGAGTCCACGACCCAGTCTGCCGGGCCAATCTCGTCGTCCGGGAACTGATGGCTCCCGAAGCCGTACCGGGCGTGGCAGAAGCGGGTCCCCGCGTTCCTGGCGGTCCGCAGATCGATTGCGGAATCCCCGATGAGCAGCGTGCGCGCGGCGGAACCCCCTGCCGCCGCCATCATCGCGAGCAGGCTCGCCGGATTGGGCTTCTTCGGATGCGGGCCGTCGCCGCCGACGATCTCGCGGAAGAACCCGGCGAGGCCGAGCCCTTCGAGCACCGGCATGGCCGCCCTCGCCGGCTTGTTCGTCACGACCCCGAGCGGCACGAGCTTCGCGGCATCCCGCAGGAACTCGGGAATGCCGGGGTAGGGCCGCGTGTTTCGGAGCAGCCGGCCGTCGTAGATCTCGAGGTAGCGCGCGAGCGCTGCCGCGGGGTCGATGACAATGCCGGAAGCCGCAATCACCCGCTCGACCAGGACGGTGGCCCCCTCCCCGACCATCCGGGCCACCTGCAGCGGCTCCAGCGTCGCGCCGCCGTGCTCGGTCACGAGCTCGTTGGCGCTGTCGCAGAGATCCTGCAGCGAGTCGACGAGCGTCCCGTCGAGATCGAAGACAACGAGATCGAACGGCAGCCGATCGGCGGTCGGGTCCGGGCGCGGCATGCGGCGTGCCTACGCGTCCCGGAAGGCCGCACAGGAGCTGGGCGTCTCCCAGACCCTGACCGACACGACATCGAATCCCCGGCTCTTCACGAAGTCGAAGATCAGCTTCGCGATGTGCTCGACGGTCGGGTTGGCCGACGCAAGGAAGACCGGCTCCCCGAGCTGCTGCAGGGGTTTGACCAGCGGATCGTCGTGCCGCAGAATCATCTTGTGATCGAATTCCCGGTCTATCCAATCCTTGACGATCCGCTTGATGTCGGAGAAGTCCGCCACCATGTTCCGCTCGTCGAGCGTGTCGGTGCGGATTTCGATCTCAGCCGTCGCGTTGTGGCCGTGCGGGTGCCTGCAGACGCCGCCGTAATCCATCAGGCGGTGGCCGTAGCAGAACTCGATGCGCTTGGAGACTGAGTGCATGCCTCGATTGTACGACGGGGCCCTTACGGCCGCGACCTGCAATCGACAGGAGGAACTGCGCCATGGCTGACGGGGGGGCGACCACGGCCGTGCTCTACTCCGGCGGGCTCGACAGCGCGGTGCTCGTCGCCTCGGAGGCGCGCCATCGCATCGTCCAGCCGATGTACGTCAGCGTCGGCCTCGCCTGGGAGGCGGAGGAGCTGGCGCTTGCCGGGCGCCTGTTGCGGTCGCCCGCCTTCGGTGAGCGTGTCAGGCCCCTGCAGCGTCTGTCGCTGACCGTGGCCGACGTGCTGCCCGAGTCGCACTGGGCCATCCAGGGTTCGCCGCCCGCCTACGACACGCCGGACGAGGACGTCTACCTGCCGGGCAGAAACCTCCTGCTCCTGGCGAAGGCCGCGGTCGCCTGCGCAGGGGTCGGGATCCACCGGATCGCGATCGGCCCGCTCGCCGGCAACCCGTTTCCCGACGCGACGGCGGAGTTCTTTGCCTCCATGGCGGCCAGCGCCTCGCTCGCGCTCGCGCACGAGATCGCGATTGCGGCGCCATTCGCCGCGATGCACAAGGCGGAGGTGATCAGGCTGGGAGTCGAACTCGGCGTGCCGCTCGACCTGACGATGTCGTGCATGAATCCGCGCGGCGGCATGCACTGCGGCGTGTGCAGCAAGTGCCGCGAGCGGCGGGACGGGTTCGACGGGGCCGGCGTGCCCGATCCGACCCTCTACGCCGCCCCGTCGCCGCGCCTCAGATCCTCCTGAGCGTGATCGTGCCGCTGCCGCTCCGGATCGTCATCGCCAGGCCGCCGGCGCCGAGCCTGCCGCGGAGGCGGTCGCGCTCGGCCTCGACCGTGCCGGCGACCGACAGCCCGTCCACCCGCACGCGGCCGTCTGAGGTCCTCGCGTCGAGATCGGCACCGAGGGTTTCAGGCACGTCGATCGACACGCTGCCGTCGCCCGTGCGGATGGTCCAGGCTTCGGTCACGGCGCTCCCCGGCTCGGCGCGGACGGTCACCGGGCCGTCGTCCGTCTGCGCCCGCACGGCCGAGAGCACGCCGCCGATCACAATGCCGCCGTCGCCGGTCTCGAGGTCGGCCTGCCCCCTGACGTCGCGGAAGTCCAGCGTCCCGTCCTCAGTCCGTACTTTGAGCGTGCCCGAGAGCTCGCGCCCCTTGATGCTGCCGTCACCGGTCTGAAGGTCCAGGCGTCCGGCCACGCGCTCGATGGTGATCGATCCGTCGCGGGTCCTGGCGATGACATCGCAGTCGCGCGGCACCGAGACGGTGATGCGCGCGCTCGAGCCCAGGCGTCCGAAGAATGCGCTGCCGCTGCCCACATGGAGGCCGGTCCTCGACTGGGTTGCGGGCGGCTTCGGCACCTCCACCGTGATTCGGTCGCCCGATCGCTCGGCCTTGACCAGGATGGCGTCGGCAAGGGCCTTGTCTCCGGCCCGCTTCTCGACCTCGACGACCACCTCCGGCCGATCCCACGCCCGGATCTCTATCGACCCGTCAAAGGTCCCGAGCGTCAGTTCGGGCCTGCCCGTCACCGCGAACCGCTTCTCTTCCCGAGCGGTGTAGATCTCCGTCCCCGAGTCGATGGCGACGTCGCACGCGCCCAGCGACACCGCCAGGCCCACCAGCACCGCGCACGAGGGAAGATTGAGTGGACGACGCTCAGGCATGCGGGCCTCCGTCTGGTTAGACGGCAGCGCCCGGCGCGTTGTTCAGGCGGCGTGAACCAGCTCGCCGCCGATGTAGGTCCGGATGACCCGGAGATCCCGGTCGAGCACCGCGAGGTCGGCCATGGCGCCGGCAGCGATGACGCCGAACCCGACGAGGCCCAGCTCGCGCGCCGGCGTCGTCGAGCACATCGCTGCCGCCTCGTCGAGACCGATGCCGACCGGCCCGACGAGCACGCGGAACGCGCGGTCCATCGTCAGCGTGCTGCCCGCCAGCGTGTTGTCGTCGAGGAACGCGGCCCCGTCGCGGACCGTGATAGGCCGGCCGCCGAGCGTCTGGCGGGACCCCACCGGGCGCCCGGCGCCGGCGGTGCCGTCGGTCACGGCCATCATGCGGTCCGGCCCCTTCGCCGCAATGGCGATGCGCATCATGGCCGGGTGCACGTGGAAGCCGTCGCACACGAGCTCGGCCGACACCTCGCCCGCCTGGAGCACGGCGCCCGCGAGGCCCGGCTCGCGGTGGAGGAGCGGCGGCATGCGGTTGAACAGGTGCGTTGCGCCGCGCGCGCCGGCGTCGATGGCGGCCAGCCCGACCTCGATCGACGCCCCCGAATGGCCGAGCGAGACTCGGTGCCCCCGGGAGACGAGCGACCGGATCAGCGGCAGCGCCCCGTCGATTTCGGGTGCAACGGTGATGATGCCGACATCCTCGGTGCGATGTTCGATCTCGGCAACGATGTCGGCGCCCGTGAACGAATGAGGGGCTGCGGCGCCGGCCGCGTTCGGTCCGGGCGGCAGGCGCAGGCAGTCGAGCGGCTGCGCGCCCCTGTACTCCGGGCTGAGGAAGTTGCTCTCGAGGTGCGCCGGGAGCACACGGGCCGCGCGGCGATCGGGACTGATGCGCGCGGCGCGCACGGCCGCAAGGACCTCGCGGAGCCGACCCGGCTCGCACGCGATCGTCGTGGGGCAGAACGCCGTGACGCCGGTCGGCGGCATGCGCGCGGCGATGGCGCGAACCGCGTCGGGGCCGTCCAGGACGTCGCGGCCGTCGATCCCGTGCACGTGCACGTCGATGAATCCCGGCACGACGTAGCAGCCGTGCAGATCGACGTGGGTTGACTTCGGCTGGGGCCCCAGCGGTCCGGGCCGCACCTCTGCGATCCGGCCCCCTTCGATGACGAGCGTGCCGGGACCGAGCACGCGGCCGGGCAGCACGAGATCGGCGCCGGACAGGACAATCACGCGGCACCGCTCCAATCGGGATGCACGTGCAGCTTGCGGCCGGCGAGGGGCAGTTCCGGCGCCGCCTCCCGGGCGGCAGCCGCTTCGTGATGCCCCAGGCACGGCCTGAACAGGTCGCGGTCCAACCTCGCCAGCAGCCGGGCCATCCCGCCCTCGTCCGGGGCCGACACCACCAGCACGCCGCAGGTCCCGCCGGGCGGAAACCGCCGGTCGTCGAGATAGTCGCGGTCCAGCGTCACGATGGTCCGGCTGAGCTGCCGCGCCATGCGGTAGTGATCGGCATCGGAGAGGCGTCGCATCTGGCCGTCCTCCGCCACCGACAGCACGTCCCACCCGAGCCGATCGCGCATGAAGGCGACGAGGCCCGCCGGCACGTTCGCGTCCGCGTACACCCGCGGGCAGCGGGCCAGCCGGTGCGCGAACTGGGCAAGTTCGGAAGACAGCGTCTTCATGGACGCGCGTTCGACGGTAGCTTAGCACCCTTCGGCCGGTTCTGGTCCAGCCGGGAAGACAGCTTGACAGCCATGCGGCGCTGGTCAATGGTACGGGACCATGGCGATCGAACTGCTGATCCTGGTTCTGCTCGCCGTGGCCCTCATCGCCGCGGGAGCGCTGGCGTCCGTCGTGTTCGTGAAGGGGCGCCCGTTCATGAAGGGCGACGTCTTCAGGGCGAGCCGCCTGAGCCGGGGCAACCACCTGTTTCCGACGCAGGTCGCCATCACGCCCACGAGCGTGGTGCATTACACACCCCAGTGGATCGGGAAGCTCGAGCAGTCGATCCACATCGCCCACGTGGCCTCGGTCAGCATCGAAACGCACCTGCTGTTCTCCGACGTCTACATCGAGACCAGCGGCGGGACCGACCCGATCGCCTGTCACGGCCACCACAAGGGGGACGCCGTCAGGATGAAGGAGCTGATCGAGCGCCACCAGTCCGCCTATTTCCGCGCGCCGTCCGCCGCCGCCGGACGAGGTCCGGATCTACTGTCGAGCCCGGCCGGGACCGATAGACAGGGGGTCAAATCCTAGGCCGGGAGAGCAGTGAACGACCTGAGCTACGCCGCAAGCCGAGCCGTTGTCGCTCCGCCCCGTTCAATCGACGTCCAGGCGGACCTGCCGTCCCGTTTCCGGACGCTCGTGCAGTCGCCCCTGCGCGCGGGCATCCTCCGGTTCCTCAGCGCCAGGCCCGGCGAGTCGTTCGACTGCGAGTCGCTGATGACGACGTTCGGGCGGATGCGCCTGGACGTCGACAACTGCCTCGCCGAGCTTGTGTCGTTCGGGGTCGTGCGGCGCCTCGCCGGCACGCCGCCTCGCTTCACGGCGGCGCGGCCGGATCAGGACGCCCTGGCCGATCTGCTCGACGCGTTCCTCGAGCGGCGGGCGGCCGTCTCGACCGAGGACCAGTCGCCGTCGGTCCAGCGGTTCCGCGAGATGATCGGCAGGGACGAGAAGATGCTGGTCGTCTTCGAGTGGATCCGCACCGCGGCGAAATCGGATATCGCCGTGCTCATCCTGGGCCCGACCGGATCGGGCAAGGAGGTCGTCGCACGGATGATCCACGAGCTCAGCCGCCGCGGGAACGGCCGGTTCCAGGCAGTCAACTGCGCGGCGCTGCCGGACACGCTGTTCGAGTCCGAGATCTTCGGCCACGAGAAGGGCGCCTACACGGGCGCGCACGACCGCAAGCCCGGCCGGCTCGAGCTGGCGCAGCACGGAACGCTGTTCCTCGACGAAATCGGCGACCTGTCGATGGCGGCGCAGGCCAAGCTGCTGCGCGTGCTCGAGGAGCGGCGCTTCGAGCGGCTCGGCGGCAACCGCGCCATCGAGGTGGACTTCCGGCTGATCTCCGCGACGAACCGGCCGCTCGATCAGTTCGTGCGTGACGCGCGGTTCCGCGAGGATCTCTACTACCGCGTCAACGCGTTCGCCATCCGGCTCCCCTCGCTGAAAGAGCGGCAGGTCGACATCCCGGTGCTCGCCCAGCGGTTCCTCGCCCGCTACTGCGCGGCCAACGGGCTGCCGGTCGATGCGAAGATCTTCTCGCGCGAGGCGCTGGACGCGCTGGTGCAGTACCCGTGGCCGGGCAATATCCGGGAGCTCGAGAGCACCGTCTCGCGCGCAGCGCTGTCGGCACCGGGACGCGCCATCCGCGGCAGCGACATCGAGTTCCTCCACGCGAACGATCTCACGGTCGAGCCTGCCCGCGAGCGCCTGCCGTCGCTGCGCGAGGCCGAGCGCTCTCACATCGTCCGCATCCTGGACGCCGTCGAGTGGAACAAGAAGGAAGCGGCGGAGGTCCTCGCAATCAGCCGCGGCACGCTGTATCGGAAGATCGTCGAGTACGGGCTCGAGCCGCCGTCTCGGGCCAGAGTGTCCCAGAAGGGGACAGTCTCGGCGCCGGACGGGAGCGCCCGCTGAAAACGCCCCAAGATGGCCCGTCTTCCGGGGAGGCTCCGCGTCGTGTCTGTTCCGTTCCGGTACGCTCGTGTCTGCTGGCAAGTCGCTGACGGCAAGCGTGTTCGTTACAGGTTCTGCACACCGTGTCTCACCATGGGACACGGCGGGACGAATCGCTCGGGTTCCATCCGCGCAGCGACACCGGATATATTCAGGCAAGTTGCTTTTTATCAGCAACTTACGGAACCGTATCCCCGATCTCCCTCTCAACGGCAGTCGGGTTCCACGGCGGGTCGCCAGCGTGAGCTGCGCTCGGCCGTGGTGTCGGTCGCGGAGCGCGCGGACGCGTGGCTCCCGGCCGGCCGGAGCGGCGCGGCGTGACGGTGTGCTGCATGGGTAAACTTCCGGTCCTCGCCCGAGCCTACGTCGCCGGCATCATCGCGGTCGGCGGCGTCCTGCTCGTGGTGTCGACGCCCCACGTGTTCAAGTCCCCGGGCCTCTTCGTCTCCCTGCTCGCGCTGTCGTCGCTCACCTCCGCCTTCAAGATCGCACTGCAACTGCCGGGCAGCGGGTCGACGATGTCGGTGTCGTACACCGTCGATTTCGCGGCGCTCCTCCTGCTCGGGCCCGCCGACACGATGCTCATCGCGGCAGCGAGCGCGTGGAGCCAGTGCTCGTTCCGCATCAAGGAGCGCAATCCGCCCCACCGCACCCTGTTCAGCATGGCGTCCCTCGCGGTCACCGTGTTCCTCTCCGGGCTGGTCTACTCCCGGCTGGGCGGCGTCCACCCGCCGGCCATCAGCAGCCTGCGCGGCCTGATGGATCTCCCGCTGCCGATCATCGGCGCCACGGTGGCCTATTACCTCTCGAACACCGTGCTGGTGGCACTTGCGGTGGCGTTGTCCACGCGCCAGTCGTTGGCGAGACTGTGGACGGAGACCTTCCTCGAGAGCGCGCCGAACTACCTGGCCGGCGCCCTGGTCGCGGCGCTCGGCGCGTTGCTGGTCAACGGGCGGTACTACCTGCTCGTGCCGCTGGCGGCCGCGCCGCTCTACCTCAGCTACCGGGGCTACCGGATGGTCGTTGAACACATCCAGGATGAGCGCAGGCACGACAAGGAAATCTCCGAAATGTACCTGGCGACGATCGAGGCGCTGGCCCTCGCGATCGACGCCAAGGACCAGACGACGCACACGCACATCAGGCGCGTGCAGATCTACGCGGTCGGCCTCGCGCGGGCGCTGGGGATGTCGGAGAAGGAGATCCAGGGCGTCACGACCGCAGCGGTGCTGCACGACATCGGCAAGCTGGCCGTTCCCGAGCACATCCTGTCGAAGCCCGGGGCGCTCACGCCCGAGGAGTTCAAGAAGATCCGCATCCACCCCCAGGTTGGGGCTGAGATCATCGAGCACGTGCCGTTCCCGTACCCGGTGGCGCCGCTGATCCTGAACCATCACGAGCGGTGGGACGGCAAGGGCTACCCGCGCGGCATCAAGGGGGAGGAGATCCCGCTCGGCGCGCGCATCCTGAGCGTGGCCGACTTCTTCGACGCGCTGATGACCGATCGCCCCTACCACCGGGCGATGTCGCGCGAGGCCGCGATCAGCATGCTGGAGCAGGACGCCGGCAAGGGGCTCGATCCGATGCTCGTGCGCCGGTTTCTCGAGATCCTCCCCGACCTGATGCCGGAGGCGAAGACGAGCCAGGCCGCCATCCGCGGCCTGACGATGATCAGCCAGCAGGCCGCCGAGCGGGGCGCGCCGGCAGCCGGGTACATGGCGGCGGCGGATCCGCGCGAGCGGAGCGCGTTCGAGAACATCGCCCTCGCCCACCGCGAGATCTACGCGCTCTACGAGATCGCCCAGGCGCTCGGCACGAGCCTCGGCGTGTCGGACACGATGACGCTGATCGCGTCGAAGCTGAGCAAGGTCGTCCCGTTCTCCTGCTGCGCGCTGTTCCTCTACGAGGAGGAGAACGACGTGCTCCGGTGCCGCTTCGCCACGGGCATCGACGCCGAGCTGGTGCAGGGCGCGACCATCAAGGGAGGGTACGGCCTGGTGGGCTGGGTGGCGCGCAACCGGCGCGCGCTCGTGAACGTGCGGCCGAGCGCCGACCTCGAGGCGGCAGCCGCGCTCGGCGTGGCCACGCGGCTGCAGTCAGCCCTGATGTGCCCGCTCGTCTTCCGCGACCGGCTCATCGGGACGCTGTCGGTGTACCACACCGAGCTGGATCACTTCACCGACGACCACCGCCGGCTGCTGGACCACGTCTCGGAGCAGGCCGCGGCGGTCATCGCCAACTCAATCACCTACGAGCAGACGCGGGAGGACTCGCTCAGCGATCCGCTCACCGAGCTGCCGAACACCCGCTACATGTTCATGTACCTCAACCGCGAGCTGTCGCGGGCGGAGCGGCTCGGCACCGAGGTGGCGCTGCTCGTGATGGACCTCGACGACTTCAAGGACATCAACGACACCTACGGCCACCACACCGGCGACCGCGGGCTCCGGGAGGTGGCGCGCGTCCTGCGCGGCGCCATCCGGCCGTACGACACCTGCGTCCGCTACGCGGGCGACGAGTTCGTCATCGTCCTCTCGGAGTGCGACGTGGAGCAGGCCGAAGCGAAGCGGCTCGAGCTCCAGCAGGCCGTCGACGACCTCTACTTCGAAGGGCGTCCCGGCAAGCAGGTCCGCCTGAGCCTGAGCGCCGGCGCCGCGGTCTTCCCGCACGACGGGCGGACGTACGAGGACCTGCTGTCCGCCGCCGACAATCGGATGTACGCCGACAAGTCGCGGCGCAAGATCGGGCTGGGCACCCAGGCGCCCGCCGAGCGCCAGACCCTGCCGTTCCGCGACGCTGCCGACGAAGCCGGAGAGGTGTCGGGCGTCGCGGCGGGCGGCCTCGCCTAGCCGTTCACAACCGGAGTCCTAGCGGGAGTGCTTCTTGCCGGGCCGCGGCGCGTGCGCGCCGTGAGGGTGGCGGGAGGGGCGCGCGTGCTGCCCGAAGCCCGCCTTGTGCGAGCCGCCCTGGTGCTTCTGCCCGACCGGCCGGCCGTGCGGTCTCGCGCCGCCACCCTGGGGCGGGCGGTGGCCGCCCTTCGACCGGAAGTGGCCTCCACGCCCGATCGGCTCGTGCATCGTGAATTGCGGCACCGGCCGCGCGGCCGGGGGGGCATCGGCCGTGCGCGGCAGCGTTGCACGGATCAGGCGCCGGTGCACCGGACCTTCGTCCGGAGCAGGCGGCGCCGCGGCCGGGACGCCCTCTGGCGATGGCGCGTCCGGCGCCGCCGCGCCGGACGGCGCGGGCAGCGCGTCGGGCTGCTGCGGTTCTTCGGGGCGCGGTGCCGTCCGCTCCTCCGGCGCCTCCGCCGGCCGCATCACGCCGATCGGCGCATCCTGCTGGACCGAGGCCAGCACCTCCGAGAACGCGGCCGACATGCTCTCCTTCTTCTTCCTGATGACAGGCACCTTCGCGTGCTTGTACTCGTGGTCCGCGTCGCACGTGGTGCACCGGGTCTGCTTGATCTCCTCGCCGACCATGGCGACCACGGCGTGGTTCGTGATGCGGCGTTCGCGCGGACAGTAGTCGTCGAGGATGTCACCAAGCCGAGGCTGGCGCTGCTGCATGAGGTCCCCCGGACCAACGCTCTGGCGGGATAGGAAGAACGACCGTAGGCCCCGTGATTGTAACAGACACGTTTGCGGCGAGGCAACAATCCGGCCCGCGCCCGGCTAGCGCCTGCGCGTGAACGTCACGGGCTCGTCGTACGCCTCGCTCGCCCTGATTGCGCCCGCGATCCACTCGCGGAGCACGGGCGAAGGCGACGCGAGCACCAGATTCCGCCGCCCGTCGAAGGCGGGGGCGAGCTTCCTCAGCGTGCCCGCCGCCGCGGCCCGCACCCACCACCCGTAGTCGAACCAGCTGGCGGTGAGCGTGTCGCCGGCGAGCTGCACACGGACCACCGCGTGCGCCGGAACGACGAGCGGGACGAGATCCACGCCGTGCTGCGGCGCCACATCCAGGAACCGGGCGTCACCGATCCGCGTGGCGTAGGCCGTAAACCTCAGCGTCGTGTCGCCGGCCGCATAGGCGAGGTCGTACGACCGCCACGCGCCGCGGGCAATCACCACCGAAGCGCCGTCCTCGGCACGATCCCACGTGCCGATCAGCGCCTCGTCGAACTCGATCGTCGGGCCGTCGTAGATCGGATTGAGGGCAAGGACCAGGCATCCCCCCGAGGCCAGTGCCGCGACGACGATCGCAGCGAGCCCGATGATTCTCATGGGAGAGCGCGTTCGGCGGTTCCCACCCCGAGCCTACAGGGCCGCTCCTTCCGGGTACTGAAGCGCAAGCCGCAGCTCCTTGGCCAGCCCCTCCACCGTCGCCCCGGTCCGCTTCCACGCGCCGTCAGTCTCGAATCGGAGGTCGCCGATGCGGCG
>Ga0102851_10001437_pt1 | contig 13617 bp, 26 predicted proteins | sample Mud3Dept3metaG_FD_79558 | JGI IMG/M metagenome (GOLD analysis project Ga0102851, IMG submission 79558) | Freshwater wetland microbial communities from Ohio, USA, analyzing the effect of biotic and abiotic controls - Mud 3 Core 4 Depth 3... | ecosystem: Environmental > Aquatic > Freshwater >... | reverse complement strand
AGTTTCTCACCCTCACCAAGACCACCGAACTAGCCAACGCCAATCACTTAAACATAAGACCACCGAACTAGCCAACGCCAATCACTTAAACATCCTGAGAAGACGCCGCACCTCGCGGGTCATGACCGACTTATCCTCAACGTCACCCATCACGGTGTCGCAGACCGGACACTGGAGGATCACCCCTGTACGAGTCTTAACCCCTCGGGGCTGGCATTTCAGTCCAACATCGGGACAAGTCTGAGGTTCCAGCGGGATATCCGCCAACCACACTACTTCAACATCGTAATCTTCACTTCGTCTCCAGCGCCGGGGGACCCACATACTTAACCTCCTGCTCCTTCAGCACCAGACTGCGGGGGATATGCGTCACCCCTCGCCAAGTGCCATCCTCGACGTTAACCTCGGCGGCCAAAGAGAGAACTTCCTCAGTCCGGCGAACGAGCCAGCCGACCGTCCGTATCACCTTAATCTCGGGGGATGACGCCACATCCGTTATCTCCCAATCCATCCAGGAATCTTTCCAGAAAATGACCAAAAGGGGTTGACGCATGGTACCGTCCTCTGCTAGTCTTACAGACATGAGAGAGAGGGGAGGTGACAACATGGAACTCTACACCACTGACGAGGTTGCGAAGCAGCTTCGGGTCTCACGGGGCGCTGTCCTACAGTGGGTAAAGGAGGGTCGTCTGAACGCGCACCGTCTCGGAGCCCGCACCCTCCGCTTCACCGCTCAGGACATCGAGAACTTCCTGTTCGGTGACAACTCCACCACCGACGAAACCCCCATCGCCGTGTTCGCGGGCGATGTGCTGGACGCTTAACCGCTCACCAAGGACGCCAGGGTCCCTGACCGCTCGGGTTGGTCAGGGGCCCTGGCTTTTCCGTTTACGGGGAGGGCCGTCGGGGTAGATCGCGCGGGTATAACGCTTAAGCGAACGCACCGTCCGGCCCTTCTTGCCGTAGTTCATCCGCATCGAAGTCAGCCTGGGCTTCATGAACCGAGCCATGTTTAACGGCTCCGGGTCCGGTTCGTCTTCGCAGCGTGGGATCCCCTCGACATACGCTTAAGGTTGGACCTCGAGTTGTTGTGCTTGTTGCCATCCTTGTGGTCCACGACCTCGCCCTTCTTGGCACCGGTCTTAAGTCGATGGTCATACTCCTGATGACCCTTGCCCTTCGGGCCAACGGTACGCTTAACGTACCCAGCGTTCTTGCCCTTACTCAACTTGCTTCCACTGGGCTTTCGGGGGCGACCCCCTTCACCCTTTGCAGGTCCTCGTGCCCCCACGTTAAGCCTCCCTAGATCACGAACTCCTTGAGCAACCAAACTGCCAGCACTACCAGTATGATGATTACAACTACACGCTCCAAGGCTTAAGCCCCTTTCATTTCGGAATCAAAGCTGCTGTATTCTTGCGTAGTTAAGGTGTTCGAATGCTCGATCCCCGAGGCACCTAGCACATCGATAGCCCACCGGATAGTAGCAGACTCATCTCCTACCCTAGAGGTCGCCGCACACTGGAACTGCTTAACAGCCTGAGGCCGGTCGATGAAAGCCTGGTAGAAAGAGGGCGGGTCGGTGATGTACGATGACCGAATCGAGTTGTTCTGGAGCACCGATCGTCCGCCAAAGGTGTTAAGGTGGTGGTCCATAACTCCGGCCATAAAGTCCACCGACTGACCAGCCTGACCATCGAGCGTGATGTACTGCCAAGGGTTGTAGGCCAACCCGACGTTCGTTCGCTTAAACACCTTCATGATGTCGAGCTGCCAAGTCTGGAGAGCGGCATCCGCATCCATCGTGTACCCATGCTTAAGGAAAGAAGCTCTGTTCTCAACGCTCGATGTTCCCCGGATGAATGGTTCCGCGTAGTAGGTCATGCCCGCAGTCGCGAACACCAGCGCAACACGGTTATCATTGTCGACGTGTTCAGCCAGCGCTGCGATGAAAGCGCGGGCCGCTTCCTGATAATCGGGCAACCACACGTTGGGGATGAGTACCGATTCCCCGCCCTGCGGCTCGACGTAAGACACCGTGAGCCACCACGATGGGGCTCTGACCCCGAGCATCGGGCGCAGCCTCACGGGAGCGGAGGCGCTAGCCAGTAGGGTGTCAAGGACCGTCCAATCGTATACCCCAGGCGAGGTCTCGACAGCCGACCAGTAAAGTTGGATGGTGGAGGTCCATTGCGGCGAGAGTGAAGCACGCGTGAAGATCCCACGAGGGATGGGCTTAACACAGGCGAGTAGCTGCGAGTTCAAGGCCTCCAGTTCAGCCTTAAGCGACCCGATCTCCAGGGTACAACTCGCTAGGCGCGAGTTGATGTACTCTTTCTCGGACTCAAGGCGCGAGATTGTCGACTCGAAACTCGCTCGCTCCGCAGCCAGGGCTGCGTCCGTCACTTCCTTAAGCGTCATAGATAAACCTCGCAAGCATCTCTTATAAGTTCGGCCAACTTCTCCGGGATGATGCTTCGGTTGGCGTACCCCTTGATTCCTTGGGTCCCGGTCTTAGCCCCCCGTTTAGCGGATTCGTGATCGCGGCAGCAACAGCTTAAGGGGTGGTTAGATCTTTGGTTATGGCACTCTGGCCTTGGGGACCAACCCTTCGGGAAAGGCAAACCCCACAGGTCGGTCGGCTTCGCATGGGTCTCACCGTAATGGCAGTACCACACGGTCTTGGGTTCCACAGGGATAAGGTCGAGCTTGCGAAGAACTCCTCTTGGATTCTCGATGACGGCCACGGATGGACGGAGAACCCTTATCAGGTTAACGGTTGCCTCGACTAGCTGCTTGCCTTGGATGGCTGCCGATGTCTTAGGATGATAAGCCCGACTACCACCACCCCAATGCGTCCCGATGGACGCGACCGAGAAGGTCTCGCAGGGAGGTGAAGCAAGGATAACATCTGGAAATCCACCGCAGGCTGCCAAGATCTCAGTGGGTCTTAAGCGTCTGATGTCCCTAACCAGGGTGGGCTGGAAACTTGGGTCGATATCGACCGTCACAACGGTATGGCCCCGCCCCTGAAAGGGACGGGACCAACCATTAAGCCCACTGAAGAGGTCGAGTACCTTCATCTCAAGGTTTGGCTACCCCTTCTGGATAGTCCTTACGGACGGGAGCAGTCGCCAGTAAGCAGACTCTAGGACCTTAACGTCCTGCTCGCAGTGGTGCACGATCTCGTCCATGGCACCCTTATTAAAGGTGGCACCCCTGGCCCAGACGTCCCAGTCGATGACGGTCTTCTCGTCGGACAGACCGAGCATCTTCTGGACATTATCCAGCTTGGACGACATGCGGAAGTGAGTGCGGACCACCCACATCGTATCGATGTGCCAGATAGGCTTTAGTGACCGCTCTCCAGCCTTAATCAGACGGGCGTTCAGGAACTTCCTGTCGAACAACTTGCTGTTGTGGCCGATGATAAGGTCGTACTTCTCTAGCTCGTCCCGAATCGCGATTGCCAGCTTGCTATCGTCAACGATGTCGGTTGCCCTGTATGGCTTCTGGTCGCCTCGGAACGTGTAGACAGGTAGACTATTACCTGGTCCACTGATGGGTTGGAATGAACAACAGAGAATCCTGCCAATCATCCCGCTAAGGCTCGTGCACTCTAGGTCGAACGCTACGGCCCTCACATTAAGGCTCCTCTCCTCGGTTGGCCTAACTAACATAGTAGCCTAGGAGGGTAGGAGCGTAAAGGGCAGTGTCAAGTTCTAGAACGTACCGAAATGGGGAAGACTTGACGACTTTCATGGAGAGATAGAGAACCCGCAGGCGGGTTGGCCTGCGGGTTCAGTTACCCCGTCCTAAGGGTAGGCCCACTACTAACGACTCTACACTGTGGAGTGTACACCATAACTTCGAAGTGTCAAGTAGTCGGCGGGCGGGTAGGCCCGCCTCCTTAGCTTAACTCTAACTGTTACAGTGATCCGCTCGGAGAGCGGATCAGTTATGACTTACTCCTTAACCCCTCTATCCCCCAACCCCCTGACCCCCACCCAGGTAATATGAATCGAAGTAATGCGAGCGTCAAGGGCCGCTCCGTCGGCCCGCAGCCAAACCCGCAGGTCAGGACCCTTAAAAGTTTTCTTCAAGATTTCTCGGAATCTTACAGTTTCCACACCCTAGGGCCTTGACCCTAGCCCGCTCGTCATGTATGGTTGCCCCATGTCACAAGAGGGGAGGAAAGGTGGCTACAAGCCAAGCACTCCTGAATGGCTAGTCAAGAGGCTGGAGCAGGTAGCCGCAGGCGAGCTTGATATGGTCGACGTCATGGACCAATGGGCATCCTATGCCATCATGGCCGAGCGTGGAATCTCTCGCCGGGAACTCGGGAACATCCTGGGCGTCTCGCGTCAGCGAGTACAGCAGCTCCTAGAGGTTAATGATCCTAGGATCGACGCTGCCATCTCCCAGTGGACCCGTGAGAAACATGCTTCGAAGTGTGGTTGCCAACTTACCTCCTGTCCTGTTATGATGTCCGTAGGCAAGGAGGCCAACGCCCACGTCATTGCTGAAGGAGTAGCTGAGTGGGCCAAGGAAGGAGAGGAAGATGCCGAGACTGGCGGGGGATGGGACCCACTACCGCCTAGCGGTGCTTAACGGTGCGGGCGAACCGACCGACGTGGTGTTTGACGTGCCGAGCGTTACAAGTATCCTTGACGCTGTTCTTGCTAAACCTGCTCTACCCAACTGGTACTACTCCAAGGCACTTGAAGGAGTCGAGATTCTGTTGGGGAAGTACGGGACCAAGATCCCTCAGGACAAGGATAGCCTTAAGAGCCTTCTCCGTAGCGAGAAACTTACTCCTATCCATGCAAGAGATACAGCAGGGCATCGTGGCCGAGAACTTCACGACGGTTTGGAGGCGCTCGCTAGGGGGCTACCATTCACTCCTGACCAACGGCTTGAACCTCTACTTGCGTGGTGGCAACGTACCGGCCTACATCCATCTCGGATTCTCGGGACGGAGGAAACTCTCATCTCGTTTAAGCATGGTTTTGCCGGGACGCTCGATCTTGTATACGTGGACCCCGCCACCGAAGCGGTTACACTTGCTGACCTCAAGACTGGTGCGGGTGTATACTGGTCGCACTTTCTACAGCTTGCAGCTTATAAACTGGCGTGGGAAGAAGATAGCAGGAACCCTCCTATCCAACGCTCAGTGGTCATACATCTCAACGAAAAGGTAGGACTAGCTCTCAAGGAGGACCCTAATGTAAGGGAGGCAGACTTCCTGCATGTACTCGAGATCTACAAGGCGATGACAGGAAAGGGCCTGCAACGCTATCGTCCGAAGAAGAAAGGTGGTAAGAAGTGAGTGACCAAGGATATGGGGTCTACGTCTCGATTCGTCTCCCCTCGGGAGAACTCTTTAGCGTCAGTCGTGAAACGGTTGCAGATCTCAAGCAAGACCTCGATGTGTTCCTGGGGGACGGGTCTTCTAACCGTATCCAGGCCAAGCTCGCTAAGGCTGTTATGGCTGAGGGAGCCGTGGTGGCAACGTCTGCCGGGTCCGCTGGACGTGGACCAGTTGCCGGGACCCCTTCCCTCAACGACGACGCACCACAGTCTGACGCGGAAGCGCTGGAGAATGTAGTTAAGGCGTTCCCGACCGCGACCGCTCCGACCGAGAACTTCAAGGCCTGCGAACGCTGCGGTACCCTTAAGGACAAGTGGGTTCCGCCGGGCACTTCGAAGGCCGGGAAGCCCTACGCCGGGTTCTACTCCTGCCCGAACTACCGGAACCACTAGGAGGCCTTGATGGTTGCCAAGAAGGATTGTTCCGTCTCCGCATACGTGAAGAAGGAACTCAGCGTAGACATCTCTACTGCGAACTTGCTTGACCATGCTATCTGTTTCATCGGAGACCAGGGTTTCTACCAGGACTTCGCTCAGTACGTCATCGCCAAAGAGACCGACGAGGACTTCAGCAGTCTTGATGCCCTGACTGACGTGGATATCGTCTACTGATGCGAACCCTCTCTACCGCACTCCGTAGGGTGGGTGCGGAAGCTCAGGTCCCCGTTCCATGGGCCGACCTAGGCCGCCGCATCCACCCCCTGAGGGGCAACCTCGTCAACGTCCTGGCTGAGCCTGGGGTTGGCAAGTCTGCCTTCGCTCTTAACTGGTGCGTGCAGAGTGAAGAACCGTCCTGCCTCCTGAGTCTCGACACCGACCTGGCTACCCAGGCTATCCGCATGTCGAGCATCCTGTCGGGAGTCTCGATGCTTAAGGTGAAACAGGATCCGATCGTGTGGGCCGACTACCTCGACAAGAAGGCTGGCTATGTCCGAGCTTATGACCTGCCCCTTGAGTCCCGTGAGATGTTTGGTTTGCTTGAGGCAGAGACTGAATACTGGGGGGTTCCTCCAGCGCTTACCGTTGTGGACAACATTGGGAACATGGTACGTGAAGGGTCCTTTGAAGACTACAGACGGACTTTTGCGGACCTCCATCGGCTCGCACGGGTTGCCGACACCTGCGTCATCGTGCTACACCACGTCAAGCGCACCCAAGGTACGGGCAAGAAGCCCACGATGACGTCGGGTATGTACAGTGGTGAACAAGAAGCCGAGATCGTGCTGGGGTTGTGGTCCGACAAGCGTGAGCTTCTCAACGTCAGCGTGCTTAAGAACCGTTCCGGTGATGCAGACCCCAACGGTGCTCTGTCGTCGCCGCTACGTTGGGACAGAGATACTATGCGTATGGAAGACCTGCCCCGGAACCAGTTGGCACTCTACTACATGGGTGGTGTTTCGGCATGACCCATTCAAAGTCCCGTGCGCTAGCGTGGGGTAAGGAAGTAGAGCGTAGGGTACGTGACCTGTATCGGATGATGTATCCTGAGGCAGCCAGGGCGAAGGAGCATGGAGTTGAAGACTACGAAGGACACCCTGATATCGTGGGAGTCCCCGTCCATGTCCAGGTTAAGGCGAGGTCTAGATCCACTGTCGGGAGCATGTGGGACGCTGCTGATGTTGTACGACGCAAGAGGGACACTGGTTACTCAACCCATCTTGTGGTGCAAGATGCAAAGAGACCGCCTCTCCTGGTGGTGAAGCTGGAAGACTACGTTAAGGAGGTGTTGGCTTGCCCGAGGTGTGGAACGGAGAAGGATGGTCGTCTGATGGGCGGCCAGGTGGTAGAGAAGGGGGGCGAGTGAACTTGCGCCAGGTTAAGTCGGACTACAACATCGTCGACTACCTTCGGTTCGCGGGTGCCTCGACCGCCGAGTCCACCAATGGTTGGCGTGCTGTTAAGTGCCCCTGGCACGGAGACAAGTCAGCGTCGGCGAGTTACAATACCGGCCTTAACCGATTCCGGTGTCACGCATGTGAGATCGGCGGTGACCTTATCGATGTGGTGATGCAGACTCAGAACATCACAGACTACGGACAGGTGGTAGAATGGATCCAGCGGACACTACCAAGGCGGCGCTGACCTATGCCGACCAACTCAAGGAGTACCGACATGCCTACGAGTGGCTACTGCAACGGGGACTTAAGCCTCGCACCATCGCCCGTGCCGGATTGGGCTACGTGGGTAGGCCGCACCCCGGTCACAGCCGCTTTAAGGGTGCGGTTAGCATCCCGTATCCGAACCCAGCGGGAGGTTTTCGTTCTATCCGGTTTCGGTACCTGGATGCTAGCCGAGGACATAAGTACGATTCTCTGAAAGGGGTGAAGGTCCATCTTTACCAGGTTCAGAACACTACTAAGCCGAAGGTCTGGTTGTGTGAAGGAGAGTTCGATGCCCTCATCCTCGAACAGATGGGCTACCCTTCCGTTGGAGTCGCTGGGGTCAACTCATTTCGCCCTACATGGAAGTATCTCTTCTCTTCTGCCGATGAAGTCACTCTGGTTTTCGATGGTGACGATGCCGGAAGAAATGCGGCTAACAGGCTTGCCTCGATACTGGGTGATGTCGCGTCAACAGTACGGCTATCTAGACTCCCTATCGGGAAAGATGCCACAGACGTTTATCTGGACTCGCCGACAGAGCTAAGGAAACTGGTGGAATGAATGGAAAGGCTGTATATCTGCCCCAAGTGTGGGGGGGACCTATCTCTTGACAAACAAGCAAGGAAGGAAGAGTGTTACGCGTGTGGGTTCACGTACACGCATGCACCCGTTCGAACTAAGGGAGCTAGAAGCTGAGTACGAGGGAGCCTTAGGAGCGAAACTCCCCCGAGCCTTCCGGGATGCCTACGAAGCGCTCTCAGGAGCCATCTACGAAGGCCTCCCACCCGAGCGAGGTTCGAGGAAGAGTCGTTCCGTCGGGGACGTCTGGCCCCTCCACCGATGGGATCTCATCCCCACGAAGGATAAGGCGGACAAGGTACTGGCCGAGGTCACCGATTCGATACGTCGGTGGAAAGGGCAAAGTGAAGGGTAAAGTGGATAGACACCTAGCGATGATACAGGAGCGGATATGGCTAGCGATGGAGAAATGACCTACTATCGGTGCGGGAATACGTACTACATCACCCTTCCCGACCATGCGATGATGTGCGACCAGTGTGTCCCCGTCAAGAACCCGGCGGGGTTGCGGCGGGACATGGCCTTAAGGGGTCTGACCAACTCAGGTCCCGTACGAGTCATCACCTGCGGTGACAACTGTATGGTGTGTCGGGTGGAGAAAGGAGCCAGTCTGTGGCAGACAACGACAGAGCCGCCACGCTCGTTGGAAGAGCTTTTGCAAGTTACCCGTCAAGTTGGGACGGACCCTACACCCACGGAAAGTGGGTCTATGGCCCTTCTTTCGCAGTCAGACTTCCAGACGAGACCGGGAAGTACCCGGTCGGCAAAGAGTGGCACAAGGAGATCCTCAAGAAGCTCGTTCGATCTAGTGCTGCTACGGATATCGTTACAATCGAGGATTCAAAACACGAACAGACCGGTCTCAAAACCCCGTGCAAGTTCAGGGCGGTACGGGGCACCGAATCCCACACGGCACTTCAGTTCGCGAACCTGGCCCTGGGGAAGCTCGTTGGGGTCGAAGTTTACACGTTGGGCGCAGGTCCCAACCATGTCCTCTATGGGTGGGATGCTGGAGGACAGCTTGTACTCGTATCTGCCACCAAGAGAGCAAAGTCAACATGTCTAGCCTGGTAGAACGTCTTACCAAGCAGGCCGTAGCCCGACGTAACGAGCGGCTCAAGTCGCTAGGGATCAAGGTTAAGGAGGAAGAGAAGCCGAAGCAGCCTAAGAGCTACTACAAGCCCCGAAGGGAGCGGGGACCAGACGGTAAGGTCCTTATCTGTATCAACGGACATCCGATGGATGATGCCAACACCTACGTAGGGGAGTTGAGAAAGAATGGGAAGGTCTACGAGAAGCGGTCGTGCAGGACGTGCCACCGGAATGACGAGCGCCGACGCAGAAGAGCTGCGCGGAGAGAAAAGCGGGCTCTGGGACCCGGAGGACACGGGGCTGGACTGGATGAAGCAGATCAGGGAAGCACAAGCGAGGCGTCATAAGATCATCGCCATGGTGGCACTCGACTTCATGGCTAACACGGTCCTGCTCGCTGCTATCTTGTGGAGGGTCTGGTGAGTGGAACTTCGAACTTTGAGACTATCCTCGAAGAGGTGCGTGCACTTCACGCACTTAAGCAGTCTGACTATGGGCGCGAGACCGACCCTTACTCAAATGTCCGTTCTTCGGAGGATTTCGGGATCCCCGCTTGGATCGGCTGCTTGGTACGAGCTAATGATAAGATGCGCCGATTGCAAAAAGCTGCTAGAGGTAACAGTCTGCGTAACGAATCGGTCGAGGACTCGATTCTCGACCTTATCGTCTACGGCATAATCACTCTAGACCTGTGGAGAGAGCACAATGGCAGATGAAAGCTCCGACTTCGTTGAGATCAGAGGCATCAAAGTCCGGGAGGTCAAGAAGACCTACCCGGACAAGGATGGGACGGAACACGTCGCTGTGTTCGTTGAGGACGACAAGGGCAGGGTCTTGTTCGCGCCCGAGTTCCTCGCTCACACCAACGAGTTCGTCAAGGTGGAGATCATCGTGGCCCTACCGGGGCAACCGATAGAGGTCTACGAGGTTGTGGACTACGACCTTAACGCTCACGCGATGGCAGCGGTCCAGATCCCTCACAGGGGGGCTAAGCTGTAAAGGCCTGCCTGACGGCGTTCCACACGACCGAAACGGCAGCCGACCCGCCTGCGACCAGAGCCGTCCAGACCCCCGGCCAGTTCCTACTCGTGAGCGCATCCAAGGCACCCATCGCGATAGCAACCTGGAGCCCAGTCTTAAGGGCGCGGACGCCGACGTCCGGCCAGTCGACCCTGTTCCACCGAACGAAGAACCACTCTTTAAGCTTCTGCATCCTTCTTCCTTCTCTCTTCCTGCTCTATCTCCCATTCGGTGAACTCGATCCGAATGGCCTTACCTACTCCCATGAACCCGAGCCCTGCGAGGACCAGCCCAGCGCTGTAAACCACCGATGCGAAGGTCCACCTGAGATACGGGACGGGGATGATAACCACCAGGAGTATGGTCCCCACCACCAGAGCGTAGCCTATCTTCGCGATAGCGAAGGAGAGGTACCTCTTCGGGTTGGACTTAATCATCAAGAGTGCCAAGGCTGCTGTGAACAGTGCGCTCCCGATGCTGAAGGCGGACAATGTGATGAGCAGGTCTCTCAAGTAGATCATCATAGCTTGTCCGCCAATCCAGCCAGGACCACTACTACGGCACCCACCAACCCTGCTAGGATGCCGTAGAACTTAAGTTCCAGTCCTCTTGTACGCTTCCTGGTCTCTACGTTCTCACTCAGTACGTTGTCGAGCCTGTTCTCTAGTGAGGCTACACGGTCACGCAGTTGGATGACCACATCGTAGACCTCCCTGTTGGTGATCCTTACACCGTTCGGCTCACGCTCCATCCTTCTTCCTTACCAATCTGTATTCGTCCTTGGTCCATTCAGCGAACTTCCACCCGAAGGTGAAGTCCTCACTTGCGTTGTCAGGGAGGGGCTCCCCCTTCTTGAAGGCCTTGACGCCCTCCTTGAACTCCTTGTACATCTGGTCCTCGTCTCCTTCCGGGGTAGCGGTAGTCCCTTTCGCCTCAGCGAAGAGCTTGGTGTAGTTAAGGCTCCCAGGATCCCAGTGCCACGACGGGTCCTGGTCGGGGATATCGACGTGGCCGAAGACCCCACGAGTCTTAAGGGCGAGACGGCTCTGCCGCCTCACGTTGTTGGCGGCCCAGATGCCTGAGCCCAGCTTATCGTCCCAGCCGTCTGGACGCTTAAGGGGAACGCCCTGAGTCTCGTTCACCCAGCGGGTGAGGGCTACTAGAGGACCCCAGGTGGACGGGGACAGGGTATGAAGCGAAAGGGAAGAGTGGCCCACACATTCCACCTGGATGAAGGCATCGTTGTGAGAGCGTAGTGTTGCTCCCTGCGACCACAAAGGACGCATCTGCACGATCTTTCCCTCCCCCACCACGAAATGAGGGCAGGAGTAGTTCTTCCTGAGGGTAGCAACGGCTCCATCTACGGTACTCCCCTCCGTTGTGTGTACGCAGAAGGAGGGGTTAGCGTTAAGCTTGAGATAAGGCTGGCCGCTAGGCCGAGGCCCTTCCTTCTTAACCACGTTGTACGGGCCGATCTTGTCAACCCAACCTGTCATGAAAGCCTCCCGATCTTCGTTACGGTGATGTACGTCTGTGCGGTGGTTGAATCTCCATTGACGTTAAGCGCACCGCCAGAGGATTGTCGTACCCAGAAAGCGAACGACATATAGCCTGGGTCGATCTTAACCAAGTGGTAGGTAAGTTCGTGGTCCATGACGGCAGTACCCGGCGGCGGGAGAACAGACCTGGCTACTGTAGTAGTACCTTGTTCGATCCAGATACGTCTATCACCAGTAGCGTTACCCTCCCAGCGTACCTTGAGGGTGAATGTGTAGATACCAGGGTCGTATATCTCGATGAGGTCGTTGGCGTTGTCCCAAAGCAGGCCGGTGTCCCAGTCCGCTGTAGTAAGGGTGATCTGTGTAGCTGTAACGTCGGTGATACTCTGGTCCGTTCCCTTGGTTACCAAGGTGAATGTAGGGAAGGAATCCACTACTCCGGCTACAGAGATACTTGAGGAGATGTCGTCTACCCTGGTCACACCGCTAGAACCGATGCGGGGGTTAGAGGTGCTACCATTAACCCCATCCCATACCTCCAGCACATCGTCCTTAGGGTCGATGGTGAAGGAAAAGCCTCTTCCTGAGCTATTGGCACTAAGGGTTAGAGTTACAGTACCTGTCTCGCCGTCTGCATCGAGCTGTTTGTAGAAGACGTAGATACCCTTGTCAGCGGCTGTAGATTCAGCTAGCGTGTATCCAGTAGGAGTAGTGACAGTACTAGTGTTGTTTCCTACCGTCCCGACCACATGGTACCCACCGGCTTTCCCAGCCACCGATGGTGCTGTCCAGGCGGTTGTTGTGACGAAAGCAGTGTCACTGTAGTTTAGCTGGAAACGAGTCTCATCATACAGAGCTGCGTTACGGAACCCCAGGCATACCATCTGAGCGTTGTCTGTGTAAGACAACCGGAAGGTAGGGGTGTCATTCGAGTAAACGCTGCTGTTATACTGGCCGTAGACGCTAACGGTACCCTCTTGCCAGGCCATGGCGGTATTATCCCACCCGGCAGCGTAGTAGTCTGACGCCAGGATATAGACGAACAGATCGTTGGTTAGCGTGCCTCCGGTGAAGGTAGACAGGTCGAACGAGGCGTTAAGCGCAGACCCGAATGTCCAGGTGGCCTGGTCACTTCCAGTGAATGTTACAGCGTTCTTGACCTTCCTGTTGATGTCTACCTGTTGGTCAGACGCCGTGGTTCGGTCAGAAGCCTGGATGTTACCCGAGAGCATGGAGCTTCCGGTTAGGAAGTCCGTGTCCGATGAGAAGGCTGCGCCCGGAGAGGTCAAGGGAGAATAACCCTTCCGGGTGTGAGACGAGATCCCTGGCTGGTTCAGTCGGCTCCGCTGACGTTTAACTCTAGGCATTCGTCACGCTCCTCAGGATGACCTCGGCGATACCTTCCGTATCGGAGGTGATGCCGTCCGAGGGGAACTCGATGGTCACGTCATGGGAGGAGTAGGCCCCAGGGTTCCGATATCGGTAGCCGTCTAGGAAAGAGACAACAGCTTTGTTGGTCACAAGCGTCCTTAGGTTCGTCCTTAAGGTTTCCGCCCTCGCCGACGTGAGGCGAGACCTGGGGTTGTGCCCAGCCTCGTCCTTAAGCCTGAGCCGGAGCTTCCAACTCTCTGAGTATTCAACCAACTGAGCCTGAGCAGTTACCGACAGAACGGTAGCAGCGTAGGTACCCCTTACGCGAACCCTAAGGTTCCTGAAGGACACGGTAGCTGATGTCGTGGACACTGGAAGATAGGCGTAGGTAGCCCCATCTGTGGTGATGGTAGACGTCACCTGTGTCCAGGAGGTCGTCCCGTCCAGGGCGTAGTACAGGGTCACCACTGCGTTGGCCGGTAGGCTCTTGAGAGTGACATGGAACCCATGTAGGAGCTTCTTACTGAATGGGTATCCGAAGTCCCAGCGAGGACCGTAGACATCCCATGCGGTCGAGGTTGTGT
>Ga0102851_10001436_pt1 | contig 13620 bp, 11 predicted proteins | sample Mud3Dept3metaG_FD_79558 | JGI IMG/M metagenome (GOLD analysis project Ga0102851, IMG submission 79558) | Freshwater wetland microbial communities from Ohio, USA, analyzing the effect of biotic and abiotic controls - Mud 3 Core 4 Depth 3... | ecosystem: Environmental > Aquatic > Freshwater >... | reverse complement strand
TTTCAGTGCGTTATGATATGCAGCTGCAATTTCCCGGCGCCTTTCAATTTCCTTGTCGAAAGTTTTCAATTTCCAATCCAAAACTGCCGCTTGGAGGTTATCCAAGCGGCAGTTGGTTCCCCAAGTGACGACCTCCCCATCTTTATTACGCCCATGGTCTCTAAAAAGAAAAATTTTTTCAGCAATATGGTCGTCGTTGGTTACGACTGCACCACCATCACCGAAACATCCAAGGAGCTTCGCCGGATAAAAACTGAAGGTGCCGGCCAACCCGAACGTGCCGGCATGCTTGCCTTTGTACTGCGATCCGAGGGCTTGAGCGGCGTCCTCGATGATCATCAGTCCATTGCGATCCGCTATTCGTTGGAGTGCATCCATGTCAGCGGTACGCCCGTTCAACTGGGTAGGCATTATCGCACGAGTCTTGCGGTTCACAGCTTGCTCGATGGCTTTAGGGTCGATCATATGGTCGTATCCGCATTCGACAAGAACGGGAGCAGCTCCCACGAAATGAACGGAGGCTGCCGTGGCGACATAGGTATGCGAGCAAACAATAACCTCATCGCCCTGACCGATGCCTGCAGCTTTCAGAGCCAAAATCAGCGCATTGGTGCCGTCGGCAACGCCGAAAGCGAACTTGACGTTCAGGAACTTCTGTAGATTGTATTCGAATGCTTCGAGATCTTTCTGTAGGATGAATGCCCCTCGGCTCAGTACATCTCGGATGAGCGCCATAATCTCGTCTTCGTTTCTTTTGAATAACGCGGAGTAATTGAAAAACGGAATTTTCATCGGCATAGATTGCGGGCCTCTCCTTTTTCCTATAGTTATATCAGGGACTCGTCAGCGTCGCCTTGCAGAAAATGACCTTGTGCGATGTGTTGGGGACATCCGAACTGATGGGATCAGGATCGATTCGCGGGCAGGTTTCATCGGTAATTTCAGCAGGCATTGGAACCAAGTTGCCGAAAACCAGCCTTTTCAGCATTTTTTTTCCGGACATGGACTTGGGAACCAAACTCAGTTGCACTACGAGTTTCTTGATCGGACGCAGGATTCTTTGCCGGATCGACAAATCCTGAAGCGGGGTATCACCGAAAAACTCGGTGCCGAATCCAAAACGCGAAAACAAGTCGCGCATTTCAACAACGCCGAAGTAGGTGTGGCTGTAAGGGCTGGGATTGAAGTCATAGAGGTCCTTGTTGGCGGATGCGATCAGCAACAGGCCACCGGGTCGAAGAATCCTCCGGCACTCGCCCAGGAACTTGGCCACGTCTTCAAGATAATAGATGGCTTCAAAGCATAAAATGACCTCCTTCGAACGATCTCCGAAGGGCATCTGGTGTGCGTCGATTTTCTGCACGTTGACCCTTTCGCCGTAGTGCCGCTTGGCCACTGCAAGGAGCTCCTCCGATGTGTCACCGGCTTCAAATGTTTTTGAAACGCGCTGCAGCAAGCCGAAAGCCTGACCGGAGCCGCAGGCGACTTCCAGAACGTCTTTGCCTGCGCAATATTGCTCCGCCCAGTAGTAGCGATTGCATAGCCGTTGAATTTGCTCCTGCGAAACCTCATCGCCGGAGACTTCTGTAACCGTGGTATAGTCACTTTTCATCTTAATTGAACCTTTGGTGGCGATGGTATACCACCCAAAGCGGTTGGTGTCCATCTACCATTTCCTTTGGTTCAACCGGGCCCGGAGGAGGTGTTGCCCCGTATGAATCTTTCAAACTAAGCGAATTTTTTCCGATATTCAAGCTCAAGGTTATCCATCTCTGAGGGAACGACAGGCTCGGATTTTTGCAGAAATCTGCCCAGGATATAAAACCCGATGAAGAACCAGACCCTTTCATCGAAATGGGGAGGGCTGAATCCGATCGCAAAATCCCCCAGGTAGGCCATCCACAGATAAAAATAGGCCAGGGAAAAGGGCGTTTTATCCTGGCTGATCCGGGCACTCAGACGGCTGTTCAATACCTGAAGGAGGGCGCCGAAGAAGAACATGGAAAAAAAGGAGAAGGCAAGTCCGAAATTGGCGTACAACTCCCCGAAAAATATGGTGGGATCAGCCCCTCGTAAGCCTTTCGTTGGCGGGTTGTAGGAGGCGTACACCAAGTACGGAAGGGGTACGGGTTCGTAGGGGAGGATTCGATGGGGATTGGTGAAAGTGCGCCCCATGAAGTAATCGTATTGTTCCGGAACGATCCGGTAGGTCATGTACAGGGGCATGCTCTGCCCGGTGATTCCCCGCGTCACGAGCAGGGCCAAGCCCTTGTCGATGGAAACGTGTTTGGCCGCTTCATAGACCCCCATCCCGCTCAGATCCCGGTGGGCGCCGGTGACCAGGCTGTACACCAGCCCGACGAGGACGACGAAAGCCGCCCCGGCGATTAACGACTGCCGCAAGCTGCGAAGGGACAGCCGGGGATATCGGATATTGTAGAGGCATAAGGCCAGCAGGGTCAGGAGTTTGACCACGGGGTATTTTTCGTTGGCCATCATGGCCATCAGCGCCAACCCGAAGATCAACAGGGATAAACGGAGATACCCCGAGATCCGGCCCTTTAGATGGAAATAGAAAAAAACAACCACGAAGACCCCGAAATAATCGATCAGGATCCGGGGAAACCAGTAGAAAAAACCGATGTGAAAAACGCCTTCCCGATAACCTTTCGTGGCGGCGTATCTCGCCATGTGCCCCAGCAAAGGATCTTTCTCCCTCAAGGAGACGAGTAGGGGGATATTTTCGCCCAGGGTGATCAAATAAATCCCGTAGACCCCCAAAAAAATTCCCACGGTGAGAAGGACGAGTTTGACGTGCTCAGGCTGGAGACGGATTCGAGGGTTTGAAAAATTCGTTCGCCCCCCCAGAAGCGTTCCACCCAACATTCCCAGAAGGGAGATGACTGGATATAAGACCACGCTCAATAAAAACCGGTCATTCACGCTTCCGAATTTAACATACAGCTCCAGCGCTCCCCAGTAGATGGAAAAAAAGAACAGGAGATAATGGAAAAAACCCAGGTGCCGGGTGGGCTGTCCTCGGGTCAAATAGATAAAGGCCAGCCAGAAAAAAATAAAGATCACGATCCAGACGGTCAGGAGCATCAGAATGTTCCCTGAACCTCGGAGGAATCGATCCCCGGCAGAGCCGGGGATCCATCCAAAAGAAGTTACTTAAAGAAAAAGAAAAACTCTTGGGCGACGCTGCGCAGCGAAGTGGAGGAATAATACATGATGACGACCAGATAGACCAGATAAACCCCGGCCTGGCAGAGTGAATAGGCGAAAAGCGACGCAAGGGGGCTGGCCGATTCCAAGGCGGCCAGGCTCAGAGGGCCGATGGATCCCAGAAGAAGCAGGCCTTGAATCAACGCAATTACCCGCTGCTTCTGGAGGGCAATCAAAACGACGGATATGGGTGAAGTGAGGATCTGCAGGAAGAAAAGCGGAGTCAGCGCTTGGACATAACGCCCCGATTCTTTCCATTCCGGCCCCAAGTAGAGGGAAATTACTCCCGGGGCCACCCAGGCGACCAACAAGAACACCGGCCCCCACAACAAGAGGGAGCGGCTGATGGTTTTGGCCACCAGTTGCGATAAGTTTCCCTTTTCCGTAAGTTCCCTCGAGGCCCTCTGGAGAAGAACCTGTCCCAGAGCATTCCCGATGAGAGCCATGGGGGCGCTGACCAGCCGAATGGCCATGAAAAAGTAACCGGTAACCATCGTCCCAAAGGACATGGACAGGATCACGGGAACGTTTTGCGAAGCAGCGACATTCATCAAAGTCCCCCAGGTTGAGTAGAAGGGAAAATTGCGGTATCGAACCAACAGGGAAATATACCGGGAAAAGGCCAGGGGCTTTTTTCTTGGGCCGGAAGAAGGGGCCGGCCCGCCGCCTTTCGCCAGAACACAGGAAGCCGTCACCTGTCCAACAATTTGCCCCAGAACCAAGGAGTGGATTCCCACGCCTGCCAGTCCTCCCCCGATCTGCAGGCCATCCGTGACCCCGGCCTGAAGCCCCCGCGAAAGAGAGAGTCTCTGGAATCTCCGATACCGAATACTGCGGTAGTTAAAAGCCTGGTAGAGGCCGACCGTGAGGAGGTTTACCGGAAGCCAGAGCAGGGGATCGAGAAGATCGGGTGCCTTCAGAAGGGTGGCCAATTCCTTCCGTAGCAAAAGCACAAACAGAAAACCGACCGAGGCCATGAGGACCGCCAGCCGGATTAAAGCCCCCAAGAGATCTTCCGCTTCCTGATCCTCCTCGGGCAGCACCAGGGCGGGCTCGTAACTGAGACAGGCCATCACCGAGCCTATCGACAGGACGACCATATAAAGAGAAAAGGTTCCGAACTGGTTCGAAGTATAGAGCCTGGTCAGGATCGGCATGAGGGCGAGATTGATGAGATGCGCTACGGCAGTGCCGAGGACCAGCGTGGAGGTATCGCGGATAAAGGGGCTCCGGAATAAGGATAGGGGATTCTTCAGCGTCGGCTCGGCTTCCACCCCAGGGGAATGGGACTTTCCCGCTTCCCATCCCCCCTGCGGAGTTCAAGTTTCAATTTCCCAGGATGAGATTCAGATTCCTGGCATAGGTTTTTGCCATTTCCCGATTGCTGTATTTTTCCACTTCTTTCCATTGTCCCCGGTACACCAGAGTTCCGGTTTTCCGGTACTCCTCGATAAATCGTAGAATCGCTGCCTTTATTTCCTCCACGCTTACCGCATAGACGCCCGCGCCGGTTTTTCTCAGGATCTCGATGACAACATCGTCGTTTCCCGATCCTCCAGCCGCCAGGATTGGGCGGCCGGCCGCCAGATAATCCAGAAGTTTTCCGGAAAAGACACCCCGTTCATTCACATCGTTCCAATTGAGCTGCAAAAGGACATGGGATTCCCTCTGCTTTTCAATGCAATCCTGGTAAGGAATCGAAGGGAACTGTTTCACGATTTCACCGACGGACAATTCCCGGATCTCCTGCTGGACCCAGCCTTGATCAGGGCCGTACACGTGCACCTCCAAGTCCCCCGGTTGGACCTTATTCTCAGCCCGCAATTCCGACAGGGCTTTAAAAAAAGGATAAGGATCGCGTTTTTTCCAGTAGAAAACACCCGTGTAGATAATCGTGAATTGTTTTCCCAGGGATTTAGGGGGGGTGTTCATGATATCGGGATCGAATCCGATGATATTCACGCCGATCTTTTTCTGGGGATGAATCCACGCCAACCGCTCGGCCAGAGGCCCGGAGGAGGTCATAAGGGTATCGGCGTCGCCCAGGGTCCTTTTTTCCAGCCGGGTATCGAACCACTTGCGGATCCTGCCGTAGGGGTAAGCGGAATTGTCCGACCACAAATCCGCCAAATCGGCTATCCAGGGAAGCCCGTGTCTTTTCTTCAGTTCCTGCGCAATGAGGTGGGAGGAATAGGGCCAGATACTCAGCAAGGCATCACATTTTTCCCTGCGGATAAATTCATCGGCGGAGGATAGGGCATACGGGATCCATCCTTTGTGCTCATCGGGGTAGGCGTAGACTTCGCGGAACATATCGGACCCCCAGCGCAAAATGGCCATGGACCCGGGGGAGAGCCCCCGAATGCGCTCTTTCACCTGTTCCCCCACCGGGGCTTTTTCATCGAGGCCCAGCAGCCTCGCCCCCCTCCCCAGAATCCCGCGATAGCCCGTCTGAATGATTCGGAGATGATCGGGAGGCCTTTTCTGCAGCGGAGCGGTTAGAATGTTCGGCTGCCAGCTGAATTCTTCCAGGTGGTTGGCTAACCCGATGACTCGTTTGCTCCCTCCGAGGTAGGGCCAGAGAAACCCGATGAGGAGAACCTTCTTCATAATTCCACCTCGATCAATGTACCGTATTTCTCCCACCCCCCCCCTGGAAGCCACTGACCGGCAGGGATTTTCGTTTCCCGAATTTTGCTTTGGGGGAGAAATTCCCGGAAGAGCGCGCCGTAATCGTGAACCCAATGAAAGTCATACCACCAGCTCCTCTCCCCGGGATCTACGGCGTTCCGGCTCCACTCGTTCAGGAAGATCACTTTGCGCGTAATCCGGGCCATCTGCCGGAGCGACTGGGAGATCTTGTCCGGCCCGAGGTACATGAGGGTGCCGTCGCTGAAGCAGACATCATAACTCCGGTCGCCGAGGGATGACAGGTCATCGGCCTTCCCCACCTTCAAAAAAACATTTTCCGTCCCTTTTCCCTTGAGCCATTCCTGGCCCGCCTGGACGAACTGAGGATTGATGTCGATCCCATGAAAGGAGGCTCCGTGCTCTTTTTGGGCAAGCAGGTAAAGGTTCTGCCCTGCGTTGCATCCGACTTCCAGAACGGTTTCAAAAGGAGCCCATTTCAGAATCTGGTTGACCAGAAAGTCCCGGTGGGGGTGCTCGATGACCTCTTGAAGCTCTTCCGCCGTGGGGGCACTCTGACGTCTCCAAATCCACTCGTGAACTTTGGTTCCCAGGACCCCGGTTTCCCCCACGTACAGGAGGCGGTAGTACATTTTCCGGATCTGGGTATAGGCCTGGGGGTATTTTCTAAGAAACCTTTTCAGCAATACCATGTTGCTCAGCAAGGGACTCATAAAGCTTCTCCATCTTCTCCATTTCAAGGTAATAATTATTTCGTTCTTGAATAACCCTGCGATTGAAATCTCCCCATTGTTTTCCGATGGAGGGATTTTGGAGCAAATAGACCATCTTTTCGGCTAGAGCCCGGGGGTCTCGAACGGGGATGACATACCCCCCCTTCCCTTCCTGGACCCACAGTTTGTTCTCCGCCGAGTCGGTGACGATCACCGGCAGACCGCAGGCCATGGCTTCCGCCGTGCTGGCCGCCAGCCCCGCATCGGACAAAGAGGTGGATACATACAAATCGGCAGCGTTGAGATATTCGGGCAGTTGTTCGTTCGGGAGCTGGCCCATGAAGCGAACCTGCGGGTAGATTCCGAGTTCCTCCGCCAGCCGGACCAGTTTCTCCTTTTCGCTCCCTTCCCCCCCGATCACGAAAACCGCGGAGGGAACTATCTGGAGCACCGACGGAATGGCGCGGATCAGGGTTTCCACGTCGTAAATCGGCTCGAGGCTCCGGATGCTGATGACCAAGGGTGCCTCGGAGGCTCCCAGCGCCCGCCGAGGTTCCTCTCTCCGGGGTCGAGGCTGAAATTTTTCAACGTCGGTCCCGAAATAGATGATCTGGATCTTTTCCTGGTCGATGCCCAGCTGGATCATTGCTTGGCGCATATGCTCCGCGTCGCAGGTGATCAGATCCGAACGTCGAAAAACCCATTTGACCAAGGGTTTCATCAGCCGCGATTTTGCGGCAATCAAGACTTCGGATCCCCAGGCCGTCACCACGCAGGGATGAAACCCGGTCAGAGCCCCTAAGACCCCATGCCGGCCGGCCGAGTGCAGGTGGAGAATATCGGGCTGAATCTTTCTCAGCAGTTTCTTCGCCGGCCCGAGAGAAAGGAGAATCTGCACCCGCTCTCGGGGATGATTCGGCAGTTCATATCGGTGAACTGCCTCTTCGGGGACCTTTAAAAAAGGCGTAAGAGAGATCCAATGGATCTCATGGCCCCGCCGGGCAAAGAATTGGACCCAGCGGAAACTGTGGATGGAATCTCCAGTGGCTAGAAAACAGATCTTCAAGAGGCCTATTCCTCCAATGTATCGATTTAATAAAAAATGCAGTGCTGCAAATCATTCAGAAGAACAAATCATAAAATGCCGATTTTCAAAAACGATGGGCATATTCAGGATCGATCTATTGTATTCTTTGTTGAAAAGGAAGTAGTTAATTCCATATTTTTTCGCCAACGTCAAAAAAAAATCATGGTCGAAAACATAATATTTTTCTCTAACCGCGGAATGTAACTTAGAAAATGAATTGGAAATTGGCCGCATAGCTATATATCGGTTTAAGTCGATAGAAAATTCTTCAAAACGGCGCATCCCCTCTTGGTAGTTCTCAAAACTATGTGAATATGCCCAACTCGTGTGGATCCATTCGCGAAGATTCCCGAAAGAAGCCCTCTGGGAAAAGTCTCGCCAGCCGTAGTAGATCGTCGGATCAACCATGAATAATGATCGGGGCGGTGTATTCTGTCTTGCCCATATTTGGGCATCGCGGTAATCCTTTGCCAAGCCTTTTTCACTATAAGCAATTTGTGTATTGAAAAGCCAAACCGTTGCAGAAGCAAAGAAAATGAGGCATAAAAATAGTTTGAAACTTTTGGCAACGTAAAATTTTCTGAAGGCGATCAAAAAAAATACGCCAATGATGAATGATGCAATTCCAGATAACTTCATTTTTAAAAATGCTCTAAGTAATGTGTTTATTCCAACATAGGCATCAGATAAAAATGTTCCAAGCATTCCGTTGATGCCGTAAATAACGAGCAAGAGAACGATCGAAGCGGCAACAATAAAAGTAATTAAATCAGGCTTTTTGAAGGACCCATTCTTAAACAATCTGAGATAAGAGGGATTAGCAAGGGCTAAAGAGATGAATACCGGGAACCCGGGTTTGATAAAAAAGGGAAATAGCAGATCCGCCATTGAAAAAATTCTTCTCCAGTAATGGGGAGAATTTAATTCCTTAAAAAGACCAGCGATAATATAAATCATTCCGACTGTGATGATTAAATCGTTTGCTCTATGCAGCGATAATTTTATAAGAATAGGGCTGGAGCTGAAAATAGAAAAAATTATTCCCATTGTGACAAGCATGGCCATCATGATCATGCCGGCCAAAATTCGATCTGGCATTTCATTTCTAGATGAAGAGCGAAAGAGATGGAAATAGAAAGAGAATAATAACACAAATGAAAGAAACGGAATAAATTCATTTTGATGGCCAACTGTAAAAATTCCGGAATCATATGGGTACCAGTGGGAATTATTTAATCTTGTGAGATTTATCCAGGCATCATTAGGAATTTGCCAAGATAAGATCTTGCTGGGTTCTAAGTTAACAAACACCCAAAATCCGGAAAAGCAGAGAAAAATCAAATAGCCGAGCAAATATTTCGTTTTAAGCGATTCCTGGTGTTTTATTGTAAGCATCCCAAGAATAAAAAGAGCCCCTGTTAATCCCATCAAGAAGTGGCAGGCTATTGATCCGCTAAGGAGCAAGAAAGATTCTACCGGTTTCTTCTTCAAAATCATTACGATCGCAAATATTCTCAATGCATCAGCTACATTATAATAGTGTCCTGCGAAATAGGTTTGCGCAAATCGGGCAAAATTCATTTCCCTCGCATAACTGGATACAACCAACAAGACCAGGATGATGTGAAGAAGCTCGTTGAAGCTTGGCAATAAAGTTCGGCTTAAACAATAAATGGCTGATGCCAAGAGAAATATTTCAAGCGCAATCACCAAATAAACAGTGTTTTCTGTTGGAATGCCTAAGCCAAAAAATGCCAGCTTATAAATATGCATGAATGCTGACTTTTCAAAGATTTCGATTCCACTGGGAAAATTATTTTCGAAGTTTTCCGGGTAAGCGATTTGATTGATCCAATCGATCGGAGACCATCCACCCAAGGCAATTTTTAAATCAATATTCCGAATAATCATTCCCCACATTACAAACAAAAAAATTGCGAGAATTATGCGGAGACCTTTGGACTCTCTATCCGATAAAGTGTTAGAATTAATCCAATCTTTTTCCAACGATGACTTACCCTATCATCTCACAGAATTGCTTTGCGAGAAGGTATTTATTTTGTATTCATATATGTTAACCAAATCGTCACAAAATGGAAAAGTTCCAAGAAGTTTGAATCCAAATTTATCATGCAAATAACAAGTAATTATGTTCTTCGTCGCAACTGTTGACTTAAATTTCCTTATTCCTCGTTTTTTAAATTCCTCGATCAGAGCTGACATAAGTTTATTTGCTATACCGTTGTTCCTGTGTTTTGCATCAACTACCATGGTTAACCATTCTGCCTCAATCTGCTTGAATGGTACTGTACTTGGATAAATTAGGTATTGTACCAGGCCATTGACCAGTTTCGGATGCCGCAAAATTCGCAGGAAAGCCCAAAATGCCAACATGACTCCTCGACATAAAAAGATGCTCTTGTAATAATTACTTAAATTTGTGGCAGCGTATACCATACCCACTATCTTATCTTCTTCTTCGACGCATACAATGCCGAACCCCCATTTCGATTCACACGTACCTTTTAGTATTTCAATTTGAAATGACAAACCCATCGCCGGGAGAAAACCCCAATCTTGGGCGCCAAGGCGTAATCTTGCGGCTTCTCTGCAATCTTTCTTTTCGAGTATTCTTATCCTAAATTCTCTTGGCATTTTGGTTTCCAGCCAACGCAAATAACATCATTTTCAAGACGCTAACAAGCCTTCGTGGTTATAAGTAATTTGTTTACTTTTTTTGCCACAAATTCACCGCCCCATGTGGGCAAATTGATTGTTTCTATACTGCAGCGTAGCGAATTGATTGCGTGGGCACCGCCGTCTAAGGATTTATAAGCTGCCATATTGGGAATACTGTATTCGATTACTCGCCCCAGCTGAATGCCCTTTTTTGCCATCTCTTGCATGGCCTTCTTGCGTTTAGGAACGCGAACCACGTAATGTGAATAAGTCGCGCCATCCAGCAGGAGCGGCTTAATCCATCCTTCCCGGGAATGGAGGTTTTTATCATAGAAGACTGCTGCTTCTTTTCTTTTGTTCAATATCTCTGGGTATTTCTTTAACTGTGCCAATCCAACACTAGCTTCAATGGGCAGCATCCGGTCAAGATGATCCGGTGGAAAGTGAATTCTATCGTCAAGATGATATGCCTTAATCCAACGATTAAGTATTAGAGTTTTTTCTTGGAGCCAATAGATCAAGGGGTAAATGCTTTCATTGAACGCCAGATATATTGCCATGATGTAGAGAAGACGGTAGATGGTTTTGGAAAAGCGTGGTTTTTTGAAATGGGCATTCCTGTAATCTTTCAGTTTTTCATATAGCACTTTATCGTTAGTGGTGATCATCCCGCCAAATATCGAGGTGATCATCTTGCTGATGTTCAGCCCGAAGAGAGCCGCGTTCCCCGCCCTGCAAACCTGTCTTCCTTTCCATTTAGCCCCGAACGAGTGTGCGCAGTCTTGAATGACCCATATCTTGTGCCCGAATCGATCCTCAGCTTCCTGCACAATTTCAGCCAACCGATCGATATCCAAGGGATACCCGAACAAGTGGGTAGCGATGATGGCCCTGGTCTTTCTGGTAATAGCCTCGGCCACTTGATTTAGATCCATGTTATAATCATGCAGCATTATATCCACGAACCTTGGTGTGTTTCCGCTTAAAACAATGGCATGGGCCACCACTACACAGGTATAGGCGGGCATGATGATTTCCGCACCATGGATGTCCATGGCCTTGAATAATGACCAAAGTGCGCTGCGTCCATAAGGGAAGGCAAGGGCGTACTTGGCCTCGAAGGTACGAGCAAACTCTACTTCAAACTTCTCCACGGCACTTTTATCAGGTGTTATGGCCGCCAGCAATTCCTCTTTGCCTAAATATGGCTTGAAACGTGGGATCATCTTTTTGAGTTTTTAAAGGACTTGATAAAATTTCCACACTCTAAGGTATGCAAAACAGGTGTTGCTTTTCCGGAACTCCATATTTTGTCGCGTTCGATTGACTCTCAACGACTCGACAACCTTTGCGATACACGAAATGGCATACAAGATTTAAATCAATGAGCGGGAGTCTCAGAGGCCAGAAATGGATATGAACCAATTCAAAATGACACGATAGGGATTGAAGGATTTGCTCGGCAAAATTTGGGTGTTCCCAACAAATGATTTTATCGGGATTTATGCTGGAGTTTTTCTTAATGTATTGCCGGGAAGTGATAAACCTTCCTCCCCCCCAAGCCAAACCGCCTTCGCAGGGTATCGCACCTACCAACAATCCACCAGGCCGCAGAACTCGTCGAAACTCTTTTAGATAATTTTTCAGGGGATACATGTGCTCTAGAGAATAAAAACTGATGATAATATCGATACTTGCATCATCCAGAGGCAAAAAATCCGCGGATAAAACAAAGGAGGAAGTTGCTACACATTCCTGCCTCAAAATCTGGACTGATTGATCCACAAATTGCTGTTTAATATCTACAATCGCATAGATGGCCGGTTTCCCATGCCAGAAGCGCCGGTGCGGCAGGCTCCCTGGGCCGACTTCAAGGACGTGTTTATCAGTCAAATCTACACGACGTAAGATTTCATACCCTGCATCATTAACTTTTTTTCCAAAGCCATTTTTTTGGGTATTGTTATAAAATTCCAGGTAAAACCCCTGCCATTCATGCCAGTCCGAATCATCATTTTGGATTTCCAAGCCAAAGCGGCAGCGGTCTCCAAACAAAGGATTGGCTAAAAAGGAAGGCAAGCGATGTCCAAGTGTCCAGTATCGCTTATTCATCCTGCTGTTCCGTTGTTATGCACCCATGCCTCAAGTGTGCTGAAAGAATATCCTTCGGCAATTATGTCCATGGCTTTCTGAAAAATTCTCATTTTGTCTGTTAACGATTTGCCGATAGCTTGCGGCACATATACCCCGCTGTTATTATTAGGGACTTGATCGACAAGGTCAGGATGTCCATAATCCACAAAATCCGAGAGATGAAATTGAAATTGTATAGGACATGCCATGCTCTTTAAGAGTTCGAAGGTTACTTTAAACAGCTTTAGCCCGGTTGCCAGTAAAAAAGTGGCGAAAAAAGGTAAGCGGATAAAAGGCATGACGGTCAAAGGAAATTCCATGATTCCATCGCTTCCCTTCCTGGAAAATCCCCGCATGCTTGTTTGATAAGGTATTATGGGCGCAAGCATGTATTTCAAATGCCCCATGGTGGTGCGCTCGATCCGGTTGCGGGTGGACATGGAGCGCCAGTGCAGAAACTTAAGTAGTGGCATAAGGGAGGTGGGGTGGACCGATGAGTCGTACAAATAACCGCGCCTTTTGAGTATGGGCAGGGCATCGTCACCAATATTCCATCCCGGTGAGCGAAATCCTCTGGGGCGATGCCCTAATACTTGCTCACAGATTTCTTCCATACCAGCAATCTCGGCCTCCTTTTCTTCCGGTGGAAGCAGCCGAAACCCCTGAGAATGGGTCATGGTGTGATTTGCGATCTCGTGGCCAGATGATGCCATGGACATGATAACGCTGCGATTAACCGGGTTCCTGAAATCGTTCCCCACCATGAAAAGCGTGGATCGAACCCGATAGGGTTCCAGGAAAAGCGCCAGATTCTCCAATCCCATCCGTAATTCCGCAAAAGTGTAGCCACCCGAACGGCGACAGCCGTAGCCTTTGTAGATCGAGGAAAGGGTGTCTACGTCGCAGGAAATCGCCGCAGAAAGGGCCCTCAAATGACCATCTCTTGTTGGAGGGATCCCTCCTCCATCAGTTTCTCAACCTCAACTTGGACGGGCTGCCCTCCAGGGGTGGTCGAGGAAAAACCTTCAAAATACCGACTGGAGGCCATGTGGATGGAGCAGAAGGGGACTCCGCACTGGAGCCATTGAAGACGGATTCGCCGCTCCATCTGGAGAGAATTGGTCACCCGAA
>Ga0102851_10001435_pt1 | contig 13623 bp, 10 predicted proteins | sample Mud3Dept3metaG_FD_79558 | JGI IMG/M metagenome (GOLD analysis project Ga0102851, IMG submission 79558) | Freshwater wetland microbial communities from Ohio, USA, analyzing the effect of biotic and abiotic controls - Mud 3 Core 4 Depth 3... | ecosystem: Environmental > Aquatic > Freshwater >... | reverse complement strand
GGCGCTGCCGACGGCAGCCATGCAGCATTTCGCGCGCTGGAGCAGGTTCAGCGAGGATCCCCCGCTTGGACGGAATCCGGGATCTGGAGGAAGGACTCCTGTCGCCGAGGCCGACATGCCGTTTCCTTGTGCCATCACGCCAACTGACCTAGACCTGAAGCGTCCTGCAGAAGCACGGCCGGGTCAAGTCGCCCGTGACGAATCCGATCGGTCGAGGGGCGAAGTTCTCCAGGAGCCGATGTGACGGAATCCTGGTACGCCTGCCGGGAAAGTCGAGTGTCAGGCTGCAAGCCAGGGCGGACGGCCGTGACGTCGGATTCGCCTCGGTGCTGACGCACCTGGGTGCCGACTGCCGCTCTCGGCCCGCCCGGCCATCGAGCGTGTGCAAAAGGCATCCAAGGGCGACCCGCTTGCGATTCGATAGCCGGGCGGGTCAGCCCAACTGGCTCGCTGGGACCAAGTTGAATTGCTTTCAAAGCTGCGCGCGAGCGGTCGCGACAGGGGACATCTCTGCGATGAGTAGCTGCGATTCCGTTTCAGGCGGCGTTGCCCGGCCGCATTGACGCGTGTCAACCGGCAGGTACGCGTCGTTCCTAGATTGCAACTGGAGTTGCAACGAATGAAGTGCACTGCCTTCGCGCCGATCGGTCTGCTCATAGCGGGCATCGTCGCAATCGCCGGCTGCGTTCCCATACCCATCCCGAACATCGATCCGCCCATTGTTCATGGAGACCGGGTCGCTGGGGAAGCGAACCGGGCGGCCGTGGTCTCGGGCCAGAGCCGCGAAGAAGTCATTCAGCGGTTGGGAGTTCCCGATTACAACCTAGGCGCCGGCCGCGCCTTCGTCTATCCGTGGACCCGAGACAAGGGCAGCGTCCTGGGCGTGGCTCCTTCGGGGCACATACTGGGCCCCTGGAGGTGGGCGGAGGCGCGAGTGTTCATCGTTGTCTTTGGCGACGACGGCCGGTCACTGAAGACCGGAATCGCGGAAGTACCCATGTTCCGTTCCGTGTCGGGCGTCGTCCGCAGCTGGATGAAGGAACATGATCTCCCAGTGCTCAAATATCCGCAGCCGGGCGACACGTCATCGACCATCGTCATCTATCGACGCATGGACCCGCCCTGCAGTCTGGCCCAGCGCACCATCGATCCATGGTCTCCCTTTCAATCGCCCTTTGCGCCAACGGTGAAAGTCGACGAACACGTCGTCGGAGATCTCCAGAAAGGTGAATTCCTCCAATGGACGACCGCGGCTGGAACGCACCTCGTCGTTGTCGAAGGTGTTCCTCCGTTTAGACGCTTTGAAGCTGAGGGCCTGCCGTCGAGCAAGAGCGAGGCGGCCTTGCTTGAGGTGAAGGTCCAACCTGGGAAGACGATCTACGCCGAAGCCTGGACCTGCTGCCAGGCGTATCAGACGGACCCGCGGTGCCTGACCTACCTTGAGTTGCGGGATGCCGAACAGGCGCGCGCTGGCGTCAGCAGCCTGAAGTCCGCCTGGCCGTAAGAACCGTCAAGGCGCCTGGCGCGACGCAGTGGAACACATGCCGCTGACTCTCTGGCGAAAGCATCTGGCCGCTGACCGCCGATTCACAGTGTGCGTTCTGATGTCAGCGAGCGAAAGCTCGCAGACCAGGCGCGCCTTAGCCGTCCCGTGGCCTTCATCGGTACGGCCTGCTGCAGAACCTGCCTCGACTCCCGTCTGGCCGTGAAGCGACCGGGACATGATGCAACTGAGCAGCCCAATCGTTCGGCGGCCTCGGCCTCGAAGTGCCAATAGCCCGCGGCTGGAGTTGTGCAGTTATGCCCAGCGAAGCGGCGGTTCTTTCACTTGATGCACTGGAGGGCGTAGGTCTTGGCCTGTCCGGTGAAATGTTCGCTGACGACGCACGTTGCGGCGCCGCACTGGCAATGGACAAGGTTGGTACCGATTGACGCCGCCGAGGCCGCCGGCGCACAGACACAGGCCGGTGGGGTCTGCTGGGCAGCGGCATTGCCGTCCTTGGCGGTCATGAGCACCACCGTGACGACCAGCCCTAAACCAAGGCTGCCGGTGAGTGCTGCTGCGAACTTTGCAATCGACATGGGATGGGTCCTTTCGAGGCTAGCGAAGTGAACTGAAACGCGCACTGCGAAGGCCTGCGCCCCTAACAACTTCCGATAGGAGGGCCGCCGGCAGACTCTTGCCGCCTTGCCCGCCGGCGTCCGGGCAACGTCCACATTCAGCGCCAGACGGGTGGGCGCGACCGGCCTCGCTCGTTCAGCCTATCCGAAAAGGGCACGCTCCGGCGTGCGGCCGGACATCAAGCCGCCCTTCGCATCGCTTCGCGTGGCGTCACCGCCTGTGCGTCCAGAAAGGCACCAATGCGCCATGCAACTGCCGGGCCATGAGTGACCGGCCCCATGTGCCCCGCGTTGGCCACGTGTTCATGTGTGGCGCGCGGCAGCACGTAGCGCAGCAGTTCACCGATCCGGCGCGGGGCAGGACGTGTCTGTGCGCCCGTCATGCAGAGGATTGGCATCGCAAGTCTTGACAACTCCGCCCGCGTCAGCGAGTCGCTGAAGAGCGCGTTGAAGTGCCCGATGACGGACCCGATGCGCGAGGCAATGAGCTGCTGCGGTACAGGTGGAAGGCGTGCCCAGGCGCCGTCATCTGACCAGAAGTCGACGAATCGCTGGGCCGCGCGCGCGCTGTGACCGAGCTCGAACCAGTTCCTGATCGATTGCGCCGCGATCAGGACTTCGGTGGTTGCGCGGTCGCGTGGCTGGTAGTCCAGCAGAAGCCGGAAGAGCACGGGCTCGTAGACAGCGACGCTCGCGATGCACTCCGGCATCAGCGCCGCAAGCTTCAGCGCCAGTGCGCCGCCGTAGGAGTGTCCGACCAGGTGCACTGGAGTGTCGCTCGCAAGCAGCGGCTGCACCAGCGCCAGATCGTCTTCGAGGCGCATGCGTTGCGCGCCCATCCACGCCGCGGTCGAGCCATGCCCGTGCAGATCGACGGCAAGCAGCCGGAAGCGCGACTGCAGCGCGGTCATGAGGCCGTCCCATTGGCGGCCAGAGCTTCCGCTCGAATGCAGCAATACGACCGCAGGTCCCTGGCCGACGCTGCGGATATGGGGTTTTCTGGTTTCCATCGCTTGAATTTCCTTGTGGCCTGCCGTGTGCGTCAGGCTGGTGCGCGACACCGTTCGACGGCACTGTCGCGCGCGTTGTCCGGTCCGATTGCGGAGCTCGGCGCCCCGATCGCGGTTGCCCGCTGATCGGGGCGCCGAATGTGGCCGTGCTCAGCTCATCGAACCGGCGATCGATCCGAGCGCGGCGTGAATCCGCTCGCCCTGGGCCGGCGTGATCATTCCGCCCAGCACCTCCAGGAAGCGCGCATCCTGCACGCCGGAGAAGATGTACTGCCAGCGATAGGCCTCGAGCAGCTTGGCGTGGACTTCTGAGCGATGCCGTGCGGTGAACGAGCGGCCGGCCTGCAGCACGAAGTACTCCGTATCGGACTGGGCCTGGGCCTGCACGATCCCGTCGACAGCGGCCACCAGCGCGATCAGATCGTTGATAGCCTCGTCACGCTCCGCCGGTGTCAGGCGCGCGTTTTCACGCTTCCACTCGAGCTCGTCGAGGATGGCGTGCTGGGACTCTTCCTTCCAGTGGAACAGGAACACATCCTTCCAGAGGGGCGAGAGATCCGGATCGGGGTCGATGCTGGCGCGATAGTGCGCCTGGGTAAAGAGCTCGATGTCGAGCGTCAGGCCAAGCACGGCCCAGGTCGACTTGCCCAGCACGACGCCCGCAACCTCGTTCGGTTGTGGCACGAAGTGATAGCCAGCCGGCATGCCTTCGGCCGCCATCGCGTCGAGACGGCGAAACAGCTCCTGATGCTTGAGCTCCTCGTCCGTGAAGCGGACCAGTGCTTCCATCGCCGTCTGGTCGCCGAGCCAGTGCTCGCGGCTGATCTCGAGCACCTTCGCGCCGATGAAGCGCTCGACGAGTCCGAAGACGTTGGCGTAGGTTCGCCCCTGGATCTGGCTGAGAAAGCGGTGCTCGGCCGGAGTGATGAAGGCGAGCTCGTCGAGCTTCGACAGGCCGTCCGGCAGGAACTTCTTGCCGAAGTCGAAGCTTCGCCCGCGAATGACGTCGCGGTCGATGTCCCAGCGAACCCGCTTCGAAACCTCGATGCACTTCGCGTAACGGTTCCGCTCGCTGCCGCTGACGGCGCCGGCGGGTTCGGTTGTGACGTCCTCGGTAGTGAACTCTGCAACGGCTTCCATGGGAATGCTCTCCTGACTGTTGTGGTTGAACTACGGGCTAGAAAAGGGACAGGGCGCGAAGCGTGCGCAGGGCCTGAATGCGTGTGCGATCGGATTCGCCAGCGATCTCGGCCGCCACCGAGCGCATCTCGCTGCGATCCAGGCCGAGGTCATGCAGCGTGCGTGCGTCCAGCTGGCGGAGCGCCCGGTAGGTCGCCCGTGCGGATCTCGCCATCGACCACGAAGCGTGGAGTCGACGCACGGCCGAGGCCACGGCGGCGGCCAGTGTGGCGAGGATGGCTGCCAGGCTGGCACTGCGTTCGGAGCGGGCCTCGATCGTCAGCCGATGGGCGTCGAGGCCCTGCGGCATGACCTGTGCGTCGGCCCGCGCATCACCGAAGCCGTTGGCGGTGGCGGCCCGACGCGCCCAGCCGTCGAGCTCGGCGGCGCGGTCGGTTGCGTAGGCGCCGTCATTGCTGGCAGCCGTGAAGCGCGCCAGCATCTGTGGCGCATAGGTCCGCTTGATGCGGGCGACGCCCCTGTTCATGATGACGAGGGCCTGGCCTTGCGCTTCAAGGGGCAGTGTCCGGGCGTTCATGTTTGTTCTCCCAGTCGATCCGGCGGTGCCGGCGTTGTCGATGGGCGGCACTCTAGGCAGCCGTCGTATTCGCGGCCTTTCAGTTCTGCATCACTGTGTATCGCTCGGTAGCCGAGGTGGCCCGCCGGTATCGACGGCGCGCGAATCGCGTCCCATAATTCGCGCCTCCGAACGAGTGGAGAGAGGCTGCGGTGGCAAGCGCGAGCGTGCTGGTGGTCGATGACGATGCCGACGTCCGTCGCATGCTCGTCGAGTACCTCGGCGCGCACGATTACGACGTCATTGGTGTTGCCAACGGGGCGGAGCTGCGCGCGTCGCTCGAGCGCAAGGTTCCGGACGTCGTTCTGCTCGATGTCGGGCTGCCCGGCGAGGACGGCCTGTCGCTCGCACGCTTCCTGCGCGAGCGCTACAAGGTCGGAATCATCATGGTGACGGCCGCTGACGGCGTGGTCGATCGCGTCGTCGGTCTCGAATTGGGCGCCGACGACTACGTTGCGAAGCCGTTCGACCCGCGCGAACTGCGCGCCCGCCTGAAGAGCGTGCTGCGTCGCCTGCAGGCAGAGTCGGCTGCCCCCGCATCGCAGCGGGCGCGGCCGCGCATCGGCCGCTGCGCGCTCGACCTGGATGCGCGCCGGCTGTTCGACGACGAGGGGCGCGATGTCGCGATCACGGCGATGGAATTCGACCTTCTGAAGACCTTCGTCGAGCACCCGAACCGGGTGCTGACGCGCGACCAGCTGCTGACGCTGACGCGCAACCGCGAGTGGGAACCGTTCGACCGCTCGATCGACATCCGCATCGCGCGCCTGCGTCGGAAGATCGAGAAGGATCCCGACAATCCGACCGCGATCCAGACGATCCGCGGCGCGGGCTACATGTACGTACCGCCGGTTGATTGAAGCGGCCTTCTGGCCGTCTGATCGGGCCTTCTGGTTGCCGTCGGTATCGCTCTGTTTCAGTTGTGTAACAACGCGTGTGGCAAGGCACCCGCACACCTAAACTGCCAGCCACCGAACCTGCCAGCGAGCCTGGATGAACGACGACTCGATCGCACGCAGCAGCCACACCAGCCTGCAGTCGGGGCAGCAGAAGGCGGTGTCCGAGGTCCTCGCGCGCATGACCGCTGCTGCGGTGGCGGTATCGAGCGTGCAGGCCGGGCGCGTGTTCGAGGATCTCGCTCTGGGACTCACGCAGGTCCTTGGCAGCGAGGCCGCGCTCATCGCCGTATTCGTCGATGGCTCGAAGCAGCGGATGCAGACGCTCGCGCTGGTGCATCGCGGGCGGACGCTGCGAAACGTGGAATACGACGTATCGCTGACGCCGTGCCGCCACATCGTCGGCCGCGCTTCACGCTTCGTGCCCAGTGGCGTCAACCCGGAGTTCGCACCCGGGACGATCTTCGCGACGCAGGGCTTCGATGCGTACGCCGGTTATTCGATCCTCAATGATGCAGGCGAGCAACTCGGCATCATCGTCGCGCTCGATCGCAAGCCGCTCGCCAATCAGGAACTGACGGAGGCGCTGCTCAAGATCTTCGCGGTGCGCGCCGCCGCCGAGCTCGAACGGCAGCGCGTGGCGGCGGCCCTGGCTGCTTCGGAGACCAGCTACCGCGCAATCTTCGAGGCCAGCGAGGACGCGATCTTCGTTCACGACTGGGAGAGCGGGGCGATCCTGGACATCAGCCCCAAGGCCACCGAACTGTACGGCTACACGCGCGAGCAGCTGAGGCAGATGCGCGTCGGCGAATTCAGCGCGAACGTGCCGCCGTACACCGAAGTCGAAGCGATTGCGCACATCGAACGCGCCAAGGCGAGTGCAACGGCCCACCGCTTCGAGTGGCATGCGCGGCATCGCGACGGACACCTGATGTGGCACGAGGTGACGCTGAAGCGCGCGGTCATCGCCGGCCAGCGGCGGGTGCTGGCCTTCGTCCGGGACATCACCGAGGCCCGGCGGGCAGCGGAAGCGCTGCGTTCCAGCGAGGAGCAGTACCGGGCGATCTTCAACGCCTCCGTCGACGCCGCCATCCTGTGGAACAGCAAGTGCCGGCGCGTCGACGTCAACCCCGCCTACACGCGGATCTACGGCTGGGCGCGGGAAGAAGTCATCGGGCGCGGCCACGGGTCGCCGCGCGTCTCGGAGGAATACGAGCGACCCCGGCTCGAACTGGTGCGGCGTGCCCTTGCGGGCGAAAGCTGCCGGGCAGAGCTGGAGACGATCCGCAAGGACGGAGTCCGCATCCTGACCGAAGTGCAGGCGACTCCCTTCAGCCACCTCGGGGAGCCGCATGCGCTGTTCCTGTCGCGGGACATCACAGAGCGCAGGCGCGCCGAAGAGGCGCTGAGCGCCAGCGAGCAGCAGTACCGCGCCATTTTCAATGCCTCGGCCGACGCGCTCGTGCTGCGCGACGCCGAATTCCGTATCGTCGACGTGAACGCGACCTACGAACGCATGAGCGGCTGGACGCGGACTGAGGTGGTCGGGCTGGACCACGTCGTGGCCAATCCGTCCGATGTGGCGCCGTCGATTCGGGCACTGCACGCGCGCGCGCTTGCGGGCGAAGCGATCGCGCTCGAAGTGCCGCTCGTGCGGCGCGACGGGACGCGCTATGAGATCGAGTTGCGGGGCGTTCCGATCCAGCACCGCGGCCAGCCGCATGTGCTCTACATGGGCCGGGACATCACGGAGCAAAAGCGCGCCGAGGAGGCGCTGCGGACGAGCGAGGAGCAGTACCGCGCCATTTTCAATGCGTCGGCCGACGCGCTCGTGTTGTGGGACAGCCAGTATCGCCGTGTCGACGTCAACCTGGCCTACCAGCAGCTGTACGGCTGGAAGCGCGAGGAAGTCATCGGCCGAAGCTACGAGCTGCCGCCGTTCTCGCCGGAATACGCACAGCCGCGCCTCGACCTGGTGCGGCGCGCACTGGCGGGCGAGAGCTGCCACGCCGAGCTGCTGGCCCTTCGACGCGATGGCACGACCGTGCTGACCGAAGTGCACGCGATTCCCTTCCGGCACCTGGGCCAGCCGCACGTGCTCGCCATCGCGCGCGACATCACCGAGCGCAAGCAGGTGGAGGAAGCGCTGCGCGCGAGCGAAGAGCAGTACCGCTCGATTTTCCAGGCGGCGACCGACTCGCTGCAACTGCTCGATGCCGAGCACCGTGTGGTCGACGTCAACCCGGCCTACGAGCGGATGTACGGCCGCCGCCGTGACGAGATGATCGGCAAGACGCTCGACGAGCTTGTTCCCGAGCCTCTGCGCAACGAGCGCCGTGCCCTGGTGGCGCGGGCGCTGAAAGGCGAGGCGGCCGAACTGCAGACGGTCGGCTATCGCAGCGACGGGGCCGTTTTTGACCTCGAGGTGCGCGTCATCCCGTTCCAGCACCGCGGCCAGCCGCACGTGCTGGGCATCGCACGCGACATCACGGAGCGCAAGCGCAGCGAGCTGGCGCTGCGCTCCAGCGAGGAGCAGTACCGCTCCATCTTCAATGCGTCGGTCGACGGGATGATGCTGAAGGACGCACAGCACCGCATCGTCGACGTCAACGCGGCCTTCCTGGCGATGCACGGTTACCAGCGCGAGGAAGTGCTCGGCCGAAGGCTGTCCGAGTTCATCCCCGACGAGCTGCAGGCACGCTGCGACGCGCTGCTGCCCGGGATCATTGCGGGGGAGTCCTGTCTCCTCGAGGCGCGCAGCAGGCGGCGGGACGGCACGACGTTCGAGGTCGAGATCCGCGGCGTGCCGATGCAGTACGACGGCAGGGCGCATGCGCTGGTCATCATGCGGGACACGACCGATGCAAAGCTCGCGGAGCAGGCGCTGCGCGCCAGCGAGGAGCAGTACCGGGCGATCTTCAACGCGTCGGCCGACGCGATGATGCTGTGGGACAGCCGACTTCGGCGAGTCGACGTCAATCCCGCCCACAAGACGATCTTCGGTTTCGAGCGCAGCGAGGTGGTTGGAAGGGGCTTCGAGGGTCTGCTCTATCCAGAGAGTTACTCGCGTCCGCGCATAGAGATGGTCCGCCGCGCACTGGCCGGGGAAGCCATCAAGACAGAGATGGAGGCGATTCGCAAGGATGGCCGTCACATATTCACCGAGATGCGCACGATCCCTTTCACGCATCGGGGCGAGCCGCATGTCCTGCAGATTGCCCGCGATGTCACGGAGCGAAGGACGACCGAAGACCGGCTGCGCGCCAGCGAAGAGCAATACCGGGCGATTTTCAATGCATCGGCCGACGCCATGCTGCTTCGCGACGACACAATGATGATCGTCGATGCGAACCCGTCCTTTCTCGCGCTGTGCGGACTCCCGCGGGAGCGGGTCGTGGGAAGCAGGCATGCGCCGTTCGTTACCGAGGCGCACGAGAAGCCGGCCGAGCAGCTCCTAGAACAGGCGCTCGCGGGCAGTCGCGGCACGATTGAAGCGCAGACCCGGTCGGCTGACGGCTCGCTGCTCGATGTCGAGGTGCGGGCCATTCCGATGCTTTATCGGGGTCGTCCGCACGTGCTGGCGATCGCGCGCAATATCACGGCAGACAAGCGTGCGGAGGCTGAGCGGCAGCGCTTCGAGGCGCGGCTGCGCCAGGCGCAGAAGATGGAGGCGATTGGCCAGCTGACGGGCGGCATCGCGCACGACTTCAACAACATCCTGGCGAGCGTGATGGGCTACATCGTTCTGGCCGAGGAGCGTGCGACTGATGCAGACGATGGCCGGGCGGCGGACTACCTCGGGCAGGCGCTGGGCTCCTGTCGTCGCGCGCGCGACCTGATCCAGCAGATGCTGACGTTCTCGCGCGGCGGGCGGGGCGAGCCGCGGGCGCTCTCACTGGCAGCACTCGTGCGTGAAGCGAAGCCGATGCTGCGCTCGGCGCTGCCATCGACTCTCGCGATCGAAATCGACGTCGACGACATGGCGCCGGCGGTCTGGATGGACGAGGTTCAGGCCCATCAGGTCGTGTTGAACCTTGCAATTAACGCGCGAGATGCAATGGCCGAGGGCGGCGCAATACGCATTGCGGTCAGGCGATGCGAGCTGCACGATGCCGTCTGTACCAGTTGCCGCGCCGCGGTCAGCGGCAGTTACGTCGAACTCAGTGTTGCCGACAGCGGCAAGGGTATCGATCCGGGCCTGCTGGAACGGATCTTCGATCCGTTTTTCTCGACCAAGGCACCTGGCCGCGGCAGCGGCATGGGGCTGTCGATGGTGCACGGCATCGTGCACGAGCACGGCGGCCACGTGATCGTCGAGTCCGACTGGGGCAAGGGAGCGCGGTTCAGGATCCTGCTGCCAGAACACGCCGGTGCGCCAATTGCCGCCGAGCGTCTCGATGCTGCGCGCACAGCGCGTGAGCCGCTGCAGGGCAGGGTGCTGCTGGTCGACGACGAGCCGAGCGTCCTGGCCGTAACGCGCGAGACGCTCCAGTCCTGGGGACTGGCGGTCGATGCCTGTGCCTCGGCGGACGCCGCCGAGCTGGCATACGAGCGGGCGCACGGACAGTTCGACCTGCTGGTGACGGACCAGGCCATGCCGGGTGTGACGGGAATGGACCTTGCAGCGCGACTTCGCCAGCGACGTCCGGAACTGCCGTGGGTGCTCGTCACAGGCTTCGCCGATGCCAACACGGTGGCCCGAGCGCGGCGACTGGGTGTGCGGGCGGTGCTGACGAAGCCGGTCGAGCGCGATGTGCTCCGTGCCGCCGTTGCCGCCGTGCTGGCGGAGCGTGAAGGCACTCGGAAGCTGCTGGTCAGCTTTGCCGACTTCGAGGCCGCGTCCCGGGCGGAAGGATTCGACGAGGTTGTCGAGCGGCACTGGGACGCCAACGAGGTGCTCGAGCCGCACCGGCATCCCTTCGGAGTCAAGGCGCTGATGGTCGCGGGCGAGATGTGGCTGATGCGCGACGAGAAGACGCAGCACCTGCGCCCCGGGGACGCCTTCGAGATTCCGCGCAACGCGCTGCACTCCGAGCGGTACGGGCCGGACGGCGCCACCTTCTGGGTCGCGCGGCGGCATTCGCCCTAGGACACCAGGAGATTCGGGCACGAACCGCTTCCGGCGTCGGGCCGGCTTGTGCCGCCTTGGAAAGTAGCGTCAGATTCGCCTTCCTGCACACGAGGAGCGCGCGATGACGGAAGCAAGCCGACCCGCCCAGCGGTTCACGGTGAGCCACTTGACGGGCGAGGATTTCAAGAGCGGGGGCCTGCGCGAGTACTCGGAGTACCGCGACCTCGGCATTGCGGCGGCCACGGGCGGGCTGGCAACAGCGCATGTGATCCGGATGATCGCGCCGTTCAGTGAGGACCTCGGAGGGCAGCATCACCATGACGTCGACTTCCAGATGGTGTATGTCCTGAAGGGGTGGTTCAAGAACGAGTTCGAAGGCGAGGGCGTCCATGTGATGAAAGCCGGATCGTGCTGGATCCAGCCGCCCGGCATCCGCCACAAGGTACTCGGATGGTCGGAGGACTGCGAACTGCTCGAGTTCATCATGCCGGCGGAGCACAAAACGTTCAGCGATCCGTAATGGGGTCCGTCGATCCTGGACGTCCCGTGCACCGTCCTTGACATCGGTCGCACCCGCCCGCGTCCGGCTCGCTATAAGGAGGACAGTGCGTTCGCACCTGCCTGGACGCCGACTCCGCCACGCCGGGGTTTCCATGCCATGGTCTGAAGACCACTACCCGTCGTCAATGCTCCACCTGAGCGCGGTCGCGCGCGCAAAGGCGATCGAGATCGCCAATGCGCTGCTCGCTGAAGGCATGGACGAAGGGCAGGCGATCCGCATCGCGATCGCGCGTGCCGAGCAATGGGCCTGGCGGCGCGGGCTGGCACCGCGCGCCGTCGGCTGATGTGCGGCAGATCCGGAGCGGTCGGACGATGACGGCAAGTCAGGATCTGCAGCGGCACGAGGCACTGGTGCGTGGGCTGCAGAGGCCGGAGGCGTACCCGGAGCCGGTCGGTTGTGTCGAGCGGATCGACACCCACATTTCGACGGTGCTGCTCGCCGGGAAGCACGCCTACAAGATCAAGAAGCCGCTTAACCTGGGCTTCCTGGATTTCTCGACGCTCGAGAAGCGGCGACAGTCCTGCGAAGACGAAGTGCGACTGAATCGCCGCACGGCGCCTGCCATCTACCTCGATGTGGCCGGAATCGCCGGTTCGATCGACGCACCCCGCATCGAAGCCGGTTCGGTGAACGACGGCACCCATGCTGTGCTCGAGTATGCGGTGCGGATGCGCCGGTTCGACCCGGACCAGACCCTCGATCGGCTTGCGCTGCGGGGCGAACTCGGCGACGCCGTGGTCGCCGATCTGGCGACGGCGGTCGCCCATCTGCACGGGCAGGCGCCGCCCGCGGTGCCGGACTTCGGCAGCCCCGCCCGGATCGAGCACTGGGCGCTCGACAACTTCCATGCGATGAGGAGCCAGGTTCAATCAGCCGACGATCGGGCGCGACTCGACGCGCTCGAAGCCTGGACCCGCGACGAAGCGCGGGCACAAGCCGCGCTGATGGCCGAGCGGGTCCAGGCGGGTTGCGTGCGCGAGTGTCATGGTGACCTGCACCTGGGCAACGTCGTGCTGCTGGAGGGCACGCCCGTCATATTCGACGCCATCGAGTTCAATCGCGAACTGCGCTGCATCGATGTGATCAGCGACATGGCCTTCGCGTTCATGGACCTCGTGGATCACGGTCTGCCGCGGCTCGCCTGGCGCTTCGTCAGCGCCTATCTGGAGCGCACGGGCGACTACACCGGACTTCCGCTGCTGCGCTTCTACGCGGTCTATCGGGCACTGGTGCGTGCGAAAGTCGCTCTGATCCGCCTGCGCCAGCCGCAGTTGTCGCACCATGTCCGCCTGCGCGAGCACATGTCGTTCGAGCACTACCTGGCCCTCGCCGAGCGTCTGCGCGGACAGGGGGCATCGTTGCTCGCAGCGATGACCGGGCTGTCGGGCAGCGGCAAGTCGACGGTGGCGCTGTGTCTGGCCGAGCGCGTCGGCGGCGTCAGGATCCGGTCGGACGTCGAGCGCAAGCGTCTGTTCGGTCTCGAGTCATCAATGGCGTCGGGCGGCAGCATCTACTCGGCCGATGCGAACGCGAAAACGTATGCCCGGCTGGAGAAGTGTGCACAGGGCGGCGTCGCGGCGCGAGTGCCAGTCATCATCGATGCGGCCTCCCTGCGCCGCAACGAGCGACTCCGCTTCTGCGACCTGGCGCGCGAACTAGGCGCGCACTTCGCACTGATCGTGTGCAGCGCGCCGACCGAGGTTCTGCGGGCACGCGTTGCCGCGCGCGCCGCCGCGGACACCGATCCCTCAGAGGCGGACCTCGGCGTCCTCGAGCGCCAGCTCGCGTGGTACGAAGCCCCCGGAGCCGACGAGGAGGCGTGGGCTCATCACGTCGACACGGCGCAGGGGCTGGCGCAGATCGAAGCGACCTGCGACCGTCTCGGAACTGCACTACTTGCGGCCCCCGCGACTCACGACTCGTGATGACGGCCGCTGAGATCCATAAGCATGGCAGCGATCGGAACAACGTGTCAGTCCTTGATACAGCCGCAAATCGAGCCCTCTCACATCAGTGCGAAGCTTGCAGCTTCAGTGAGAGGAGTGGGTCAGCCGTTCCCAAGAGACCTCGGGAATTTCTTCCCAATTCGCGCGACCGCTTTCGCGCAAACAGATTGACTGATCGCGACCCTTTGCTGCCATTCGCATCGCCCGAAAGCCGCCGTCGATTTCACACTGGTCGTGGACGTTCAGGTCGACGATTTGTGT
>Ga0102851_10001434_pt1 | contig 13624 bp, 9 predicted proteins | sample Mud3Dept3metaG_FD_79558 | JGI IMG/M metagenome (GOLD analysis project Ga0102851, IMG submission 79558) | Freshwater wetland microbial communities from Ohio, USA, analyzing the effect of biotic and abiotic controls - Mud 3 Core 4 Depth 3... | ecosystem: Environmental > Aquatic > Freshwater >... | reverse complement strand
GAATGTTTTGATGTCGTTGTAATAAGGTAAGATTGAGGGCATGCCAACAGCAGGCTCACGCGCATCAATAACGTCTAAAGTGTAATACCTGTATTGACTTCCAATTACAATGAGTTGTTTGCTGTCTTGGCTCAGGAACATCCCTGCCAAATACGTGTCGTTATCGAGTCGAATCTTTGCGATAACTCGCGGATCATTTGGGTCGGCCTTTACGATTGTGATATAATTGCCTGCTGAGTAGTCATTGGTTGCTGTGTAAATGTATGTTCCGTCGTTTTTGGTTGTGTCTGCTTCGTCAACACCTGCCACTTGAATATTCGTGGTGGAGTGAGCGTCGACGTTGTATTGCCCCGAGGACTCCGCTACCGCCATGGGCGGCTCTGGCGTCACTCCCAAGGTAGAACGTCCCGAGTCGCCGGTTAGCGCTTTCTGATCCAAAGGTCCCCCTCCGAACGTGGAGGTACCTTTGGTATTCGTGTTCAGATAGTTTCTAAGCTCGTCTAGGCTGGCGAAAGTTTTCATGTCAGTAACAGCGGTGCTCACAGTCGGCTCGGCACCAGGATCCGTGCCCGGGATGTTTGAGGGGGTGTTAGGCGCAAATCCTGGCGCCGAACCGAAGACGTAGATTAGCGAAACTAAAACCATGGCCGAGAGTATTGCAACTGTGCTGTAAACTCGCGTTTTTTTCTTTACTTCTTGCTGAACCATCTTTACTACCTACTAGAGGGTATGGTGGCGGTTTATATTATCCTAAGCAACAGAACAACACGTTCTAAAAGTTAGAACGGACGTTGGGTCCATACGCGATAGGCTTCGTACCAGAATATTGCGCAGACGATGGCTCCAAAGGAGATGATGAAGAGATATTCACGGCTGAAGCTCTGTAGAAAAAGTGTCCAATCGAGAAAAAGCGCCAAATAGGCTGCATAAAAGATTGTGCTGAACAGAGCGTAAAAGAAGAATCGTGGAAAGAGCAGTCTGCCGAGTTGGACATAGTGCTTGAGCACGCCGATTTTGACTTGGTTGACAAGAACGTAATGCCCGCCAATGTCCTGCTTCTCAACCAAGCCGATTTCACGGAGCTGTTCAAGGTGGTGATTAGCGACGCTGGGGCTGCTAAAATGCAAAGCCCGTTGGACTTCGCGAACGCTGACAGGTTTACCGTTCTTTAGAATGTACCAGTAAACTTTCCAAGCTTTGCCTCTTAACGCGTATTCCAGGTCAGCTTCGTTCTCCGCAGTCAAAGGTCCACAGCCTCACGTATAGTGCTAAGAGGGGGAATATAAGACCAATTACTGGAACGGTTCGTTCTAATAATAAGTCGCAGAGCTGAAATCTCTGCCACCATGAAATTTATGTCGTTGCGTCAATCTTTTCAAACATTGACGATAGGGTCGCTGGTTGTAGTATATCCTTCTAATGTTTCAATCGTGAGCGTGTGAGTAGTTCGGATACGCTTTTACGGTTCGTGCTTTGCTTTACCGGCTTCATTTCGTTGGGTTACGTGAGTCTCTCGTAACCCTTTCTCGCTGAATAAAGGAGGTCTCTGCTAATCTTTTCTTGTTCCGTTTCGCTATGGTCTTCGGGAAGCCAATACCATTTGTTCAGTCGTTTCTCCCAATTAACGTATAAGACATTGTTTTTTAATCTAACATAATATTCAGCTATCATCTCAATTGTTTCATCCTTTGTTAAATCGGGATGGATGTTGAGTTTTAATGACTCCATATAGGTCTTCCATTTTTCAAAATGCGGGGATTTCCTATTTCTTCCCCTTGCGATTCTATCCCATTCTGCATAAGGAATATCTTTCTTCTGGCTGTAATTTGCGCTTAAGAGATGGGGTTTTGCCATTTCCTCAATTGCAAAAATGGAGAATATTGCTGAATGGAGATATTTCTTGTTACAGTTGAGTAAAGTAGCGGTTTCTATTAGTGATTTGCCATTTCTCTTTGTAATTTGAATACCATTTTCAAGGTTTTCGCAAGGTATGACATCGAGTTGGGTGCCACAGTTACTGCACAAAATTTCGTTACGGGTGTTTTTAGCACTACAGTGAGGGCAATTGTTCAAAACCATTTTTCAATATCCTCATTATTTGAGACTGTTTATGTATTGGTGACAAGTTAAGACTTGTTAGTTTTGCTCGTATTTTGAATTACTGTGAACCACTTGAAGGTTGCTTTCCTTTTAGCCTTACCATACATCTTGCTTAATGAAAAGTTCAGACTTCATGTTGAGCAAACGATTAGCGTAATCCCGGTGCAAATTGTACATGTCAGACCAATTCTTGAAATAACAATTCTCCCACAACAACAAGGTCCTTATCGAAAAAAGCATAAAGAAAAAGAGGGTTTGTAGGCTTTGCAGAAGGCTTTGTCTACTTCTTACGGTGGCGAACGACAGCCATGGCACCGCCGGCGGCGATCGCCAGACCAATAGTTGCAGCCGCAATTATGGCGACAGTGTTATCCGCTGAAGTTTGGCCTGAGATAAGTCTCGCGTCGTCATTCAATTGGGAGTCCTCTTCGATGATGCTTGAAGATTCATCACTTTCGGTGGTTGTGCTATTGTCTCTCTCTTGGACTAACATCGGGGTGTCGTCCGATGTTGTTGTAGCGTTTTCTTCCGAAGCATACAAGATTGGTTCTTCTTCTGTTGAAGGCGTTATGTCTTCTGGCGGAGTCTGCGTTCGAATGTCGTCGGATGCTGCAAAAGCCATCGAGATCAAAGGAGCGCACAACAAAGCAATTAGCAGAGTGCAAACTAATAATTTTGTTGAGTATGCTTTGCAATTTCTCATTTTTTCTCTCACCCGATCTTTAACCAAATGCTATGTTTTATTTAGAACCATGCCTTGGAACAAATTATTCTAAATACAAGAACAAGTCGTGCCAATTAATGGAACGATGAGACGTTTTCAAACGGAGAATCAGGTTTGCTGATTGAAAAGGAAGGTTTGTCTTAATTCTTGCTGAAAGAAGCTGAAAAAAAGAATAGCTGAATTTGATATTGCCATCTGGCAAGATCCCTAATGACTGGACTAGTCTAAACATCTGCAAGTTATGCAATAATGTTTCTTTTTGAACCTGGTGACTGCCTATAAAAAGAAAGAAAAGAGAGAAAATTGTTTTTATTGTTGGTTTCCTGTTTTCAGGTTTGGAACGGTGGCTGCGATATTGGCTGGCAAGTCTGGAAAGTTCGAGCCAACCTTCTGCTCTGCCACTGTGGCGGCTTCGGTTAAGATTTTTGCTGCATCCTCATTTACGGTGTCGAAGTTCATGGTTGAGCCACTATTCAGGCCTGCATCGAACATCAATCCGCTCAGCATGTTTCCGATTTCGCCCAGCTCGCTCTCAGCCTCCGGCAGAACACCGCCCATGCAAGAGCCTATCGTACGCAGTACTCCTATAGCGGGACCGAGCGTGGACACGACATCGCCAAGCTCCGTGCAGGTCTGAATCCTAAGCATCACTTGGTCTAACGCTAGCCTTGCATTCATCACGAGCTTTGCCATCTTTCGCACTTCAGCCAACTCGTTCGCATAGATATTCGCGTGAGCTGTGTCATGCTTGGCGTAGGCGTCAACAAGCTTTGCAAACAACGCACGATCCTTCTGAGTGAATCGCTCATTTGCTTGATCCAGCTTGTTTACCTGCAATGTTAAGCGTCTCACTGCAAAATCCAACATCGGTTTTAGTGGCTGCTTAGGCTTCACGATGTCTCTAATCGAACCAGTGAAAGACATTTCATCTTTGCTGCTTTCCCATTTCTTTGCAAATCGTTCGGACAAGTTAACATCCTCAAACCAAAACATCCTAGAATCTACTTATGCATTATCAACATGAGCAAAACATGCACAGATACACATCACACACAACAACTCTCGGACAGGTACAATCAACCGTCAAACGCATAACCTAACAAATGGTGTTTTAGACACAAACGTGCAAACCCTGAACATCACTTAGCCAATCCCCCGAACACAAAAGCCAACAAACCAAACACAAACAACAATAAAACCGCCTTTTTTACCCGTCTCGCTCGTTCACGTCTAACATCCGTTAGCAAGAACACAGAGCACGCCGCTAACCCCATGTCAGTCACCAATACAAACGGAATGAACAACCAGGAAACCACCCCAAGCAACAAAGGAATAGGAGTCAACGCGACGGCCAAAGCATAGAACACAACTGCCACTATTGCAGCAGCTCTTTCACCAAACCGAACGGCAAGTGTCCTGATGCCTTCAGTCTTGTCACCCGTGACATCTACAATGCCCTTGGTAATTTCCCTGCCCGTGTTTGCCAAGAATGCCATCGAAACGAAAAGCCAAACATTTAATTCGACGATGCCCACTGCAGCTACGCTACCATAAATAAATGGTGCAGCTACACAAGCGCTCACGAGAAAATTCCCTGCCAAACCGCTTCGTTTTCCCACCGTAACGTAGGCAATAACGATCACCCATGAAATCAATGCCACAACAAAGCATGTGGCACTGACCAAAACGGCGAAAACAAAACCAACCGCCGAAAGAAGAACAGCTAGAACTAATGCCTCAAAGGAACTGACCAAACCGCTGGGAATCGGTCGCGAAGGCTCGTTAATTGCATCAATCTTTCTATCATAGTAATCATTAATCGCCATTGAAGCAGCTGTTAACGAGAATCCCGTCAAGAAACCATACACTACCCAAAGCCACTGAAAGCTGTCAAAATTGTTTAATGCGAGAACCGCACCAACGAACACTGCGAACCCCATCATTGCGCAGTTGATTGGCCGCATCAACCGAACGATACCCGCAGCTTTTTCCATTGAACCCTTCCTTGACGAAAAACAATACGTACAAGGTGCATTATTAAATTCTCCTAATTGCTTTGGAAGATCCAAGTTAACCGGTTTCTTTCACACTGTTTTTAAACTACGAAACAGCGTACCTTAAGAGAAAGAAATTGCAGGAAAAACAAGCTTGCCAAAACCCCGCCGTGAAACCTAAGAGAAACCGAATCCTGCGTGGGTTTCTCATGATTGCTGGCACAATCTCGCTGGTTTTTGCTGCCATAGGCGTGGTCTTACCCTTAATTCCTACTACGCCACTTTTGCTTTTGGCTGTAGCATGCTATTGTCGAAGCTCAGAAAGAATGTATTCTTGGCTCCTGAACAACAGAATGCTCGGAGAATATATCAGGAATTATAAGGAAGGAAGAGGCATACCTTTGAAGACAAAGGCTACTGCTTTGGCCATTCTGTGGTTAACGATAGGCGCTTCCACATTATTGTTTGTGCCGATTCTAATTATTCAAATTGCTTTGTTGGTTGTTGCTGTAGCTGTTACTGTGCATATTTTGAGGATTCCGACATATCGAAAAAAGTAGCTAAATGATACTGAGCTCTTGAAGTATCTTCCTGAATTCCTCTTCCTTCAACGAAGCTCTTCTGCCATTCGCATAAACCTCTTTGACTTTCTCGACTGCACCTGCCAGTGTTTTGTCGTCAGGCGTTTGGCCAGTTATTTCTGAAATTCTGTGCTTGATTATGCCTTTTCCTGATTGCTTTCCAATGGTTAGTCGACGTATATTTCCTACGAGGTCAGGTGGATAAGGCTCATACGTCCAAGGATCGTTTAGCACACCGTGGGTGTGAATTCCTGACTCATGAGCGAAACCGTAGTCGCCAACAATGGCTTTGTTTGGCGGAACAATGTAGCCCGTTGCTTTTCCTATGAAGTCTGCGGTTTTCTTCAGTTGCTGAGTTTTTCCTTCGTACTTCTTGACGTTGTAGTGTAAGTAAAGATTCATAAGGACTTTTTCCGTTTCTGCGTTTCCTGCGCGTTCTCCAATGCCTAGGAAAGTCGTGCTGACGTAGATTCTATCCCATACTCCCGAGGCAGCCCTGACTGCGGCCATCGTGTTTTCGACGGCGTTACCGAAGTCATCATGTGCGTGAATCTCGATATCGCGTATTTTTGTTTCTTCTTTGATGGCTTTGATTTTGGCTGGGATGCCGACAGGCAATGATGCTTTTTCGTCCGATAATCCTATGCCAACTGTGTCACATACGCGGTAGCAATCTGCACCGGCTTCTGCGACAGCGTTTATGAATCTTCTTTCGAATTCCCAATCCGCACGTGTGCTATCTTCGCCGTGAACGAAAGTTGTTAACTGATGGGTCTTGGCTGCGTACTCAACCACATCAATTACATTTGCAAGAATCTGATCGCGAGTTTTTTCTGGCCATTTCGCTCTGAAGTGGATGTCTGAAACTGGGTGAGAAATTCCCACTTCTTTTAAGCCGCATTGCACTGCACTATCGATGTCTTCTTTTACAGCTCGGCACCAACCAGCGACGCGTAGATTTGGATTAACCTTTTGAATAAGTTTAGCTGCCTTCTTATCGGCCTCCTGGTAGTGGAATATCTCGATTCTTTCGGTTCCAATCTCACTAAGTAGCTGAGCTATTGTGGCAGCGTCTTTTGGTTTCACGGCCAAACCAGGCATCTGGATTCCATCTCTGAGCGTAGTGTCATCTATTTTTGGGTCCGTTTGCATGTTCAGTTTGAAGAAGAAGTCGTCAATTTCCATTTTTGATACTGCTCTCTTTTGGTGCTTGGATTTGCCAACTGGTATTTCCGTACATACGCTTTATTGGCATTGATAAAGATTTCTGCATGTTTACTGTTGTTTTGTCCAAATGTATATGTTGATTTACAGATGTATGTATTTACTTGTGTCAACAAATAGTTTACTTTTTACACAAATCTCCAAGAGGAGATTAGCAAAAAATCTTGGTGGTTACAGATGGCAACAGCAATATCAGTGGGTTGAAAAAACAAAAGACCCTGGAAAATGAAGAAAAGAAAAAAAGAAGACTATTTAGATAGCTGTTTCCGCATTTCTTCGTAAGTTGCTTTGATATCTTCCATTGAAGCTTCGTCTTCAAGAGTCGATGTGTCGCCTAAAGGTGCTCCAACAAGAACTGCTTTAAGGAGTCTGCGCATAATTTTGCCGCTTCTAGTCTTTGGAAGTTTATTGACTATCACAATTGCGTCGGGTGTAGCGATGGGGCCAATAGTGTTTCTAATGTGTTTTACGAGATCAGCTCTGAGTTCGTCCGAAGGTGTGAAGCCACTTCGAAGAGTAACGAAAGCAACTGGAACTTCACCTTTCACTGCATCTTCTTTGCCCATGACAGCTGCTTCCGAGACTGCAGGATGAGAAACAAGTGAGCTTTCAAGTTCAACAGTTCCGATACGGTGTCCAGCAACTTTCAGGACTTCGTCTGCTCTGCCGAGCAACCAGAAATAGCCCTCTTGGTCTTTCACCGCGTAGTCGCCCGTGTAGTATATGTTAGGCCATCTTCCGAAGTATGTTTGCTTGAATCTTTCTGGGTCTTTCCAAAGGGTTTGGAGCATTCCAGGCCATGGTGTTTTTATTACAAGGAAGCCTTTGTTTCCAGGTTGGACTGGTTGTCCCTTTTCATTGTAGACTTCTGCATTTACGCTCGGCAACGGGTATGTGGCTGAGCCAGGCTTAAGGGGAACGAGTTCGATTCCACTTAAAGGTGAAATCATGTATCCGCCTGTTTCTGTTTGCCACCATGTGTCAATTATTGCGAGTTTGTTTTTGCCTATTACGCGGTAGTACCATTTCCAGGCTTCAGGGTTTATGGGTTCGCCTACAGTTCCTAAAATGCGTACGGTGCTCAAGTCATGTTGGTTTATCCATTGTTCACCGAATTTCATGAACATGCGAACTGCCGTTGGTGTGGAGTACAGAATTGTGATACCGTGGTTTTCGATTATCTGCCACCATCGATCTTGAGCTGGGTAGTCAGGAGTGCCTTCGAATAAGAATGAAGTTATTCCAAGCGAAAGTGGTGAGTAGACGTTGTAGGTGTGTCCAGTGATCCAGCCGATGTCTGCGGTGCACCAATAGATGTCTTCTTCGGTCGGGTCGAATGCCCATTTAAGCGTCCAGTATGCCCAAGTGAGATATCCTCCTGTACCGTGCTGAACCCCCTTTGGTTTACCAGTGGTTCCTGATGTGTAGAGTATGAAGAGCGGGTCTGTGGCTAGCAAGTGTTCGGGTTCAACGTATGCGTTTGCCCCTGCTTGCACGAGTGCATCGTTGTACCAGACGTCTCGTGATGGGTTCATCTGGACAGTTTGTCCTGTCCGTTTTACAACGATGACCTTCTCCACGGTTGGGCAGTTTGGCAGTGCGCGATCTGCGTTGTCTTTGATGGCTACGGTTTTGCCTCTCCTGAATGAGCCGTCTGCTGTGACTAGGATTTTTGCGCCTGAATCGTTTATACGATCTGCTAAAGCTTCGGCACTGAAGCCACTGAATACCACGGTGTGTATTGCGCCAATTCGTGCGGTTGCCAAGAGTGTAATTGGGAGTTCAGGGATTACTGGCAGATAGACTGCGATGCGGTCACCTTTTTTGATTCCGTGGTCTTTGAAGGTTTTAGCGAGTTTGTTGACTTCCTTGTAGAGTTGGTAATAGGTATAAGTGCGGATTTCCCCCATTTCGCCTTCCCAAATATAGGCCAGTTTGTTTTTCTTAGCAGTTTTGACGTGCCTGTCTAAAGCGTTGTAGCTGATGTTGAGTGTTCCATCGGGGAACCATTTGTAGAATGGTGGATTTGAGTCGTCAAGGGCTTTGGTGGGGGGTGTGAACCAGTCTATTGCTTTGGCTTTTTCCAACCAGAATTCTTCTCGGTTGTCGATCGAGCGTTGCCATTCTTGTTTCAGTTTTGTTCCTGTGCCAATTTTTGCGTTGGCTGGACGGAAAGTTTCATTAAACGGTAAGCTTGTTTCTGACATGCTTTTTTTTCAATCCGTTAGATTGTTGCGCTTAACGTTTTAAGCTCAGCTTTTAAGCTTTTCTTATACCATACAAAAGAACAGAATGTGAAGCTGCTTTCTAACAGCTTAAAAAACCAATTGCAGGAAGTTGACCGACGGGGAAAGTGCAAACAAGCCCCCACACTTTGGTCGGGACCATTTCTAGAGCCGAGTTTCAAGAAATACCTATCTCTGGAAACCAACAGCGATGAAACAAGAGAAAAAGGTTGGCTTTCTTATTTCACAGGGCAAATTGGCAATATGGTCTTTCCGTAAGTTTCATTTAACACTTCAGCTATGGCAAGGTAAACAGCGCTTAATCCGCAGATGACGCCCTCAACCCCTGTCAACATTGCAATCGTTGCGTCTCCCGTGAGCTCCCTGGCTACGAGCATGAAGAACAGGAGAGCCAAGCTTGCAAAAACAAACTGTAAGGCACGGTTCTTCTTCAATGTTCCCAGGGTCATGGCGAACGTGAATGCGCCCCACATGAAGAAGTAAGCCGCCAAGGCAACGTGACTAGGAGCTTCGATTGCTGGAGTTCCTGGCATGAAGAAAGACAGTCTCGGCAGGACGAAGATGCCCACTAACGACCACCAGAAAAGCCCGTAGGATGTGAAAGCCACAGTCCCAAACGTGTTGCCTTTCTTGAACTCCATAATTCCGACGATGACTTGTGCAAGTCCGCCGTAGGCCAAACCCATTGCAAGAATCATCGTATCCAGCGGGAACAACCCTGCGTTGTGCAAGTTCAATAGAACAGTAGTCATTCCGAAACCCAATAACCCAAGTGGTGCGGGATTTGCCAGTTTATCAGCTACGCCCATATTCTCACGTTTGCTAAGCTTGAATTTTCATACTTGCTTATTCCTTCGGTATTAAGCTTTTCTGTGCTGCTATTTCCACTTCCACACACTTCGGTTCATAGTGACTTCGGGAAAGACAAACAATCCCCAACTTGCGACTGCTGCGGTGATGGCTAAGTCTCTCAAGCTTAATGGGTAAAGATGGAATAGTTGCTGAGTCAGCGGAATATAGACTATCGCAAGGGTCAGGATAATAGAGAAAATTGTTACAGCCACGAAGGTTTTGTTCTTGAAGGCATCTTTCCCCATTCTCCAGACACTTCGTTTTTCAGAACGGCAGTTCCAAACCACGAATAGCTCGAACAGTGCGGCCTGCAGGAACGCAGTCGTTGTTGCTTCACGGTAAACTAATTCTCTAGCAGCCTCATCTATTATTCCACCAGGCAACAGCCATGGCTGAGAGGGCCACACATAGTATTCTAGGCTGAACACGAGTATGGTTCCGATTGACTGCAGCAAGAACGAAAGTATTACAAACCGCCCCATTCCATGCAGAATACCCTCACTCGGTTTTCTGGGTGGTCTATCCATGACATCTACATCCGGAGGATCAGTAGCCAACGCAACAGCGGGCCCGCCGTCCGTCACCAAGTTAATCCATAAAATCATAGAAGGCAATAGTGGCAATGGAAACAGTTCACTTCCGAAAATGCCACCAAGTACTGCAAATAGTCCTATTACTAGCAACTCGTCAAAGTTTGCCGAAATTAGGAAACGGGCATATTTCCGAATGTTATCATAAATCACACGCCCTTCTTCAACCGCTTTCACAATGGTGGCGAAGTTGTCGTCGGTAAGGACTAAATCCGAAGCTTCTTTCGTCACATCCGTGCCCGTTATGCCCATCGAAACTCCAACATCTGCAGCTTTCACTGCGGGCGCATCATTTACTCCGTCACCAGTCATCGCAACTATGTGACCTTTCTTCTTCCATGCGTTGACAATTCTCAATTTGTGTTCGGGTGACACTCTGGCGTAAACAGCGATATTCTCAACTTGTTGATCAAATTCTGTATCACTGAGTTTATCAAGTTCAACCCCTGTAAGCGCCAATTCGCCTTCTTCGTAAATACCAACTTCTTTAGCTATTGCGGCAGCTGTAAGTTTGTGATCACCAGTTATCATCACCGTTATGATTCCCGCTTTCTTGCAGAGTCTGTTCGCTTCGACAGCCTCTTCTCTTGGAGGATCAATCATCCCTTCCAAGCCAACGAAGACTGCGCCCTTCTCAATTTCCGAATCATCGAGCTTCTCGTTGTATGCGGGCAGTTTCTTGTAAGCTATGGCAAGCACACGGAGCGCGTTGCTTGCAAGCTGATTATTGAATTCGAGGATCCTGTCCATGTCTGCTTGCGTGATTTTCTTTTCTTTGCCGTTCTCAAGAACGAGCGTGCACTTGTCCAGAACCGTCTCAGGCGCACCCTTCAAGTAAGCGACAAATCCACCTTTTCCAGTCTTGTGAACCGTAGTCATCAACTTCCTTTCGGAGGTGAAGGGAATTTCACGAACCCGAGGGCTCTCCAGCTCCAATTCTTCTCTGCTCAATCCCGCCTTTTCAGCCGCTACGATTAATGCTCCTTCTGTGGGGTCACCGAAAATCTCCCAACCGCCGTCTGACTCTTTCTTCCGCAATTGTGCATTGTTACAGAGCGAGCCAACCGTGAGAAGTAGATTTTCCTCTTTTCCAAGCGCGACCGGGGTTCCGTCATACTTGAATTCCCCCTTTGGTTCGTAACCAACGCCTGTAGTTTCGACGATTTTTCCGCCGGCGTAGATTTGCCTAACCGTCATTTCTCCTTTCGTAATCGTTCCTGTCTTATCAGAACAGATAACCGTGACAGCTCCCAAACTTTCAGCTGATGAAAGTTTTCGAACGAGGGCATTTCTTTTTGCAAATTCTCTGGCGCCAAGCGCCAATGCAACAGTCACGATAGCGGGTAAACCTTCTGGAACAGCCGAGATTGCCAGTGAAATTGCAGACATGAAAGCCTCAAGGAATCCTGAGATTTGAAAGCCTTCTATTGCCGCTTCGATCACTTCAATCGCAAAGATAACCACGACGACGCCAATGACAACCTTGGCTATTTTCTTGGCAAATGCATCAAGTTTCTTCTGTAGTGGTGTTTCCTCTTCTTCCGTAGTTTGTACCATTTCAGCGATTTTGCCAAATTCTGTATTCATACCAGATGATGTTACGACAGCTCTACCCCTTCCATAAACAACGTGAGTCGCAGTGAACACCGTGTTGCGTCTTTCAGAAATTGCAGCCTCGGCTGGCATACTTAGTTTATTCTTGTTTACTGGAGCCGATTCACCTGTTAATATGGCTTCATTTGTTTTGAGTTCAACGGCTTCGAGAACTCGGGCATCTGCAGCAACGTGATCTCCAGATTCTAAAACAAGAATGTCGCCTGGCACAATTTCCCGTGCAGGTATGATTACTTCTGAGCCATCTCGGATAACATGTGCTTTTGGCGCAGTCAATTTCTTCATGGCTTCGATTGCCTTTTCCGCGCGATACTCTTGAACAAAGCCAGTGACTGCAACCATGAGAACAATAATTCCAATAATAATGGCGTCAGCAAGCGCTTCAAACGGTTCTGCAACGCCAGTTACGACATCATAGTAGCCAATTATCGCTGAGAAAATGATAGCCACAATAAGGAGAAGAATAAAAACGTCCTTGAATTGCTCGAGGAACATGCGAAGCGCGGTTCGTCGTTTCTTTGCTACGAGTTCATTGAACCCATACTTCTTTTGTCTCTCTTTTGCCTCTTCGGTCGTTAATCCTTCATGCGTAACTTCTAAATCATGCATTACTTCATCTATACTCTTGCTGTGCGAAGGCTTCTCCATAGTTCGCTCCCCTCAGTTTCCTCTGCATGAACTTTCCTAACATCTTTGGCTAATAGTTATAATCTTTTCCTTTCCTCATTACTCTTAACAAAGGCTAATAAACAAGTTCCCACAAAAAGCCTCGCAACTCGACAAAAAGAAAGGAAAGAAATGGTAAGGATAAAAACATGTTTGAACCATGGTACATAGCACCAATTGCAGCTCTGATATCCGTAGTTGTCGGACTTTATTTCTACCGTTACGTTGAAAAACAAGACAGCGGAACCGAAAAAATGCGGGAAATCTCCGAAGCCATCAGAGTCGGAGCTCGTGCGTTCTTGAAAAGAGAATACACTGTATTATTCATGTTTGTCGGTGTCATCTCTGTCCTTCTGCTAATTTTCCTTCCAACACCAATCTGGACAGGCAACCCAATAGACAATGTCTCGTTAATGTTGGCTTACATCTTTGGCTCCTCTTTCTCCGCACTGGCTGGCTTTCTAGGCTTAACAATCGCCACCAAAGCAAACGCAAAAGTTGCAAACGGAGCCAAGCAAGGCTTGAACAAAGCGTTCCCAATTGGCTTCCGAGGCGGCGCAGTAATGGGCTTCTCAGTCGTCGGGATAGGCTTACTGGGCATAAGCATCGTTTACTTTCTAACTAGCGACCCAGAAATGGTCTTAGGCTTCAGCTTCGGCGCTAGTGCTCTCGCTCTCTTCGCAAAAGCTGGTGGCGGGATCTACACCAAAACCGCCGACATCAGTGCGGACCTCGTGGGCAAAGTAGAACTCGATCTTCCTGAGGACGACCCGAGAAACCCCGCCGTCATCGCTGACAACGTTGGCGATAACGTAGGGGACGTTGCAGGAATGGGTGCGGACCTTTTCGACTCTTACGTTGCAAGCATCGTGGCTGTAATGATTCTTGGCGCTGCACTGTCTTTAAGCGGTGGTGCGCAATTCATACAGATACCGTTGGTGTTCGCTGGAATAGGCATATTCGCATCTATCATAGGGTCTTTTACGGTCAGAGTGGGCAAGAGCGGCAATCCTGGAAGTGCTCTCAACATGGG
>Ga0102851_10001433_pt1 | contig 13629 bp, 18 predicted proteins | sample Mud3Dept3metaG_FD_79558 | JGI IMG/M metagenome (GOLD analysis project Ga0102851, IMG submission 79558) | Freshwater wetland microbial communities from Ohio, USA, analyzing the effect of biotic and abiotic controls - Mud 3 Core 4 Depth 3... | ecosystem: Environmental > Aquatic > Freshwater >... | reverse complement strand
GCTCGCGGCGCGCGTCCTGAAGCGAGGCCTCGGCGGCAGCGAGCACACGCTGGATTTCGACCCGCGTGGGGCTATGCGGCTTGAGCCGACCAATGCCCGACAAGTTTTCCAAAGTCATCGGCATTCCCCATGAGGAAGATCTTGGGACCTTTCACCACGCGGATCAGGAACGGTTCGCGCGCAGCTAGCTTGGCGTGGAACTCGCGCGCCCCATACACGTGCGGATTCACCTCGCGGCGCAGGCTTTCCTCGGCCGCGGCAAGCGCGCCGACGGCATCCGCGAACTTGAGCCTGCCGACAATCATGACATCCACGTCGCTCAAAGCGCGTTCGGTGCCGGTTGCAACCGAGCCGTACACGAACGCAAGCTCGATCTTGGCGCCCAACGGCGCGAGCGCTTCGCGCAGCACATCCGCGATCCCGGCCGTCTTCCTGAATATCCCGCGCAGCTCCTCGTAAATCGGGCAGGCCGGGTTCGCGGAATAGTGGACCTGATTACCCTGCGCCCGGCGGTGCAGCAGCCCGGCCTGCGCCAGTGCGCCGAGTTCGCGATAGAGGGTGTTCGCCGGCCTGCCGATCAGGCGTGCGATCTCACGCACGTGATACGAATCGTCAGGATGCATCAGCAGCAGAGCAAGTGCGTCGCGCCGGTATGCGCCGAACAGAAAATCGGCCAAGCTGGTGAGTTTGGATGGTGATGTCGCCATATTTGCGACAATTGTCGCTATTAATACGACAGACGTCAAGGGCGAGGGGGTGGCGCAAACAGTCGGCCATTACCATGAAGAAGAGGAACGCGTAGGCGATGATGTCGGGGTTCGTCACGAGCTCGAGCAGCGTGTCCACGAGCGCCTTTCAGTCGGTTGACGCTGCCATGATGCGGGATGGGAGGCTCAGGGGATGAGCCTGTGGAGAGCTTATCTGCCGGCGTAGATATCTGCCAGCGTAGAGCCGCTGCGCAGCCTTGAGCTAGGAGGCTTGCGTGGTTGTGTAGCGCAGGCACCACTCCGCTCATCATGCAGATTGGTTTTTCAGCGCACGCATGTTGGGAAGCAGGGCAGGAACGTCACTCCGGATGATGCTCCACAGGGTATCGTTGTCGATGCCGAGATAACTGTGGATCAGCCGGTTGCGAGTGGCGATAATGAGCCGCCACGGAATCTGCGGATTGGCGGCACGCACTGCGTCCGGAACATGGGTCGCCGCCTCACCGATCAGTTCCAGGTTGCGCAGGACGGCGTCGTAGTTAAGGCCACTGGCGACGAAACCAGCCTGGTCGAGGTCGTTGGTATACGCGATGACCTTCTCGGCGAAGCCAATCATGTCGTCAAGGTAAAACCGCCATTCGCGCTGCGTAGAATCAGACACGGACCGCTTCCTTTTCAATGAACGGCCGCAGCTCCACACGCAGGGCTTTTTCGGTCACCAGATCTATCCTGCAGCCGAACAGGTCTTCGAGATAGAACTGGACCCCGAAGTAGCGGTCCGAGGTTGCGGGCCCGTCAAAGGCAACCAGGATGTCGATGTCGCTATCGACCCGCGCATCGTTGCGTGCGGTGGAGCCGAACAGGGCAAGCTGAGTTACCCCGTAGCGGGCCGCCAGGGTTGGTTTGCTCCGCGTGAGCAATTCAAGAGCGCGTGAGCGATTCATTGCCGCCTCCATCCAAAAGCCTCGGTCATTCTACAAACAATCGGGATCGGAGTCAGTATTCCCACACCATATCTGTGCCCGACGTCATCGCCATAGAGCGCGGATTCATCGCGCCTTCGGGAGGGGATGCGTTCGTTGTTCGGCGCGCTGAAGGTGCGCCCTACTGCTGCGCCGTCAGGCGCAAATACTTTTCATACAACTGCTCTTTGGTCTCGACGCAATCGGGATTGAGCGGAATGCAGTCGACCGGGCACACTTTCACGCACTGCGGCTCGTCGTAGTGTCCGACGCACTCCGTGCACTTATTCGGGTCGATGACGTAAATTTCTTCGCCCTGCGAGATTGCGCCGTTCGGGCATTCGGGTTCGCACACGTCGCAGTTGATGCACTCGTCGGTGATCATCAGCGCCATGCGACATGCCTCATGCCTTGCCGCCGAGCGAAGCGATTTTCCTCTTCAGGCATTGTTCCACGTAGGGCGAGACAAACTTGCTGACGTCGCCGCCGAGCACCGAGATTTCGCGCACCAGGGTCGCCGAAATGAACAGGAACTTCTCGGCCGGCGTAAGGAAAATCGACTCGACCTCGGGATACAGGTTGCGGTTCATGCCGGCGAGCTGGAACTCGTACTCGAAGTCCGACACCACACGCAGGCCGCGCATCACGACTTTGGCGTTGTGCTGGCGCGCGAAATTCATGAGCAGCCCGGAGAACCCCATCACGGTGACGTTGCTGAAATCACCCAGCACGCTCTTCGCCATATTGACGCGCTCCTCGAGCGCGAAGAACGGGTGCTTGACGCGGCTGTCGGCGACCGCGACGATCAGCTCGTCGAACATGCCGGCGGCGCGCCGCACCAGGTCCTGGTGGCCGAGCGTGATCGGATCGAAAGTTCCCGGGTATACGGCTTTAATGTTCATCGCGATTCCATTTCAGCAGTTGATGGGTCACCGCGCCCGCGCGGCCGCTGCGCCACACCACCCACGACGGCGGCAGTGCGGTCGCCCGCGGCGCTTCGACGTGGACCATGGCGCCTTCAGCCAGGCGCGGCACCAGCGCGGGCAGCACTTGAGGCAGGTAGTCCGCGCGAAACGGCGGATCGAGGAACACCACGTCGTACGTCCCGTCGTCCGCGCGCAGAAATTCTAACGCATCCGAGCGCTTCAGTTCCACTGTGTTTGCGTTAAGCGCAGCAACGTTCGCCTCAAGCGCGCGGAAGGCTACGGGGTCGCGCTCGACCATCACGACGCGTTTGGCGCCGCGCGAAGCGGCCTCCAGTCCCAGCGCGCCGCTGCCGGCGAACAGATCGAGGCAGGTTCTGCCGGTGAGGTCCTGGCCGAGCCAGTTGAAAAGCGTCTCGCGCACGCGGTCGGGGGTTGGCCGCAGATCGCCCCGCGCCGGGAACGAAATCAGTCTACTGCGCCAACTGCCGCCGATAATCCTGACCTGATTCTTGCCCATTAGTCATTTCGCTGCGCCGGGCGCGGCTTCATCGCCGGCGACGATCAAGGTCACCAGCCGCTCGGGGTCGACGTGGCGCGCGAACGCGTTGCGGATGTCGGTGAGCGTGACCTTCTCGACGTTGGGTACGAAATCGTCGAGATAAGTGAGCGGCAGCCGGTAGAAACCGATGACGGCGAGATAGCCGAGTATCTTGCGGTTGCTGTCGATGCGCAGCGGGAACCCGCCGACGATGTTCTGCTTCGCCTTCCCGAGCTCGTCCGCGGTCGGTCCCTGCGCGAGGAATTCCTTGAGGGTTGCGCGCACGACCGCAACGGCTTCCCCGGCCTGATCCCTGCGTGTCTGCAGACCCATCACGAACGGCCCCGTCTGTTGCAGCGGCGAAAAATAACTGTAGGCCGAATACGCAAGGCCGCGCTTCTGGCGCACTTCTTCGAGTATGCGCGAGGCAAAACCCCCGCCGCCGAGAATATAGTTGCCGATGAACAGCGGAAAATAATCGGGATCGCCGCGTTTGATTCCCGGCGCGCCGATCAGCACGTGGCTCTGTAACGCAGGATGGGCGATGGTGCGGGTCTCGGCGCGGGCCAGCGGCGGCACGTCCGGCAGGCTCGCCGGAGCGCCCGCGCGCGGCAGTTCGCCGGTCAGCTGATCCGCGATGCTCTCCGCCTCGCCGCGGCTGACGTTGCCGATGATCGCCACTACCGCCCGGTCCGCGGCGTAGTGGCGGCGGTAGAAACCGGCGAGATCCTCGCGGGTGAGGCGGGCAACCGTTTCAGTTTCGCCTGAACTGCGCAGGCCATACGGATGATCGCCATAAATCAGCGCGTTGAAGTTCCTGCCGGCGATGACCTCGGGCTTGGTGTCGGCTTCCTTGATCGCGCCGATAATGCGCGCCTTCTCGCGCTCCAGCACCGCCGCCGGAAACTCGGGGCGCTGGAGGATGCGCGCAAGCAGACCGAGCGCCTCCTTCATCTCTTCGGCGCTGCTCAGCGTGCGCAGCGACAAACCGGCGCGGTCGCTGTCGAAACGGCCGCCAAGCTGCGCTCCGACGTCGGCCATGCGGCGCGCGATCTCGTCTTCCGGCAGGCCGCCCGCACCGAGCTTGAGCAGGCCCTGAGTGAGCGCGGCAAGCCCCGATTTCTCACGCGTGTCGAACGCGGAACCGGCCGGAAAATCCACGCTCACGTCGAGCATCGGCAGATCACGGTTCGCGACGAAATAGACCTGCGCGCCGTTCCCGGTCTGCCAGTGCTCGATCGGCAGCAATGCATAGGCGGGCGCGGAGACCACGCACACCACCAGCGCGAGCCACAGGTGCAGCCGGTTATTGCGCATGAGTCGGTCCTTGAGCGGTGGCATCGGGCTTGCCGGCGAGCGGCTGCGGATCGAGCACCGCGATGGTGAGGCTGTCGTCCACCAGGTATCTTCCTGCCACTTCCTGCACCTGGGCGGCGGTGACTTCCTGCAGCTTGCGAATCATGAGGTCGATCGCCTGGTGCGAATAACCGGTGATCTCGAGTGAGCCGATCTGGCGCGCCTGGAAAACAATCGAGTCGCGCTGGAATACCTGAGCGGCCACGACCTGCGCCCTGACGCGCTTCAGCTCGCTTTCGCTGACGCCCTCGTTCACGATTTTCGTGAGCTCGCGCCGCAACGCCTGCTCGAGTTCGGCCACCGTCCTGCCGGCGGCAGGCGTGCCGCTCACCAGAAACATGCCGGGACCGCGCTGCGTGCTGGCATAACCGGCGTCGACCGAAAGGGCGATTTTCTCGCCGCGCACTAGCGAGCTGTTCAGCCGCGCCGCTTCGTTGCCGTCGAGCACGCCCGCCAGCATTTCGAGCGCATACGGCTCCCAATCCTGTTGCGGGTCGCGCAGCACCGGCGCGCGATAACCCATGATCAGAGACGGCAGCTCGGCCGGCGCCTTCACCGTCACGCGCCGGACGCCGCGTTGCGCCGGCTCGTCCTGCGGCTTGCGCTCGGGCAGCACTTTGGACTTGAGCGGGCCAAAATACTGCTCGGCGAGTGCGAATACTTCCTTCGGATACACATCGCCGACGACTACCACGAGCGCGTTGTTGGGCGCATACCAGCGCCGATACCATTCCCGCGCGTCTTCGGCGCGCAGGTTCTCCAGGTCGCTCATCCAGCCGATGACCGGGGCGCGGTACGGGTGGCTGCCGAGCGCGGTTGCCATGAATTGTTCATACACCAGCCCTTGCGCCTGATCTTCGGTGCGCAGCCGCCGCTCCTCCATCACGACCCTGATTTCCTTCGCGAACTCCTCGTCGCTCAGTACCAGGTTCTGCATGCGGTCGGCTTCGAGCCGGAACGCGAGCGCCAGGTGCGACTTGTGGACTTGCACGTGGTACGCAGTCATGTCCCTCGACGTAAATGCGTTTTCCCGGCCTCCCGCGGCGGCGATGAGCTTCGAATATTCGCCGGAAGGCACCGCCTTGGTACCCTTGAACATCATGTGCTCGAGCACGTGCGCAACCCCGGTCGTTCCGTTGAACTCGTCGATGCTGCCGGCCTTGTACCACACCATCGCGACCACGGTCGGCGCGCGATGATCTTCCTTGACGATCACGCGCAGCCCGTTGCCGAGCTGGTGCTCGTGGGTCTGCGCGACGGCGGCCGCGATGGTGAACGGCACCACCGCGAGCAACGCGCAGATTCGTGCACGCGCGGCAATGCTGAATAAGTCGAATAACATCCTGAATCCCGAAATGTAAGGGTTTGGGTAGCCCGGGCGGTGCTTTCCGGCTAGAATTTTAAGTTAATTGCTGCTATTGCGTTTGATCTTTGTGGCGCGCGGCAACGCGGGTTCCGCCCCCGGCGCCACACGCCCTCACTGTGACTGTGCTGCACATGTTAAGTTTCCTCAAGTCCGGAAATAAACCCGGCGTGAATTGGAGCCAGCGGCTCAAGCAGGGCCTGGCGCGCACGCGCGAACTGCTCAATCGCGATCTGTCCGATCTCTTCGGCTCCGGCAAAATCGACGAGCGCTTCTACGAAGAGCTCGAGACCACACTCCTTGCCGCCGATGTCGGCATAGCGGCGACCGGTTTTCTGATCGGTGAGCTGCGCGCGGCGGCACGCCGCGCCAGCTATCGCGAGCCACGCGAACTCAAGCATGCGTTGCGCGCTGCGCTGCTCGCGCTGCTGCGGCCGATTGCGGTGCCGCTCGATGTGTCCACGCACAAGCCTTTCATCATCATGCTCGCCGGAGTCAACGGCGCGGGCAAGACCACCTCCATCGGAAAAATCGCGCGCTACTACCAGCAGGCCGGCAAGTCGATACTGCTCGCCGCCGGCGACACTTTCCGCGCGGCGGCGCGCGAGCAGTTGCAGGTCTGGGGGGAGCGCAACAATGTCGCGGTGATCTCGCAGCAATCGGGCGACTCCGCGGCGGTAATTTTCGACGCCATCCAGGCCGCGCGCGCGCGCGGCACCGACATCGTGCTCGCCGACACCGCCGGGCGGCTGCCGACGCAGCTGCATCTGATGGAAGAGATCAGGAAAGTGAAACGCGTAATCGCCAAGGCGGAGCCCGGCGCGCCGCATGAAATCCTGCTGGTGCTCGATGCCAATACCGGCCAGAACGCGTTGAACCAGGTGCAGGCGTTCGACACCGCGCTCGGCGTCACCGGCCTGGTGCTGACCAAGCTCGACGGCACCGCCAAGGGCGGGGTGATCTGCGCGATCGCCCGTCACAAACCGATACCGCTGCGTTTCATCGGCGTCGGCGAAACGCTCGAGGATCTGCAGCCGTTCGACGCCGGGGAATTCGTCGATGCCCTGCTGGATTGATGCATGATCTCTCTGAGCCACGTCTCCAAACGCTATCCGGGCGGATACCGGGCGCTGCATGATGTCGGCTTCACGATCGACGCGGGCGAGTTGGTGTTCATCACCGGCCCGTCAGGCGCCGGCAAAACCACGCTGCTGAAGCTGCTGGTCGCAATCGAGCGGCCGAGCTCCGGCACCGTGATCGTCAACGGCCAGAATGTCGGCGCTTTGACGCCGCGCGCGGTGCCGTTCCTGCGGCGCAATTTTGGACTGGTGTTTCAGGATCACAAGCTGTTGTTCGACCGCAGCGTATATGACAATGTCGCGCTGCCGCTGCAGATCACGGGCTATGGGGCGAGGGACGCGGCGCGGCGGGTGCGCGCGGCGCTCGACAAGGTCGGTCTGCTCAACTATGAAAAAGCGCTGCCGGTCACGCTTTCCGGCGGCGAGCAGCAGCGTTTGTGCATCGCGCGCGCGATCGTGCATCGGCCGGCGATCCTGCTCGCCGACGAGCCGACCGGCAACCTCGACGCCGACTATGGCGCGGAAATCGGCGAATTGTTCCGCTCGTTCAACCAGGTCGGCGTCACGGTGGTGATCGCGACCCACGATCAGACGCTGCTCGCGCGTCTTGCGCCGCGCGTGATCGCGCTCAAACACGGAGAGCTGGCGACATGAGGGCATGGCTCGCGCAGCATGTCCGCGGATTCACCGCGACCTTCGCCAGGCTCGCCCGCGCGCCGCTGGGCAGCGCGCTCAACATCCTGGTGATCGGCATCGCGCTGAGCCTGCCGCTCGGGCTCTACGTAGTGATCGACAACCTGCAGGCATCGTCGCAGCAGATCGCCGCCGAGCCGCAGGTGAGCGCCTTCATGGCGCTCGATGCGAGCCGCGCCGAAGTCGCGCAGATCGAAGCCCGCCTCAAGCGCAGCCCGCGCGTGCAGCGGTTCCGCTTCGTGCCCCGCGACCAGGCGTTACAGGAAATCAAGCAGGCGAGCGGGCTCGCCGATATCGTCGACAGCCTGCCGCAGAACCCGCTGCCCGATGCGTTCATCATCAATGCCAGGGACAGCACGCCGCAGTCGCTCGAGGCGCTGCGCGACGAGATCAGGCAATGGCCGCGGGTTGCGCACGTGCAGCTCGATGCGGAGTGGGCGCGGCGACTCGACGCCGCGCTGCGGCTCGGGCGCGTGCTGGTCGCGATACTGGGCGCGCTGCTCGCGCTGGCGCTCGTCGCCATCACCTTCAACACCATCCGCCTGCAGGTGCTGACCCAGCGCGACGAGATCGAGGTCATCAAGCTGATCGGCGCGACCGACGGTTTCATCCGCCGGCCGTTCCTGTATTTCGGCGCGCTCCAGGGATGCGCCGGCGGGGTGGTCGCGTGGCTGATCGCGAGCGGCGGGGTCTACCTGCTGAATCGCAATCTGGGCGAACTGTCACACGTCTACGCGTCGCTGTTCCAAATCAGGTACCTGGCCACCGGCGACGGCCTGAGCCTGCTGGCGATCGCGGCAACGCTGGGTTGGTTTGGCGCGTGGCTGTCGGTCGGCCGGCATCTGGCGCTGATCGAACCCGGAAACAGTAAGTGATTGTTTTTTAATTTATTCCTCTGGCAGCATCGGTCGGTAAACCGGCGCCTTTCAGGAACCTTTCCGGCTGCTGGCACTCTCAGACTCTGAGTGCTAAAATTATCCGCAAAGGGGTTCAGACCATGACGAGCTACGCCTTACCGATTCCGACAGCAACCGGCAGCCTGGAGAGTTATATCCAGACTGTCAAAAGCTTCCCGATCCTGTCGCAACAGGAAGAAACCGAGCTGGCGCGCCGGTTCCGCCAGGAAGAGGATCTCGATGCCGCGCGGCAACTGATCGTATCGCACCTGCGTGTAGTGGTCGCGATTGCGCGCGGCTATATGGGTTATGGGCTGCCACAGGCCGACCTGATCCAGGAAGGCAACGTCGGGCTGATGAAGGCGGTCAAGCGCTTCGATCCGGAACGCGGCGTGCGCCTGGTCTCGTTCGCGGTGCACTGGATACGCGCCGAAATGCACGAATTCATCCTGCGCAACTGGCGCATCGTCAAGATCGCGACCACCAAGGCGCAGCGCAAGCTTTTTTTCAATCTGCGCAGCATGAAGCCGGGGCTGAATACGCTCGGCAGCGACGAAGTCAAAGCCGTTGCCAGGCAACTGGGAGTGAACCCCGAGGAAGTCGTCGAGATGGAAACCCGCCTCGGCGGCAAGGACATCGCGCTCGAGCCGCTCGGCGGCGACGACGAGGATCAAGCGTACGCGCCGATTGCCTATCTGACCGATAACGACGCCGAGCCCGGCCGCATTCTCGAGCACGAGCAAACGGCGCGGCTCAAGGGCGAAGGCCTGCAGCAGGCACTGGCGAGTCTTGATGCACGCAGCCGCCGCATCATCGAGGCGCGCTGGCTGCGCGAAGCGGATCAGGCGACGTTGCACGACCTCGCCGCGGAATTCGGCGTCTCCGCCGAGCGCATCCGCCAGATCGAGCACAAGGCGATGCAGAAAATGCGCGGCGTAATCGGCGCCGCCGCGGCCTGATTGCGCCGCAGCTGACTTATCCAGCCTGCAGCAGCAGGCGTATGTCGTGCAGCATTTTCGCCGCACCCTGCCCATAGCCCGCAAACAGGCGCAGGCGACCCGCCGTATCGTAGATGTAGGTGCCGGCGGAATGATCGACGGTGTAGCCGCCGTCCGGCAGCGGCTGCTTCTGGTAGAACACCCTGAATTCCTTGGCGGTACGTAGCGTCGCGTCGGCGTCCCCATAGAGGCCGAGGAAGCCCGGGTGAAACGCCGACATGTATTGGGAAAGCACCGCCGGCGTGTCGCGCTCGGGATCGACGGTGATGAGCAGCACCTGCAGGCGGTCGGCGTCCTTGCCGAGTTCGTTCGCCACGCTGGCCAGATCCGAGAGCACGGTTGGGCACACCTCGGGACAATGCGCGAAGCCGAAGAAGATGGCGACTACCTTGCCCCTGAAATCGGCGAGCGTGCGCGGTTTGCCGTGCTGGTCGGTGAGCTGAAAATCGCGCCCGAACTCGGCACCGGTGAGATCGGTGAGCTGGAACGCGGGTTTGGGCGATGAGTCACAGCCCGCGATCAGCGCCGCCAGCAACCACAGCGCAACTATCGCAACGCGTGCCATTTCAGGCTAGAAGTAAAAATAATGATCGATCAGCAGCGCGGCAAACAACAGCGTCAGATACAAAATCGAGTAGCGGAACGTGGTTTGCGCGAGCCGGTCGCTGTAATCACGGTAGATTCTGACCGCGTAGTGGAGAAACACCGCGCCGAGCGCGACGGCGGCGAAGAGGTAAATGAGCCCGCTCATGCGCGTGGCAAACGGCAGCAGCGTCACGGCGAACAATATGATGGTGTAGAGCAGCACGTGCAGCCGCGTGAACTTGTCGCCATGGGTCACCGGCAGCATCGGCACTCCGGCCTTCGCGTATTCGAGCTTGCGGTAGAGCGCGAGCGCCCAGAAATGCGGCGGCGTCCAGGCGAAAATGATCAGAAACAGCAGCAGTGCCTGGAAGGAAATATCGCCGGTCACCGCAGCCCAGCCCAGCACCGGCGGCATCGCGCCCGAGGCACCGCCGATCACGATGTTCTGCGGCGTCATCGGCTTCAGCACGACGGTGTAGACGATCGCGTAGCCGACGAAGGTGGCAAGCGTGAGCCACATCGTCAGTGCATTGACCTCGAAGTAGAGCAAGGCCAGGCCTGCCGCTCCCACCGCGGAAGCGAATACCAGCGTTTGCGCTTCCGTAAGCTCACCGCGCGGCAGCGGCCGCCAGCGGGTGCGCGCCATCAGCGCATCGATTTTGCTCTCGACCAGGCAGTTGATCGCGGCCGCGGCGCCGGCAACCAGCGCAATGCCGATGGTGGCGGCGAGCGCTTTCGCGGCAAAGCGCATATCGAGCACCCCAAACGGCACCGCCAGGAACATGCCGATCACCGCGCAAAACACGATGAGCGACACGACGCGCGGCTTGGTCAGCGCCAGAAACTGCGCCAGTCGCGAGGATGTCTGCTGCCAGGTAAGAGTCGTCATTTAGGGGGGCCGCGAAAAAGGACGGATTCTATCATCATCCGATCCCCGAAACCTTCAGCAGCCGCGCCAGGTCCTTGATGATCCCGCCCGGATCGGCATCGCGCGGATAGCGCAGCACCAGATTGCCGAGCGGGTCGACCACGTAAATGTGGTCGGCCAGGGCGCGGGCCGCCGGCAATTGCGCGAGCAGTTCGCTGCCGGCGGCGCGGACGAGCCACGTGCCCGGAAAATCCCCGCCCACCGCGGCCGCCGGCGCCACGTCATCGGCTATGAGCCACGCGCGCTCGATGCGCTCCATGTCCTTGCCCTGCGTCAGGCGCAGCTGCCGCAGGACGAACAGCTTGCGCCGGCAGAATTCATCGCAGGCGCCGGAATCCACCATCAGCAACACCCATTTGCCCCGCAGCCGGCTCAACTGGAATGGCGTGCCGTCGGCAAGCTCGAGGCGCGGATCCGGCAGCGGTCCGGTCGCAAGCAGTTCGCCGTAGTTGGTGTGCCTGGCGGGCGGCGCGAAGTAGAACGCAAAATACGACGCCACCACGGGTGCCGCGCACAGCACGCCGATCAACCACAGGCTAGTCCGGCTGCTGCGTGCGTTTTCTGACATGGGTTACCAGATAGAAAATCAGGATTACCGCGGCCAGCGCGAACCACTGGAACGCGTAACCGTAATGCGTGTTGATGCCAACGTCGGGAGGCGCCCACTCACGCTGCAAACCGTCGCCGAGATCGTTTTCCTGCTGAATCACGACCGGCTGGATCGCAATCGGGACTGCCGTTCGATAGCGCTCGAGCGTGAGGTTCTGCCACACGTTGCCTTCGGCAATCTGGGTCGACAACTCGAGATAGCGCCGGCTGGGCACCGTCGCCAGCCCGATCACGGTTACCATCCCCACCGGGGTCGCTATCGGAGGCAACTGACTGCGGGCACTGGTCCCCGCCACCCAGCCGCGGTTCACCAGCACATAGCGCTCGCTGGCGCCAAGTTTGAGCGGCATCACGACGTGATAGCCGGGGACGCCGTGCAGCACGCGATTGTCGATCCATACCGCGTATTTCGGCTCGAAACGGCCGCGCGCTTCGACCCGGCGCCACTGCACGTCCTCGGCCCTGATCTCCACGGCCGGCATCGCGATCAGCGCATCGCGGTTAGCCGATTTGATGCGCTCCGCGAGCGCGGATTTCTCGCGGCCGCGGTCGAGCTGCCAGTTGCCGAGCGCGAGGGTCAACGCGATCCCGGCGGCCGCGGCAAGCGTCGGCCACAAGCTCAACTGGAAACGAAAGCCGGACATCGCTGGTCAGCGTGGTTTCACTGGGCTACACTGGGGAAGCTCGAGGTTACCCGTGAAAATCATCGTTCTGCTGTTCATATTCCTGATTCTCGCCAGCCTTGGCTCGGCGCTCTATTTCATGGTCAGGGATAAAGGCACGTCCCACCGCACCGCCAAGGCATTGACGTGGCGCATCGCGCTTTCGCTCACGCTGTTCGCATTGCTGCTGCTGGGCTTTCACTTCGGCTTCATCCCGGCCAAATTATAAGCGGGCAGCCTGGTGAAAAAAACGCCGCACGTCGGTGCGGCGCCGAGTTCGCTGATCGTGGTTCGTGGCCCGTGCTACAGCCAGTAAACCAGTATGAACAGCAGCAGCCAGACCACGTCGACGAAGTGCCAGTACCACGCCACGCCTTCGAATCCGAAGTGGTGCTCCGCGTTGAAATGACCGGCGATGCAGCGAAACAGGATCACGGTCAGCATGATCGTGCCTATCGTCACGTGGAAACCGTGGAATCCGGTCAGCATGTAGAACGTCGCGCCGTAGGCACCGGTCGAGAGCCTGAGGTTGAGTTCGGAGTAGGCATGGCCGTATTCATAGGCCTGGAAGCCGAGGAACGTTGCGCCGAGCGCGATCGTCATGATCAGGCCGAGGATGAGCTGTACGCGGTTGTTCCTGAGCATTCCCCAGTGCGCCCAGGTCACGGTGACGCCGGATGACAGCAACAGCAGCGTATTGAGCGCCGGTATGCCCCAGGCCCCCATCGGCGTGAACTTCTCGGCGATCCCGGGGCCGGCGGTCGGCCATTGCGCGGTGAAGTCCGGCCAGATCAGCTTGTGTTCGAGGTCGCCCAGCCACGGCACCGACAGCACGCGCATGTAAAACAGCGCGCTGAAAAACGCCGCGAAGAACATGACCTCGGAGAAAATGAACCAGCTCATGCCCCAGCGGAAGGCCGTATCGACCTGCCGGTTGTACTTGCCGCCTTCGCTTTCATGCGCGACGGCCCCGAACCAGCCGAACATCATATAAATCAGGATGCACACGCCGGCGATCAGCAGGAACTTGCCCCACGGCGCGCCGTTCATCCACAACGCGGCGCCGGAGGCCATGCCGAGCAGCGCGATCGAACCGAATATCGGGTAGCGCGACGGATCCGGAATGAAATAACGTGCAGACTGGCTCATCATGATGCTTACTCCCCCGTAACTTTGAACTGCATTTCCATGGCGTCAACTGGTGATGAGACGCACCAGCATGATCAGACTCAGGACCAGAACCAGCGCGCCGATGATGCCGGCCACGACCACCTGCGGCAGCGTCAGCGACACCGCGTCCTTCTCGTAGGCCGCGCGCTTGCGGATG
>Ga0102851_10001432_pt1 | contig 13631 bp, 9 predicted proteins | sample Mud3Dept3metaG_FD_79558 | JGI IMG/M metagenome (GOLD analysis project Ga0102851, IMG submission 79558) | Freshwater wetland microbial communities from Ohio, USA, analyzing the effect of biotic and abiotic controls - Mud 3 Core 4 Depth 3... | ecosystem: Environmental > Aquatic > Freshwater >... | reverse complement strand
ATATAGCCTGGAAAAGGATAGGTCATGACCTTATAGACATCAAGATTTGGCTGATCTGAGCCTGATTTCAACATATTAATTCTTATGAAATAAGCATTATAATCTAATATTTGATATTTGCCCCATCTAGTCGTTATAGCTGGTAAATCCCAGGCAATATATTGTTCATCAACTATGGGTTCATCTGTAGCAAATGCAAGATTTAAAACATCTACGGGTTCCCATGATTTAGTAATTGAATCATAATATTCAATCTGGTCGGACATTGAAATAAGCCAACTTCCAGCAGGAACAGATTGGGTTGAAAAAAGAAGATTACTAAATTTGTCTTCAGACCCTATATAGAGCATAAATGGTCCGTTAGTACCAAAAGTGTCTATATTGGTAAATAAAGTATACGAAGGATAGAATTTATTCCAAAGAGTCAGATCTAAATCATAATTGTTAGTTCCTAATGACTGCTCTCTCTGCTTGACCATGTATAAGAATCTAAATCCGCTAATAGAATACATCAATCCTGTGAAAGCAGCGTTGGTCGCAAGAGCATATTCAAGTGATTCTTTTGTTCCTCTACGGAGAGATATGAGATACTTTTGAAATCTTATTTTCATATTGTCTTCTGATTCGGCATCGGTACCGCCAGAAGCAGAAGAATTTCTAATCCAATATGAAAAATTGTTTATGTTGGTTATATTAGAAGCAAATTTAGTCAGAGCATTAGTGCCAACATTTCCATCTGTCCCAGTCGATGTGCAAATTGCATGAACAGAATATTCAGCTTTACCTGTAAATTCACCCGGACCAGCCAAAGAAGTCGGCTGCACATAATCATCAACAATTTCAAAAATTACTGCGCCATCGTCTGTAGAAACATTCGTACCGCGAGGTATAGAAAAATAATTCGAGCCCAATTGATCCAATGGAGCATCTATATATATGAATAATTGAACGATTGCTTTCTTACCAGGTTGTTTGAAAAAATTGAAACCATTATAGATGTTCTCTAGAGAGTCTCTAGTGATTTGAAAGAGATCGTAGTAATAGTTTTCGAGGACGTCTGAAAATGCCTCGACAAGGACATTCAAAACACTACCAATATTGTAATCGGTAACATTCGGACCGCCATTTTCTTCAATAGCAGACCTTAAGAACGTTATAAAGTCTGACTTTATAGTGTCGGCATTTTTAATTTGTATTGTCATTTCATCCTCTTATAGCGTAGTCTTAATAAGTGTTTCATCATTATTCACAAGCGTAATATGAGAATCCGCCTTGATTGCATCGGCGGCATCTTCGATTTTCATGTCATCTATAGATCTTACTCTATTGTCAGACATCAGTTGACTGAATAGATTATAGCGAAGAAGAATAAGATGCTCTAATGTATTCTTTTTACCTAACAAGTTGGGTAAACCATAATCTCGATGTAGAATGAGACCACCTTGTGGACATTCCAATCTATCTCTCAAGGCTTGTTTTACATTTTCGAGGCCACTGATTAATTTGAAATCTAGATAGCCCTGTTCTTCACCGCTAGGTCCTGGTCCAAGATCTGGGCGAGGTAATATCGATACATTTATATCGTCAAAATATTGGAATCGAATGTCGAGATCGACCTTATATGTATCTTCTTTAGTAAATGCTTCAGCAAATGGTAAGAAAGTATTCTCGAAAGAAGGAAGAAGAATCTCTTGTCCATCGGCCAATATTTTGTAGATACTGAAGGCTGATATTGCATATCCCTCATCGGCTATTGTTCCTGCGGTAAAATTAGTCAAAATTACATAATTTTTATTATCTTCATCTCCTGCTAGAAACGTCTTTTGAGAAATGAACCTTTGTGATTCTTCTGTGAGATCGGGTGCAAGAACATCATAGTTTGTATATGGGTAATGCCCATCAGTAAAAGAACCTATATTTTCTACATATATATTATTTATTATATCAGACGTTTTATCGAAAAGATCCATAGTCGGATATGTTTCAGTTAACAAGTCAAATGCTGCTGTTTGACCGTAAAATTCTATTAAGTCACCCGTTATTGTATATGGACTAAGTATTTCGAATATTGAATTATTTTCAACATCGTATGATCGTCCCTTTTCAAGAGCACAAATCACATAACTGTCGGCAGTAAACAGCGAACAAGAAGCAGAATTTGTTATTCCAAATAATGCATAACATCTATTAGAATATGTCTCTTTAAATAGAAGAACAAAAAACTTAGAACCTGTTTTTATTTGATCAATGACATCAGACTGTTGTATTAAAAATAACACGGGGTCATCTAAATTGATGTAATTAGGATCTAAAGTATTTGACCAATCATATAAAGTAAAGTCAACCCCTGGGAATGTGCTAGTGTTGATATTATATATATATTTAGTAAATTCATCTTTATCTGTAAATATCTTGAATCCATAAGAACCAAAATATGCTTCAAAATTAGGATTGTCTGACGTAACGACATAGGGATATTCGATCTGATTTAAGTAGGCAACCTCAGACATATATGATTGAGAAGCATTTGCTTCTTTTGCGGCATATCTCTTTATGATCGATTCTAATGTTTCACCATTGGCAATTAAAACTCGTTTTATGCTTTTATATCGAGGCTGAACTATTGACTCGAATGATGCATAGTTATATTCAATTATAAAATTATATATATAACCAGATGTATTATAATTCGTCGACATTATGAACTTGCTATCACTTAATGATTCAACGAGATTATTTTCATTTCCAAAATCATTAGCTGCAAAAATTTGAATATCGGAAATTCCAAGAGCAGAAGGACGAGTTTTGAAGAAAACATTAATCTTAGTGATTCCGTCTATAGTTATTTCCTCAACTCGATCAATAGGAAAAGGAAAAGAGATTCTATTTAACTGACGAATATCCTTTTGAAACTGAGCCACGGTGGCCTTGTTAGCTGCCAAAGTAACAGGAGCCGAAATTGATGCCAATCTAGTCATATTGACATTAAAGGCTAAACTCTGTTGATCGCCGACCATTGATTTTTGCAATTGCGTTAATTGAACTTTGAGATGTTTCAAAGCAATATATGGTTCATAAAATGCTGTTCTTAGATCGGTAAATGATTGAATCTGTTGAACTATTCCTCTAATAAGACCAATATTGGCAGCAACATCATTTATCGCATTAGTCATTCTTTCTAATCTACGAATATCATTAATCGTTGAATTAGCTTGAGTAATAAAGAAGTTTCCTGCAGTAATTGCACTCTCGGCATATGTTAATCCATTGTTCATGGCATCATATGCGTCGCGGGCACCAGGGAAAGAAGGAATCGCATTTTTTACAGTATCTTTTATATTTTTAAGAGTATCAGAAAGACGCTTGCATTGATCTACAAGAGTAGTCTTATCAGGAATTCTCGATACAACTGGAGATGCAGTAGCAAAACCTAAAGATTCCTGTACAACAATGAAGTCTAATTTATATTTATAAAGATGAGGCTGTTCTCTATTCCGTAGAAAATTATCATTCTGAAGCAGAACATCGTACGTAATTCCTTGATCTGGGATAGTTATTTGAACAGTCTCTATTTCATCGATGTTGTCGACAGAAAATTTAGGAGTTATTGTCTTTGAATGCTTAGAAATATATTTATTCTCGCCTTTTATCAGCTGAATCAATGCATACAAATCTAACCAATGTAGATTTCCGGTCTGGTCACCCCCAACAAATATATCAGATTTTCCTTCTTGTAGCCCATATTTCAAACGATCTAATTTATACCCAGTATGCCCCTCGATAGAGAGAGTCTTCAACCCGGCTCCAAGATTCTGGAAAACTTTATCTCCATACGTAAATGTGGCACTAACCCTGCTTGCTTGATTTGTCGAAAGCGAAGCAGGATTCAAGGGAAACAGATAACTAATAGTCTCTTGTGTTGATCTGATTTTTACCAATAACACTATGAGATTTTTAGTCTTTGGATTGAATGTAGCCATTTAATTCCCTTATCGATTAAATCTGTGTAATGATACCATTTGTCGCAACAATTGTTGATCCGCCAGCATGAGAGTGTGTTCCAGAATCAGCAGGTACTCCGTTTATTTTCATAGTTCCTGTTCCTGGAACATTTAAATTTAAAGCAGCAGAATTGACAGTAACAGCTGGAGCATTTACTTCAGCCATTACATCGGCTATAGCAACTATTTGGTCAGCATGAACATATACTCCACCAAGCGTTGCCTGAATATATATATCTTCTGAAGTGGCTGTCAGGAACATGGTTTTATCAGCAGTCGCAGAAATATTATTACCCGCATTAACTGTAGCATTACGAGTAGCATTAACAATAACATCATTTGAGGCATTTACTGTAACATCGTTTCCGGCGGTTACTGTAACATCGTTTGTTGCTGTAACGATGATATTACCATCGGGAGTCATTGTAAGAGTTGTTTGAACGGTCTCTGCTGTATCTTTAGTTTTAACTATTGCGTTTCCAGCATTGTCAAGCGTGACTTCTTGGCCCGCGTGCCATTTAATGAATAAATTAGTTTCTTTTTGAGCATTATAGTCTGCTGCGGGTCGGATATATAATCCATCTGTTTTAGCAGGATATAAACCTGCCTGTTCTCGATCTGAATCTACTTCATTAGTATTATCGTCACCAATTTTTATAATGCTTCCGCTTGGATGATAGATTTGCATCGTTCCATCACCACGAACCATCCATATGACATCAGATTCATGTCTGAAAATGTAGAGACCATACTCAGCAATTGATAATGTAGTCTCTAACGGAAACAAAAATCCCAATATAGCAGCATTATTATAATCACTTTCAAGGAATGCAGCAACACAATAAATATCACCAGAAGAATTGACGTATTCTACTTCTGGATTTTGATCATCATGCGTTGGAAAGTATCTTGCTCCATAAGCAAACCCGGCCGGATATGGGCATACGACATTACATCCCAACAGCGAAATGTTGTTATCTACAGTCACAATATCGGCCGTATTGCTCGATGGTAGAAATCTTATAACTTTACAAAAATATATTCCAGCACCAGGATGTTTAGCGGTATTATTTAGTAATAGATTATTCATTTTATTGACTAAAAGAAGCAATTACTCCAGAGTCATCTGAAGCTGCTCTTGATATATTTATAGATGTCTTCATTGTAGCAGCATTAAAATCGACCGAATGAGATATAGATGTAACATAGCCCTTGATTCTTGGAGATTGGCCTTTTATACTTTTGCTAGTTGATTCTACAATCATCCCTGGGAGAACTGAGAGCACTATTGGTCTTAAAATTGTACAATCATAAAGATGTTCATTTTCTCTATAGGCTTCCGCAATGATGCTATTTAATTTTGATACGAATCCGCCCATCATATTGCCATCATCTTTTTTAGCCTTCATCAATAATTCAATTATCTTTGTGGCACTTTTCATGTCTTTTTCACTAAAAACATCTTTATAAGTCTCTAACGCTCTTTTAAAGAGTTCAGTATTTCTTGCTTTATTTAGTAAAACGACTTTGCTCTTCGAGGGCTTCGATAGATTACCAGCACGGGACGTTTGCCTGAAAGCAGTTGGTTTAGCAAGAGGACCAGAAGACGGAAAATCACCTTGAGTTGCTCCACCCTTTTCAAACATAGTTATTTTTTGTCGAGGATTTCCGTCTTTAGCGCTTGTAGATTGCGCTATGACATCTGAATTTGCTTTTTCTGCATCATCCAATATTCTAGTAACTACTTTGTCTTTACTGGCTTCTTTTGCTTGTTTTAATACATCTTTATCGACAAAGGCTAAAATATTAGCAACAGCGTTATAGTGAATTGAAAGATAATTCCATTTAACTTCAAACTCCCTGAATCCAAAATAGTTCATGTCACCAGAAACAAAGTTTTGACCAAATGTTCCTCTATAATCCATTAGAAATGCAGGATTAGGATTGAATCCCGGATTAAATTGTTGAGCAACGTAATTGCCGAACTTATCTAAACCACCCACTTCATTCATTCGTTGTTCTAGATATGCATAGACCATTTCTCGACCAGACATTTTAAGAATAGCTGTATCGGTCGTCGCGACTGTCCAAATAACGTTTACGACAGAAGATGCCGATCTAGTCATATTAAGATTTTCAATAAAATCTGAATTTAAATATGTTGTATTAAAGAACTTATCTGTTATAGCATCAGATTCAGCATCGTCAGCAACCAGATCTTCAATATACATTCCTTTAGATTGACCAATAGCATCTTGAAGTGTTGATATGAGATTCTTAGGAGCAGCATCAAGATGCTCTTTTAATAGCTGTGATGGAGAAACACCAATCTTTTCACGAATAGACTTTATTCTATTAAATCCAAAATCATATTTTTCAATAACGTTATATGTATTGGGATCGAATGAATAACCTTCTGTTTGTATGGTTTTTTCATCATACCAAGTAATGCCTGTATCTTCAGTTCCTCGGCCAAGGCCGGTTGTAATATTCTTTGGAGGAGTCACTGGACGGTCAAATTTCATTAAAGGTGTAAATCTAATCATTAATATAACAGATTCTTCAGTTTCATATGTTGTAAATTCAAAGATCGGTTCTGGGTAGATATATTTGAATAGATCTAGGGCGACACCTTGAAGCTGCTTGTAAATTGTAATTGTTTGATCTTGCCCTTTCAAAAATGACGCACCATTAGGCATATCAATATCAAATCCAAAGGGTAAATATATTTTGAATTTCTTAAATATTTCACGACTTTCTGGAGCTTTAGTCTTTTTAGAATTAGAACTACCATCTTCATTAATATCATTTACCATTTTATGCATAAATTTGAAATATATAAATGCAAAGAAAATAAATCCAAGCTGAGCAGGAGAATAGAAATCATCTAATAATTTCGTACTAGATGCACCTAAGTACTCTGTCAAATTAATCATTCTAAATTCTGGTACAGCTTGATTAAGTATTTCAAGGAACGTAAGATTCTTAGTATAGAAAGTCGTCTTGAGCAAGCTTGCATAATCTGTGACAGTAATGGAAACTGTTGCTGTAGGATTTACTCCAAAATTTGCCGCTTTATTTATGGTCGATATAAATCCTGAAAAATAAAATTTCTCTTCTGAGTCCGGAAGATAGTTGTTTAGAGTTAGCTCTATTTTGACATAATTATAGAGTTTTAAAATTCCTTCAATACCTATGAGATCATACGTTTTACTTTTGGCAAAAGTAATATTTGCTATGTTGTCGAGAGTTGTAGATTTATTTATTTGAATATTTCTTACTAAAGCTGTATCGTCAATGACACTTATAGATGTCCTCATTCTAACATCAAATAGTTCTATTTTGAATTTCAGTACTTGTTGCATTATGGCGTCACATCAATTGTACCGTCAGGACGCATCATCCACTGTCCTGCCGATGGAGTTATTCCTGGTGTGTATTTTTCATAAATTCTATTTTCAGCCATTGCTTGTTCGACGGCAGTTTTTGCGTTAGCAACAGCTTTGCCCATTTCATTAACAAAAGCATTCATAGTTTCTGCAAAGTCGGCTGTAAACTTTCTAGCACCTTCTAGAGAAACATTGAGTGCTTCAGCTGTTTGAGCTCCAAATAATTGAGCAGCACCTTCATATCCGCTGGGCACCCTTTTTCCCGCTCTATAAACGTCGGGACCCATGCCTTCAGCATATGCCCCAGCTATTCCTTCAATCTGCCCTGGTGTACCTAAACCAATTCCTGCGCCTATAAGTCTTCCTGTTTGACCCATACCTGCGAATGTGGCAGCAGCACCGCCGACAAATTTTCGCCACTTTTCATCAGCAAAACCATTCTTTTTAGCCTCAACAAAATCGAGGTAAGAAGAGCCAGGATTTGCTTTAAGAAATTCTCTGTATTGCAACATCGATGCTGCTTCATCAGTTACACCTGCGGTACCTTGAGCAGCACCTGCCATTGCACCTAAAGCCATAGAAGGATTTATCGCACCCATTGAAGTATTAGCCACAAATCTGTTGATTGATTCAGCTGTTCCGGGTTTATACATAAAATATTGCATTCGAGTTTGTTGCATTAGCGGAAGCATCTCTTGAATAGCTAGTCCTGTTCTATTAGCCAAATCTGGAGCAGCACCAGCTCCATATCCATAACGACCAGCAGTTGCTTGAACTGCCATCATAGTCGCGGCATCGCCATAGCCTTCACGAACAAGTTTAGAAATATTATCTTTGCTTATGTTCTTAATTCCTGCCGCCCCACCGACCTGAAATGCATTTGCTATTGCCTGCTGTAAAACTTGTGGATTTTCATTTAATTCTCCCGCCAATCCTGCAATTAATTCGGGCACCTGAAAACCTGCACCCCACGCTCCAGCTTGAGCACCAAGTCTTCCTGATCTAACAGCAAACATAGCAGCTGTTTCAGTATCCATCTTCTTGCGGCCAAAATCTTCAATAATGTTTTGTTCAAAACCTCTTCGAGCTAAATCTTGTTCTCCATAAACCATTCTTCCAAGTAAAGTAGCGCCTCCGGCACGACCAATCATCTGAATTCCTGCTGCGACCCCCAAATTACCGGTGACAGCTGCTAGTGCAGAAGCTATATCGAAAGCAATATTTCCTCCGCCTGTTGCTCGTTCTAAACCAGCTCGAACTGCTCTACCTTCGCCTCCACCCATGAGTTCAGCAGGACGGAATACAGTCCATTTCATGAACTGCTGCAATCCTTCGGCAAATGGTGCCATTTTCATTCCAAGGCTAGCCGTTGCCTGGACAAAATCTTCATTTGATTTTTTAAAGTCTTTATTGTGACGAGCCATCTCGTCATTAAAATCTTTAAAATTATCATTAAAGCCAGAGAAGAAATTTGGATCAAATCCTTGAGGGCCACCAGGAGTCAACTGACCATAGTGAGGAGTACTAGAAGTCGCTGACGCGTCACCTTTTAAACCGGCGGCGCTTCTTAGAGCATTCGTTAGCTCTCGCATAGCATTCAATAGAGCAACATCAGCCATCTACTTTTTCCCAATCTTCGTCTGGAGTCATTAGCGATTCTAAATCTACATCTTCACCTTTTTCAAGCCTCTTGGCAAGACTCTCAAATTCATCGGTGTTTCTGTAAATGATTTTACTGTCATCACCTTCCTCTTCCTCTACAATGCCTTCAGACCATTTACGATATTCAGCCTGCAAAATCAGTTCATATACAATTTCTTCATCGGTGAGATCTAAAAAGCGAGGGTCATTAGGAGGGAGGTTGTACTTAGCTCTATAGATCAAGCGTGTAAGAGTGCTGTTAAGCTCTTCTTTGGCTTGCTTTTTGAGCTTTTGAAGTGCAAAATCTTCTACATCGTCAGCTACATCGGGATCGTCCTTAGCAGCTGCCTTCAGCTCACGAAGGAGAAGATTCCGCCGGAGCTTCGTTACGAAAAAAGGCAAATTTACGGTAGTCTGTCAACATCTTCCGTAATTCAGGCCAATCTTCTGTATCTATTTCTTCGAGATTTAGATCGGCTGGCTTATCTACAATGACTACATTTAGGGTCGCTGTAGCATAAGCCAGCGTTTCTGAGATTTCATCAAGAGTAGGATAACCAGCTTTAAGAGCAGCAAACGTCTGTCCTATTGCTATCTGTTCTCCTACCTTCGGAGTTTTAAATCTGATTTTGTATTCTTTACCACCAATTTTATAGTCATAGTATTGCGAAATTTTCTGAGCCATTTTACACCTCTTTATTTATTAAGCTACAGTTTCTACAAATCCGTCTGCATCTCCACCAAGAGCCTCGGTAGCGAGCAATGTACAGTTGTGAGATACAATCGTATGCTTACGAACTGAAACAGTTCCTCTACCAAAGATGCAGTTGTTATATTGACGAATAGTTTTCTTTGAAACCTTGTCTATGACAACAACCGTGAAAGGTTCCGTTGCCAGATACTTGTCAATGCCTTCTGGGAAGACACCAACTGAGAAGAGGGAATCTTTCTTGAGGGACATAGAAGAAACAGCCAAGGAGATTCTGTACATTGTAGGCACATACTCTACAACTCGAGGATCACCAATCCCAGAAGCCGGTTCCGGAGCAAAATCTTCATCGGCAGTCATGTCCTGAAGCAAACCGACCGGCTTGTTCTTGATGACCACCATGATAGTATTGCCTGAATATACTTTAGCCATTATAATAACTCCTTAGTTAGATCGTTGCTTTGAAGACAGTAGCGTGAATAGTGATCAAGATGTAGTTGATTGGGAGAACCGGTGAGCATTCGAATGATACACGAACCACATCACCATCAGCTGTAAGAGTCAAGTTTCTATAAGCTGGATAAGTCGTTGTTCCCACAATGATTTCGTTATTTTCAAGTTCTCTAAGAACTTGAACCAAAGAACCCTTGATGATCTGAAGCATCTGTAGAGAGTTCTTTCTACCGATGAATTGCTTCAAATTCTCTCTGCAGTTCTTAGCAACATAGTTTGTTACCAATCGGACAGAGATTTCTTTTCTGTTGAAGTTATCATCAGAAATCCAAGATGTAACACCCTGGACTACCTTGAGAGCAGCTCCAACTCTTTCGATTGTGCAAACACCGTTGTCGATCAACTGAAGGATCTGACGGTTCTTGAAGTATGTAGAAAGAGCTTGAATTCCTGTGATGTCCTTATTCGTAATTGGTTCACCCACTGGGAGAGAAGCAATAAGACCAGCAATGTAAGCAGCTGTATAAGTTCCGTTGAAGAACTTAAGCTCACCTTTGGTGTCGAAGGTCTTGAGTCTAGGGGCACAAACAACCATGTATGGCGAATTTATTGCTGTTGCCTTACTAATCAAAGAAGAAGTAAGTGTATCGGCATCACCATCGGCGGTAGCTGTAGTTGTTGGAGGTAGATTTACGCCATCAAATTGATAGCCAATTAAACCAACACGTTCCTCGGAACCCGTTGTGCTCATTGTTTTGCAATGAGTTAAAGTTGCAGAGAAGATAGCATCAGCAGCGCTTACAATTGTAACACCCAAATAATCTTCGACGATAGGAACAATAAGATCAAGATCAATATCTTCATAGATTTCAGCAAGAACACCTGTGTATGAAGTTGAATTAAGCAATCCAATTGTGCCACCAGCAAGCGTAAATGAAATAGTCGCATCATGATCGAGAGGATCAGTGGCAAGTAGTGTTCTATCTTTAGCAGCAGCAGTTGTGAAAATTACGTTAGTATCTTCTGCATAAACAAAAGGTTGCGAACCTGAATTAAGCCAATCAAATGCTGCCTTGACATCTGCCGCAATTGTTCCTGTATTGTTCTGAAGAACGTTGGTTGTTCCATCATCGATTTGAGTTCCAGCAACTTCTTTCATTACTGTGAATGTATAATCTGTGTCGTCGATTGGAGTGGGAGTAGCATTCGCCATTGCATCCTTGATTCTTTCAACCAAGTCTGTGGTGGTAGCAACGCCTGTAAGAGCAATTGTTGGAGAAGTATTTGTTCCATCAGAAATTGTTAGTAAACCTGTTCCAGAGCCTCGTGTAAATGAAGTCGTAGCAGCAGCACTTCCATTGGCATCAATCTTTAAAACATCATAATAGACGCCCTTGCCAGTGATTGTGCTTCCCTGAGCAAGAACGGTGATATCTAGTCCGCGAGCAGGTGTGCCCGTAACTCCAGACTGTTGAGTAATAATTTGAATTCCATTAGCTTGTGTTCCATAAGCATTAGAAAGCAACTTAAATGGAATATCTACAGCTCCACCAGTTGCATATATTGCCTGAGTTGGAACACTGGAGAACAAGCGAGTGGCTGCATCATATGTTCCACCAACACGAGTTGCCCAGATGTACTGAGCTCCTCCATTGAAGGCCATAGCAACGCCGTTGACAAGCGGTCCTTCACCGAAAATGTCGGTAGCGTCTGTCAAAGAAGTCAAGAGATAAGCCTGATTAGGGATACCGTCTTTAGCCGGACCCATCATTCCTATTACATTCGAACCTACAAGACCAATCGGTGTTAGCGCTGTATCATCGACATACGTGGCTACCTGTGGCTTGATGTAGTATCGACCATTGAAATATACGCCCATTAACATTCTCCTATCGCATAGAGTGAAGATAAACCTATGTCATGTTTATAAATTAGCAATTCTATGGCGTTTCTTATGCTGAGCCCATGATATTTTGCCAGAAGTCACGATCACACGATTTCAAGAAAATCGTATTGATAATTGAGTATAGACCATCGGCATCACCGAATTCATTCCAAGATTCGACATATCTAAATCTCACGATCAAGTGAATATGAAATACATCATTCGGGAAAAACTCAGCATCCGGTGAAAATCTATCCGTGTTCACATCCAAATCTGGCATATCATCATGAGTCACTGAATACTGTTCTAATATGAATCGCACAAATGTGCCGAGAATACGTATTAGAAGTATTTGTTTAGCCAATATGTTTATTGAATAAACACCTTGCATAATATTGCCATACACATCTGATTCAGTACCATCTTCCATTGTTTCAGTGCCTAACACATCACCAATGGGTTTATTTTCCTCTATCGTCGTTTCTTGATCCATGATGCAAACGATTGTTGGTAAAAGTGTTGATATTGTTGAATAAGTTGTATGATACTGTATTTTATCGTTGAGTATGATGTCCTTGAAGGCATTACGATCAGCTTCGCTCAAGTCCAAAGTATCAAATAGATACTTGAAAGTCTCATCGAACGCACTACCCGTTGACTTCAACGCAGTAAACGCCGACTGTATGATGCGGAGTATTTTATACTCATTAAACGGATAAGCCATTATTCAGCTCCGAAATCCTGCTCCTCTTTCAAGGCTTCAATTCTTTTCTTTGCTTTATTTTCTCGATAAATCTTACCAGTTTCAACTTCTCGCTGCTTCTCATCAGTTTGCTGATAAGTTGGAGTTCTACTGCCAGCGGGACGTTTTTCGTCCTTGGAGAGATCTTGAATCTCACCGCCGGGGCCTAAAGGTAGAATCATTGAGCCCTTTGTAATGTATGGCGAGTCTGAAATCCATTTATCACAAACGGACTTTAGGGTTCTCTTTGCAGCAATGTTGTTATGCGTTCTAGCTACTCTAGCAAGATCATCTGGTTTATAATCCATTTTCTCTACTCCCGGAGCATCTTCTTTAATCATTCTAGCAGCCATGACAGCTGAGTGAATCTCACGTTCACGTTCTTTAGTCAGATCTTTAGCCATGTCTTTGGCTAGATCACATGTACGATCATCAAGTGATTTTTTAGAAGAGTCTGCATCACTTGGAAGAGGACCTCTTGTGTCTGAGCTACTGTCAGACTTTTCACGATCTTTTGGATGTAGATCATAGTCTGGATCTTGTCTATAGCCGCCTCGTTTTACACCTGATTTACGAGGACCATAGTCAACATTCAAAGCCTTCACTAAGTCGGCTGTTCTCTCATCGAGAGATTTTTCGGCTCTAATCTTAGCAGCCTGAGCATGAAGTCCGCCCATTTCAGCTTGAGTGAGAGCCTTCTTGCGGCCGCCCTCAATGATTTCTTTCTTTCGTTCTTCTGAAAGAGAAGGAGATGAGACCTTTCCATGAGCCTTTGGATTCTTGTGAGTGCCCTGAACAGAAATCTTGCCCT
>Ga0102851_10001431_pt1 | contig 13632 bp, 13 predicted proteins | sample Mud3Dept3metaG_FD_79558 | JGI IMG/M metagenome (GOLD analysis project Ga0102851, IMG submission 79558) | Freshwater wetland microbial communities from Ohio, USA, analyzing the effect of biotic and abiotic controls - Mud 3 Core 4 Depth 3... | ecosystem: Environmental > Aquatic > Freshwater >... | reverse complement strand
CCCCGATAACCCTATGATGCGGTCCGGGTCATGGTTGTTCAAAAATGTTCTTACCTATTTTTTCCATTAGATCGTTAATCTCAAATTCCAAATAAAATCGCAGTGTTTTTAGATCGTTGCAGTCTCGGTGCGAGGCACGAAAATTGCGTATTAACCATTGGGGGAAAGAAGTGCTTGCGGCAATGAACATTGCAAAAAAAATTGAGAATCTTATAACCTTCAACACCCGAAGAGGAATTTCTAAGCTTGTCAATTTAATCCCGAAATTTGAAATGCAAAGGTTGAGAAAATGGAAAGGGGCGATTCCAGACTGGAAGAATTCTTTCGGCGCCATTAATAAACTTTTTCCTTCTCCTAAAATAGAAAGCTTTGAAAATTCAAATAATTTGGAAGAATGCCAGGAGCTTGTCAAAAAAGAGCCCTGGAATCCTCATGCCCACCTTACCTTGGCTAAAATATATGAGGGGAAAGGGGAAAGGCAAAAAGCGACCGCAGAATACTTTTTGGTTGCGGAGATTTTCTTCAAAAATGGGTTATACCCTCATGCGATTTCGATTTACAGACAAATTGAAAATAGCGACCCTTCCCTGGACATGGTTCGTTTGAAAATCGCTGATGTTTACCAGAAGATGGGATTATTGGATGATGCCTTTTCTCAATACAGCCAGTTGCTTCGTCATTATCATAACCTGGGAAGGAAGGATAAGAGCAAAGAGATTTTGGCTCTAATGGCCTATTTTGAGGAAAAGGGGTTCCAGCCCGATGAAAAGGCGTATGTAAAATATCGCCTTCTGAAGGAGTTTTTGGAGCCCAGGGAAGAAGAAATGGAAGACGCCGACTTTTCTGAAGAAGAAACGGAGATGATCTTTGATTTGGGTGCAGAGCTGGAAATCAGCAAGCCAATCGGCATGAAAGATGAAAAGAAGATCTCTGTGGAAAAAATTTATGGATATGCGGATATTTTAAGAGAGTTGAAAAAATCAGCTCTTCCAGACCAGGTTCATCCGAATTATTATTACCACCTGGGTTTGGCTTGTTTAGAAATGGGGTTTACCAATGAGGCCGCCGATCAATTCCAAACTGCCATAGAAAAAGGACAGAATCCTTTGGAGTCGGCGAGATTATTGGGGACATGTTTAGAACCCCAGGGTTTGCTTTGTCAACCTTCCGAGACCTGCTGACATCTTGATAAGCGAATGGGATTCTTTCTTAAGCGTCCGCCGCACCGTCTCCAGGAAGCGATCCGAGAAAACACTCGCTTCAACAGATTAGGATATCCGCGCTTCAAGTCAGATGTAAAGTCGTGCGCACCAACCAGATTAATGTACGGCTGATATTCGATCGCGCCTTCGACTGGGAAGTGGCCTTTAAAATAGGTGTATGCACTTCCCCCGCACTGAAGGAATAGTCCTCCATCGCCTCTCAAATTTTTCCTTCCAAATTTTAAAAAAACCAAAGAAATCAAAGTGTCGCCAAATCCGATATCTTGGTATGCTGCTTGCTTTTGCTTCGCTCTACATTCTCGAGCCGTTCGCTTGCCCAAAAACACAACAAAAGCCGGGTAAGTTCAGTTGCCTCGCAACGACGGAAAAGTCTTGCTTGGGAAAAGTTTAAAGATCGACCCCTGCAGCATGCCCGACAAATTGCGAAGGGGAAAATACGTAACAGCGCTGTTTGTTAAAGAAAGAAAGGAGGAAGCATGAAAGTTTCACGGCGAGATTTTTTGAAATTCCTGGGGGCGTCGGCTGCAACCCTGGGGCTGAGCGGGACGGATTTGGGTCGTTTGAAGAAAGTTCTGGCCAACCCGAACAGCCCTTCCGTCATCTGGCTTCAGGGCGCCGCGTGTACGGGGTGTTCGGAGTCGTTTTTGAATCGGATCTCCTCTGCGACCTCAGAGCCGAAAACGGCCGCTGATGTGCTCATCAACTCCATCAACCTCATGTATCACCCCAATTTGATGGCGCTGGCCGGAGAGGATGCTGTGGATCAGGCCGAGGTTGCCTACAACAAAGGCGGTTATGTTCTGGCCGTCGAAGGCGGAATCCCCACGGCGTTCGGCGGTAACACTTGCTGGGCTTGGAGCGTTTCAAGAGCAGATGGGACCTTTCAGGATGTTACGTTTCTAAAGGCGGCTCAGGATTTGGCTGCAAAGGCGGCGGCGATTCTCTGCATCGGAACCTGTGCTTCCTGGGGGGGGATCCCTGCGGCGGCCCACAATCCCACGGGTGTGAAAGGGGTGAAAGCGGCGACCGGGAAGAACACCATCAACATCGCCGGTTGCCCGCCTCATCCGGACTGGGTTGTCTGGGCGGTTGTACAGCTGCTTATCGGGAATTCCATTCCTTTGGACAGTTATAGTCGTCCCACAGCTCTTTTCTCCCGCACCGTTCACGATCGCTGTCCCCGCGAAGATAATGAAGAAGCTCATACCTTCGGAATCGACCGACGCTGTCTGGAGGAACTGGGATGCCGCGGGCCGCATACCCGAGGAGATTGCCCAACCCGCCTTTGGAACGGAGGAGCAAACTGGTGTGTTGACGCGAATGCGCTTTGCCTCGGATGCACGGAACCGCAATTTCCTTTTGCCCGGCTGGCTTCCCCGGAGGAATCCGAAGAATCTTCCGATACCGATCGAGCCTACAGAACCCGAGAATCCAGCGAAAGCGATGATTAAAAATTACAGGAGGTAATTTTATGGCAGTCAGAACGGTAATAATCGATCCGGTCACCCGCATAGAGGGTCATTTGAAAATCGACGTAAAGGTGGATCAGGTGGGAGGGGTTCAAAAGGTGGTAGACGCATTTGCCACGGGCACGCTCTTCCGCGGGTTCGAAACCCTCTTGATCAACCGCCCCCCCGATGACGCCCAGCACATTACCCAGCGGATCTGTGGCGTATGCCCCGTTCCCCACGGGATGGCTGCCGCCATGGCCCTGGACAAGGCCTATGGAGTCACGGTCCCGGCCAACGCCAGAATCATGCGCAATTTGGTCATGGGGGCGAACTTCATTCAGTCGCACATTCTGCATTTTTATCACCTAACTGCTTTGGATTTTATCAACGGGCCCAACATGCCTCCCTGGCAGCCGAGTTGGACTGTGGACAAGCGCTTTGACACGGCTACCACGACCGCCTTGGTCAATAACTACGTTAAAGCCTTGGAGATGACCCGCAAAGCCCATGAAATGGGGGCCCTATTCGGGGGGCGCATGCCCCATCCCCCTACTTATATCCCCGGCGGCTTCACCACCACCCCCCGCCTGGAAAGGATCACTAAGTTTCGGAGCTATCTGGGAGACCTTCTCACCTTTATTCAAGGTGTTTATTTGAAAGACGTGGAGGCCCTGGCCAAAACCTATCCGGATTATTATTCCATCGGCCGCGGCGTGGGGAATCTCCTCGCCTTCGGCGTCTTTGATACCGACAATTCCGGAAACGGGAAACTTTTCCGGCCGGGGCGAATCGCCAACGGGTATTCCAGGGTGCAAAATCTGGATATCAAGCAGATCACCGAGGAGGTTACCCATTCATGGTATCAGGATAACACCGGCAATTTAAATCCCGCCTCCGGCGCAACCGTCCCCCAATACCCCAAGGCCAATGCCTATTCCTGGCTAAAGGCTCCCCGGTATGCGGGAGCCCCTTATGAAGCCGGTCCCCTGGCCAGAATGTGGATCAATGGGGATTACCAGCGCGGGATTTCGGTCATGGATCGGCACTTGGCCCGGGCGCAGGAAACCTTGAAAATCGCCTCCGCCATGAAAGGCTGGGTCGACCAGCTTCAAGTCGGGGGGCCGGTCTATGCCCCTTCTTCTCCCCCCTTAACAGCGGCGGCCTATGGCCTGACCGAGGCGCCGCGGGGCGCCCTCGGCCACTGGCTCCAGATCGGCAATAGAAAGATTTCCCGCTACCAGGTCGTGACGCCCACCTGCTGGAATGCCTCACCGCGCGACAGCGCCGGGAAACGCGGCCCAATCGAAGAGGCCTTAATCGGAACTCCAGTCAAGGATGTGAGCCAGCCTGTGGAAGTAGTCCGCGTCATTCACTCCTTCGATCCCTGTCTGTCCTGCGCCGTACACGTGATGCGCCCGGCCAAAGGGGCTAAGATTTTTTCCCTGAGCCATGTCCACGGTCCGGAGGATACGCTTCATGGAGAACATACAAGTGATCCCCTCTCAAAGGGTTTTTCCATTGGGATCTAAACGGCGAAAAAATCGTATTTTGGTCATCGGGTTGGGGAATCTCCTTCTGCGGGATGATGGCGTGGGAGTCCACGCCATCCGCAGACTGCGGGAGGCTCCCCACCCCAGAATCCTGTTGGCCGAGGTGGGAACGGCCGTTCTTGATTCCCTGCATCTCCTCGAATGGGCCGATAAAATTCTGGCTATCGATGCCATGGCCGCCGGCGGGAAACCCGGCACTGTCTATTCTTTTGGGGTTCCGGACGTGGCTGATCGCGGGCTCCCCACTTCCCTTCACGAATTGGGACTCCTTTCCGCCCTGCGGTTTCTGCCTCGCCAAAAAGGTCCCGCAATTCAAATTCTTGGAGTCGAGCCGGAATCCATTGAGTACGGGCTCGAACTCACCCCCGCCGTTCACCAGGCTCTCCCCCTTGTCTTGCGCAGAGCCAAGGAAGTCGTCGCCGGGTGGAGAAGTTGAAACAGAGGGAAACCCTGGTTTTCCCCCCGGGGCCTCCGTTGCTTCCTTCATACACGCCTATTCAAGGCTGATTTTCCAGTGCTCCCTCCGTAACCCAATTTTTGAGGGCTATGTACTCGGGGTGCCGTTCATCCCAGAAGGCCCCTCCGGCATGCGGATCGCCCCCATGGAGAGTCTTGCGCAATAAGAGGCTTTGTTCCGGGTTGGTTGGATCCACAACACTTTCAACCCCCAATTTGCTTATGGTTTCAATCCCCACCAGTACCGTTGACCCCTCGTAGAACATGAGGTCGAGCTCCCCGCTCTAATCAATCGAAGTGGAGGGGTTTCCAAAGAGATCCGTCTTGGTGTTCACCGGGGTCATGGTTTTGCCAGGAACATGGCAAGGGGAACAATTGCTTCTCAAGATCGGATAAATATGCTTGCGGTAGCTAAGACCAGACGCGGGGTACGAAGGCAGGGCCGGCTCCTTTCCTACCCATAAGGCACCCGAACGGTGGGCAACCCCGCCATGGTGCATGTTGCCGCTCATCCTTGGCGCCGCCTCACCGCCGCCTGCCTCCGGGAATATCCCGACTGACGAATCCACCGTTGGGCATGGCGGAGATGAATGGTTATCCGATGGAAACGTTTCAAATATTCAGTCAAAACCACCCCGTCCCACCGAACCCGGGGAATCCCAAAGTCTTTCGGGGACTTGGACAAGACTCGATCTAATTCCTTCTTTAAAGGATCATCAAAAAGGGATGGTCGTCCAGACCGAGAGCGGTCTTGAACGGCCTCAATCCCCTCCTGGTTTCCCTTGTGAATCCATTTCATCACGGTCCAGCGAGTCAAACCGAATAATTCAGCAATTTGCGTGGACTTCCCCCCGGATAAGAGCAAGAGATATCTTGCAATCCGAATTCCCGCCCCGGCGCCGGGAATTTCATCGGCCATTTGTAACAAGGTTTTTCGAGTCATTTTGGGATGGTCGAGGCCTAAAGCTTTCATGGCTTTCCTCCCGATGTGGCTTTATCGGGAACCGTTATAGCGTTACTTTTAATTAATGCCTACTTATTTTTGTCGTTCACTACAATTCGCGAAGGAATTTTTCCGTTTTCCCCCCCGTCTTGTCGGGAAATACAAATTTTTCGACTTGGCAACTTTTTTGTTATCTCTGTATAATATCAATGGCTTTGCAGTGTGGAATTTAAAGGTCGGAAGATGATTCAACAGGGAGAAGTTATGCAAGGGAGCAGCAAAACAAAGAAACAACTTCTTCTTGACATGGACGCTCTTCGGAGGAAGCTGGACACGGCGGAGCGGCGTTTCCGGGAAGCCAAGGTTAAATTGCAGGCGCAGATCGCGAAACGTAAGCGAGCCGAAAACACCTTCAACAGAGTTCACAACTATGCCGAAAGCATCGTGGAAACAATACGGGAGCCCCTTATCGTGCTTACCCCCGACCTAAAAGTAATCTCGGCGAATCATTCCTTCTATAAGACCTTCCAGGTGACTGCGAAAGCGACAAGGGGAAAATTTATCTTTCAAATCGGCAACCACCAGTGGGATATTCCGGCGTTGCGCGAGCTGTTGGAAAAAATTATCCCCAAGAATGCCCATTTCAATAATTTCGAGGTCAACCACGAGTTTCCGGTCATCGGTCGAAGAATCATGCTTCTCAATGCTCGTCGGATTCCTCGGGAGGGTCAAGGCACGGATAGAATTCTCCTCGCTTTTGAGGACATCACCTACAACAAACGGTCGGAGGAGGCGCTGAAGATTTCGGAAACTCGTTATCGGAGACTATTTGAGTCTGCGCAGGACGGAATATTGATCCTTGATGCCGAGACCGGACAAATATCGGATGCAAATCCATTCCTGGTGGATATGCTGGGTTATACCCATGAGGACTTTTTGGGAAAGAAACTCTGGGAAATCGGCCCCTTTAAAAATATGGAAGCATCCAAAGCGGCCTTTTGGGAATTGCAGCGCAAAGGATATATTCGCTACAAGGATTTGCCGTTGGAGACGAAGGATGGACGATCCATCGCCGTGGAATTCGTCAGCAACGTCTACCTTGTCAATCAGCGCAAAGTGATTCAATGTAACATTCGGGATATCACGGAGGGAAAACTTATTGCCGAGGCTCTCCAGCAGGCCCACAGGGAGCTGGAACACCGAGTGGAAGAGCGGACCATCGAACTCCGAACGGCTCTCTCTGAAATTAAAGCCCTGAAAGAACGCCTTGAAGCCGAGAATATTTACTTTCGTCAAGAGATTAAAATGAGACATCAATTCAGCGATATTCTTGGGCAAAGTGATGGTCTCAAGTATGTTCTCTATCGGGTGGAGCAGGTTGCTCCTGCAAACACAACGGTCCTCATCCTCGGTGAGACCGGAACCGGAAAAGAGCTAATCGCGGCCGCCATTCACAACCTGAGCCCTCGTAAGGAACGGCCGTTGATCACCGTCAACTGCGCCGCTCTGCCGGCCAATTTAATGGAGAGCGAATTGTTCGGCCGGGAGAAGGGAGCCTTTACCGGGGCCGATACGCGCCAGGTAGGACGGTTCGAAGTCGCCAACGGTTCCACTCTTTGCCTGGACGAAATCGGGGAACTGCCGCTGGAGACGCAGGCCAAGCTGCTCCGGGCGATCCAATATAACGAATTTGAACGGCTGGGCTCATCCCATACCATTAAAGTCGATGTGCGGATCGTGGCGACCACCAATCGAAACCTTGAGGCAGAGGTCCACAAGGGTCGATTTCGACAGGACCTTTACTATCGCCTCAACGTCTTCCCGATCACGATCCCCCCCTTGCGGCAGCGGCAAGAAGACATCCCTTTGCTGGTCCAGGCCTTTATCGAGCGGTATGCCCGGAAATTGGGCAAACAAATCACTTCCATCCAGACGGAGACCATGAAAGCATTGCAGGATTACCCCTGGCCCGGGAATGTCCGGGAGCTGGAAAGCGTCATTGAACGGGCCGTTATCTTATGCCCCGGGCCGGTTTTGCAGCTGGCGGACAAACTGGATACTTCCTCCCTCCCCTTGTCCTCCGCCGTAAGGACCTTAGAAGAGATGGAGCGATCCCAAATCCTTAAGATCCTTTCGGAAACCCGCTGGCGCATCGAGGGAAAGGACGGTGCCGCTGCGATCCTCGGCCTTAACCCAAGTACTCTGCGGGCGAGAATGCATAAATTCGGAATTCGCCGGCCGGAAATCAAGGAGCCAGACTAAGCTCGGTCCCGCCTCAAAGGCCCCTCAATATTTTGAGGTTCCACCAAATATTGAGGTCAGGTCATTTGTTTCCGCCTTCCTGCTCTCTTCTCCTACTTAATCCAATCCCCTGTTCTGAAAGGATGATTCCGAATTTTTGGATTTTCCGGGTGTTGGCCGGCCATTTGCAGATATGGTGGGCATGATCTTCCTCATTATCCGCATGAAAGTTCTTACGGCGAAGCAAAAGGAACTATCCCAGACGATAGATTCCCTGATCGGCCTGATCAGGACAGAGAAAGGATGCCGGCGATGCGATTTTTACCGAAAAATGGATGATGAAAACGAACTCTGTCTTTTCGAAGAATGGGACACCCAGGGAAATCTGAAAGGACACTTGCGGTCGGGGCGCTTCAAGATCCTTCGCGGAGCCATGAATCTTCTCCGGGAACCCTGTGAAATGATCTTCCATACGGTTTGCAAACCGACGGCGCTGGAGAAAATTTAATGCGGAAATGGTTTTGTTGAAATCGCTGGACGCCTGCTGCGGTCGGAAAGGAGCCGAACATGCTGTAACCCATGCCGGTCATTCGTTATCCTCGCCCCGGTCCCCTAACCCGAAATCTCGCGGAGGGGTTTATGAAAGGCATCCCTTAAAAGGGATGCGGGTAGGCCTCCAAAGAGGGGAATGAATTTCTTTGGAGACTCAACAGATGATTATCTTGCGTTATCACTTTGGCAATTTTTCACAGGTCGTCCGGCGGGAGGCCGTTTTTCAGTTAGGTTAAAAATCTTAACCTGATTCAGGGAGGAATCAATGAAACCGGAAATGAAAGGGAAGGCAACGTTTGGAGTTTGGGGCCTTATTATCGGGGCTATCATCGTGGCGACCGTCGGTTTTGCCTGGGGCGGTTGGGTAACCCAGAGCACTGCCCAAAAGATGAGCGACGAGGCGGTCTTGGCGAGTCAGGCGGCGATCTGCGTCGCCCAGTTTGTGAAGCAGCCGAACCATGAAGAGAGGCTTAAGCAATTGGGGAAAATGGATTCCTGGAAGCGATCTGAATTCGTTGAAAAAGGGGGCTGGGATAAAATGCCCGGCCAAGAAAAGGCCACTTCTCAAGTATCCCAAGCCTGCGCTAAGGGGCTTGAGGTTCTTATCAGCAAATGAAGTGATTAAAATAGCGGTGAAAGGTGATCCATATTTTATTTTATATGGGTCACCTTTCCATTTTTTCCGGTGAAGCGAAACGAAGACCCGTCGAAAACCTTTCCTTGTCTAAACTCATATCTTTCGGAGTTGCCTGCTTCAACCCGAAGTTGGCTTACGCGAGAAATGAATTATAATTCTTTCCCTTGACAACCTCCCGATATGGGGTCACGATTAACGTAGGGCTTTCTAATCCGTTTCTTATAAACTCAGCAACCAAACCCTTTTGCCTTTTGATTTTCTCACCGGTTCCGAAGCAACTAACAACCGAACCTTCAACCTTCCTGAGTTTTATATCAAACTTTTTGGCCGATAGAGGATTTACACCGATGAAAAGAAAGGAAAGGGGAAATGACCAATACCATGTTGGGCTTTAGAGAAGGCCAGGACTTCCATCTTGATGGGGGACGCGCGAATCGAAAATTGGGGAAAAGGCGCAGGTTAAGGGTTGTTATTCCGGCCTATCCTGCTTTCAATGTTTATTCGCGTATCGCCCGCACGACAACGGCTCTGGGGCCGGTCAGTGTGGCTACCTCCGTCCATGAGATGGAAGGATGGGATGTGGAGGTCATCGATGAGAATAATTACCAGCGATCCGCCCCTAGAAATGAGTCAGGGCTGCCGGATCACGAAACCCTGCAGAAATTAAGGCCGGCCGACGTCGTGGGGTTTTATGGAGGGTTGAGCAGCACGATCCTGAGGGTCTATGAGCTGGCCCGGTTCTATAAGGAACAGGGCGTGCCTACCCTTGCCGGCGGCCAGCATTTTATCGAAGAGAATATCGCAGAAGCCCTTCATAGCGGAATTGATTTCGTGGTGAAGGGGGAGGCGGAAGAAACGATCCAGGAGCTGCTTTATGCTTTCGAAGAGCGGCTCCCTCGCGCGGGTATCAAAGGGATCGCTTATCTGGATAACGGTCAGGTCATTCAGACACCGGAGAGAGAACTCTTGCGGGATTTCGATCATCTTCCCCTCCCCGATTTCTCGTTGGTACGATACGCCAGGATTCGGATATTCCCCGTGGGACGGGTACGCGGATGCGGGATGGACTGCGAGTTCTGCACCGTCAAGGGAAAACCGCGATATGCTACGCCCGAACGTTTGATGGCTCAGATTACCTCTCTATTCGAAACCTTTGGGGCCAGGCATTTTTTTATTGTGGACGATCTTTTTGGTCAGGACCGCCTGGAAACACTGCGCTTTTGTCGTCTCCTGCAGGATTACCAGGTGGGAATCAAGAAACGCTTCGAACTGACCGTTCAAATCCGCCTGGATAAAGCAAAAGATACGGAGATGCTCCGGGCCATGCGCGAGGCTGGGGTGGATGTGGCGGCCATCGGCTTTGAGTCCCCCATCCCCGAAGAGCTCAAAGCCATGGACAAGCACCTCAAACCGGAGGACATGATCTCCTTGTCCCGGGTGTTTTATCAGGCCGGATTCCTGATTCACGGGATGTTTATTTTTGGATACCCATTTGAGAAAGCTGCTTCCATCCGGATGTCGGCGCAGGAACGGGTCCGATATTTCCGGAAATTCATTAAGCAGGCCAAGATCGATACGGTCCAGGTTCTGCTTCCGGTCCCCATTCCGGGGACGAAGCTGACCCAGAGGCTCAAGGAAGAGAACCGGCTCTTTTCCCGCGAGAGCATCGGGTGGGAGTACTATGATGGCAATTTTCCTCTCTTCGTTCCCGACGAGCCCCTGACCCCTGAAGAAATGCAAAACTCGATCAAAACGATTATGGGGCGGTTTTATCGATTTCGGCATATGTTCCAGGTCGGGCTTAAGGTTCTTTCTTTCCCGGTCGTCATCTTCTATCTCCATGACCTCAGGCGGGGGTGGTGGAAATGGTATCGGGGCTGGCGGAACAACCTGAGAAGATTCGGCGGCTGGATGATTATCCGCGGGTGGATGGCCAAGTTGCGGCGGGATAATTTTTTTGAGAAGCTTGAAGAGGCCGAAAGAAAACTTGCCCGGTCGTCTCGCCCGGGCTTGCATGCATAACGAAACTCAAACCCTGCCTTTTTTTCTCCCGGGATGGAGATCGGGGCTTTGCCTCAAATCGTTGTGGATTGTCACCACGCCCCTTTGTGGAGATTGCCCTTTGGGGAATTGTCCTTTTTCATCCTTTAAGGCCGGTCCTGAAGAAGAGGGTTTGTATGCCGGAATTACGACAAGATCCCGCCACCAAACAATGGGTAATCTTTGCCCGCGAGCGGGCTAAAAGACCCCATGATTTTATCACCCAGAAACCACCTCTTCTCCTCCCTCCCTATAAGGCAGATTGTCCTTTTTGTGCCGGGAACGAGAGGATGACCCCTCCCGAGGTTATGGCTTACCGCAAGGAAGGTCAGGCCAACGGCCCGGGTTGGTGGACCCGGGTCATTCCCAATAAGTTTCCGGCCCTGAATCCGGAGGGAAGCCTTTCCCGCCAGGAAGAAGGGCTTTTTCGTAAAATGGATGCAGTCGGTCAGCATGAGGTAATCATTGAAACCCCGCAGCACAACCTGTGCATCGCTCTTCTGGATGACAAGCAAATAGAGGAAATCTTATTGGCATATCGGGAACGGTACCTGGCCCTGCGGGAAGACCCTCGGTACAAACTCATCATTATCTTCAAGAATCATGGCTTGGCTGCGGGAACCTCGATCGAACACCCTCATTCCCAATTGGTGGCGATGCCGATTGTTCCCCTGACCATCCGCTTTCGTTTTGAGAAGGCCGCCGGCCATTTCGACGATAACGGGACCTGCGTCTACTGCGATATGCTTCGGGAAGGACTGCAAGTATCTCCTCGGGTGGTTATGGAAACCCAGCGGTTTGTCGTTTTTCACCCTTTTGCCTCGCGCGCTCCCTTTGAAACCTGGATTATTCCGAAGGAACATCAAGCCTCTTTCGGCACCATTTCCATGGAGGAGGCCAAGGAATTTGCTAAGGTGCTCAAGATGACGCTCCTGAAGATGCATAAGGGACTGAACAATCCCGATTTCAACTATATTATTCAGACGGCTCCGATCAAAGATGAGCACGAGGATTATTTCCATTGGCACCTCCAGATTTTGCCCCGTCTCGCGACTCCGGCCGGGTTCGAGCTGGGAACGGGAATGTTCATCAATACCGTTCTTCCGGAGGAGACCGCCGCTTTCATGAGAAGCGTGACAATCTGAATCATCCGGATGAGGGGCGAGGCCAATCCTGGGCCCGGGGATAGGACTTTCTCGAAAAAATGAATTCCTCCGATATGACTGAGTCCAGCGGTAGGATTCTGAAAAGATGAAAGGACCTTGCGCGGAGATTTTGCAGATGAAACAAAAACCTCCGATTTGTGAGAGGAGATAAAATGACTCATACCGTGTTGCAATTCCAATTGATCGAATTTGACAAGAGTTGGGCAAGAGCGGGAAGCGTCTTGTACACCGCGATAGATAAAGCTCAGTTGGTCGTGGTCGTTGAGAGCATAACCGGTGCCAAAGAAACCTATCTGTTTGAAGTAGCGCGGGGAGAAATCGTTTTAGTCTCTTGGAACGCAAATCTGGTTTATATTCCCGGGAAATGTATCAAAAAGGAGTCTGGGGATAAAACCGTGTATGGGCCCGGGTAGTACTTCGGAAAACGTCCCGGTCTTGCCCCCTGACAGGCCCCCCAAGTAAGGCTTTGGGGAAAGCGCCCACCCGGCTTACGGCTGGTTATGCAAAGAAGTCGACAAGCGAGGCCAAATTGCGGGTAGGGTGAAATAGCCGATCGTAAATTTCAACTGTCGAGGAGACGGATATGTCGTTCCCTGAAGGGAAAAGGCCGGTGGATGATTTTAAAGACAAACTGATCTCTTTCTTCAGCTTCCAGGCTCGCCCAGGAAAGAAGGGAGGGTTGCCCCCGAAGGCTCACTTCAGCATCTGGTATTTCGTGATCGCCTTTCTCCTATTCACCCTGCTGCAAAGTTATTTTCTTTCCCCAAAAGTGGAGACCATTCCGTACAGCAGGTTTAAACAATACCTGGCCGAAGGACAGGTGAACAGCTTGATCATCGGTCCGGATAATATCACCGGGATCCTAAAAGGAAAAGAGGGGCAAGAGGGACAGAATTTCACCGCGATTCGCGTAGAGGATCCCGACCTGGTAAAAGAACTGGAGAACCGCAAAGTGAATTTTTCCGGGTTTTACGAGAGCAAATTCCTGAGCACCGTTCTTTCCTGGATCCTGCCCATCGGCCTGTTCTTCCTGATCTGGCGCTATGCGATGAAAAGGATGGGGCCCGGCCAGGGCGTGATGTCTTTTAGTAAAAGCAAGGCCAAGCTTTTTGCGCAGGGCGGGGCCAAGGTTACTTTTGCCGATGTAGCCGGAATCGATGAAGCCAAAGATGAGCTCCAGGAAGTGGTGGAATTTTTGAAGAATCCGGGGAAATTCCAGAAGCTGGGCGGGAGGATCCCTAAGGGAGTACTCCTGCTCGGTGGACCGGGAACAGGCAAAACCCTACTGGCCAAGGCCGTTGCCGGAGAGGCCAACGTGCCCTTTTTTAGTATCAGTGGATCCGAGTTTGTGGAAATGTTCGTTGGGGTGGGGG
>Ga0102851_10001430_pt1 | contig 13637 bp, 9 predicted proteins | sample Mud3Dept3metaG_FD_79558 | JGI IMG/M metagenome (GOLD analysis project Ga0102851, IMG submission 79558) | Freshwater wetland microbial communities from Ohio, USA, analyzing the effect of biotic and abiotic controls - Mud 3 Core 4 Depth 3... | ecosystem: Environmental > Aquatic > Freshwater >... | reverse complement strand
TCACGGGAAGTATCTTTCATCTATTTTAATCCCGGATTCCAATAATAAACTCCTGTACTCCTCCTCAAATGTCTTTTTGTTATGGTGTTACTGTTGAAGTTTATTCAGCTCCTTCAGAGCTGTTAACATGTGGGAGACTGCATGCCCCCAGTTTGCACTGGGGGTTATTCACATTCAGCTCTTTCAGAGCATAGTGCTATTTTGCTGATCCTGTTACTGCATATTTTACCAGTTCATTTCAACAAAAAATCCTGTATACGGGATAACAGTCATTATATTAGAATGATAACATTGTCACCACTGGGTTCTGTTTAATAGCTTTCAAACTCCAAACGTAATAAGAACTTAAAATAACTAAGGAACTTTATATACAAGTATATCATATTGAGTAAAATATGAAATATTGTCATTAGCAGCAGCAGCAGCATTAGCGAGGAATCTCTCCCGACCATTTCCACCCCAGGTGTTTTTAGCGCCAACGGAGATCTTATTGAATGAAAAACTATTAATCAAAAATGTTGTCATTACCAGCACAAGCGAAAGATCTTATCAAACTATACACAAATCAATTAAAAATGGTTTTCTGTAATGAGTAAGTAGCCTGATTAGATTATTGACAATCATAAAATAAAAGTCAATATAATTCCGCTCTGTAAATTAGATCACCGTATTATAATACGTATTATAATACGTATTATAATACGGTGATCCAGCAGCAGTGTTTGAAAAAAATACTTCAATCAAACTCTCAGAAATTGAAGATAAAGCATGGAGTATTTACAATTTTAGAATGCTATTGCAAGTGAATAGGAAATTGACAATCTTTATCAAGATAAACTGAAAGCTCTTACTTTTAAGGATGAACGATAACCTTAACAAAATGACAACTGAGGAATTGGGAAAGCTTTTCCCTGTCATAATAGTTGACCACAATCCTGAGTGGGCAGGAATGTACCTTTTTGAAAAACAAAATATCCTTAAGACAATAGGGCCTGGACTTATCTCAAGGATCGAACATATCGGGAGCACCGCAATACCAGGGCTTTGTGCGAAACCAACAATTGACATCCTGATTGAAATCCCGGAAAATGCTGACTGTGAATTATTAATAAGTAAATTACAGAAAATTCAATATCAGTATATCCCAAAACCTGAAAATCCTCCTCCTCATATTATGCTTGCAAAAGGATATACTAAAAGAGGATTCTCCGGACAGGCATATCATATACATGTAAGATATTCCGGTGACTGGGATGAAATTGTATTCCGGGATTTTCTGATCAATAATCCGGACATTGCCCGGGAATATGGAGAATTGAAACGAAGGCTTTCAGTTGAACATGTTAATGACCGTGAAAAATATACTGATGGCAAATCAGATTTCATTTCCGGGATTGTACAGATTGCAAGAAGAAATCATAAAGGTAAAATCCAAACCTGATACAAATTATTCAAATAATATATTGAAAAAATCATGAAACAAATTCGCTGTTTAAAATTTACTGTCGTTATTCTTTTTCTCTTTAGTGGAATTGCTTACGGCACAGCTGATCAGGAGGTACCTTTTCTCACGCCCCTTCGTACCCGTGGTTTCAGTTTGATCCCGGCTCCTCAGCAGGTGGAGCTGGGTACACACGATGTGCTGGTTGATGGTTCATGGGTATTAGAGTCCCAAACAAGTGCTGAAGACATTGCCGTTAAAAGACTTATCCAGGGTGCGGCGGAGCTTCATAAACTGTCATTCAGTAACAGGGGAAGGAAGAAAATAGTTTTGACTGTCAGTCCCGGCGCAGTAAAAGGTACTGATGATCCGGCACTTAGCGAACAGGGCTACCTTCTCAGGGTGACCCAGGAGAGGGTGGAGATAACGGGTAACGGCAGGCAAGGACTTTTTTATGGTGTGCAGAGCCTGCTTCAGCTCCTGCGACGCAATGCTTCAGGAAGTCTTATTCTCCCCGAGTGCTTAATCCGCGACTGGCCGGGGGTACAATTAAGATTTGTTCATTGGGATACAAAGCACCATCAGAAACGAATGGAGACAATGAAGCGGCTGATCGACTGGCATGCCTTTTTCAAGGTCAACATGATTGCTTTGGAGATCGAGGACAAATATGAATATCCACGGCACCCGGTGATCGGTGCGCCCGGAGCCTATACCAAAGCTGAACTGCAGGAATTAACCCTCTACGCGCTTGAGCGCTACATTCAGATCGTACCTGATGTACAGGCCCCTGCCCACATGGCCTATGTACTTAAACACAAGGAATTTGCACACCTGAAAGCTGACCCGGAATCCAATTACCAGGCCTGTATGTGTAATCCTGAAGCGATCAACCTGATCTTCGACATGTATCAGGATATGATTGATGCCACTCCGGGAGTCGAATATTTTTTAGTTTCAACCGACGAAATCTATTATGCCGGGATCTGCGACAAGTGCACGCGACCCTACAATTCGGAAAACCGGAGCCTGGCCTGGGCCGAATATGCAGTCAAGGCTCATGACTGGCTTGCAGAACGTGGCCGCAGGATGATCGCCTGGGTTGAATACCCTCTGCTCTCAAAGGATATCGCTCTCTTACCTTCGGATCTCATTAACGGAGTAATGGGCAATAACCAGGCTTTTATTGACATGCAGAAAAAAGTTGGTATCCGCCAGCTTGCTTACAGTTCCATCCAGGGCAGTGAACGTTTGTTTTCAAATTATTTCTCCGCCAACTACATGGGGATCTCACACACCGTGCGTGATGGTATTGCTGCCGGCGCCGATCCGATCGGAAGCTTTGCTGCAGCCTGGGATGACTCGGGTTTGCACGAGGAGGTTTTTCATCTCGGCTGGGCAACAGTTACACAGTATGCCTGGAATGCATACGGGCCGACCATGGAACAGACTGTGGCGGATTTTATGGATGTGTTCTACGGACAGAACAGCCCGGATATGACTTCGGTATACAGGATGCTGATCGAAGGCGCGCAGTTTTTCGGAAACGGATGGGACAAGGTGACCAGTACAGAGCGGGGACCAGGTTATGGGAACAGTAACGGCAAGGGAATAAGTACCCGCAGAACGGATGATATACTTGATCTGCCGGAGATCCCAGGGGAAGCAACATTGAATATTCAGGCCAGATTCAGTACCAAATACAGCGAACTGATTACCAGGGCTGAAAGCCTGAAGGTGAAAAATGAAGACCTGACAGGCAGGCTGACACGCTATATTGGTCAGGTGGAGCGGAACCGCTACAATCTGGAAGTATACCTGTCGATTGCATATTTGGAGCGTTATTTTATCAACACTCTGCTTACTCTCCGTGATGCAGAATCCCTAATGCTGGACGCTCAATCCGCTGCCGCTGCCGGAAAGCCGGCAAATGCTGTAGCAGATCTGGTTGAGGCCAGCAACCAGGTTGGCGCCCTGATAACATGGAGCAGCTGGATGTGGAAAAACCTGATCCTTACCTGGGAGAAGAGCCGGTATGAGAAAGGAAGAAGTCTGGACGGACGCGATTTCGTTCACATACTGGACGATTTGAAAGATCATTTTGCTGACCGCCGCAAAGGCCTCGATTATATGATAGCACCTTTTCAGAGGATGGATATACCCGGTTGGCGGACCCGTCTGAATAACCGTATAAATAAATATGCAGCTGATAACAACGTGCCGGTGAGGGGCCTGGAGGAGATCCGCCTGGAGGATTAGTGGAAAGCCGGCCCCCGTAACACTTTTCCGGCCCGGTTATTGGTCATCTCACCATTCTCAAAGGTAACCACTCCGTTGACAATAACATAATAGATTCCGTCCGGATAATTACGCCATTGTCCAAAAGTTGACCTGTCGATAATACTTTTCGGATCGAATATGGTTATGTCTGCATAGTTTCCTTCCTTAATGAGACCTCTGTCGGTAAGGCCCAGTCGTCTGGCAGGGAGCGATGTCATTTTCCTGATGGCTTCTTCAAGGGTAAGAATATTCTTTTCACGGACATAATGTCCCAGCACCCTGGGGAATGTACCATAAGATCGCGGGTGAGGTACGCTTTCTCCTCCATCGGAGGCGATCATTGTATATGGATGCTTCATGATCCGTTCCACATCTTCTTCCCACATTGCATGATAGATGCAGCTCGCTCCGCCTTTTAACTGTAATTCCAGAACAAGCTTCGCACTGTTTTCAGGGTCAGGTTTAACACCTGACCGGACAGCATAGTCATACAATGTCTTGCCGTTCAGTGTGCTGTCCGAGGGCACTGTTCCGAATTGAATCAGACGGGTGTCTCCTCCGCCCCGGTCATTCAGGATGTTGACTTTAATACCTGCCAGAATACTATCGCGCATAACCGGATTTGCCAGTCTCTTTTTGAAATCACTCCTGCTGCCGGCCATAGCCCATGATGGGATAAGCACGCTAAGCCCTGTCGAGCTTGCTGTATAAGGATATTGATCCATCATCACATCTATGCCCGCATTTCGTGCAGAATCCACTAATCCGGTCGTAATAAGGCTTTTACCCCACATTGGCTTGCCTATGGCTTTATGATGCGTCATTACAACGGGGATATTTGCATCCCTGCCGATAATAATAGCCTCATTTACGGCTTCTATCAGACCCAATCCCTCTTCGCGCAGATGGGAATGGTAGAATCCGCCCAAACCAGAGGCTACTTTCGATAACCCGATTACTTCAGGAGTTCCGGAAAAGGCTCCGGGTATATATTTCAATCCTGTAGAAAGGCCAAAGGCACCCTCCTCCATTGCCCGTCTGGTCATTGCTTTCATTGTATCGAGCTCTTCCGGTGTCGGGTGACGGTTTTCATTGCCCATCACCCTGTTGCGGATAGTATTATGTCCTGTGAGATAAGCCACATTTGGACCGAGTTCATAATGGAGATCAAGCGAGTCGAGATATTTACCAAATGGCCAGGGTCCTCCACCGTCTATCCCCCCGACAACAGTTGTCACTCCCTGCCTGATATGATTTTGCGCACCGGGGAACTTCATAATCGACTCGATATGGGTATGGCTGTCAATAAATCCGGGTGAGACAATCAGATCAGTTGCATCAATCATCCGGGAGGAATTGGAATTCTTCAGGTTTCCGATGGCAGTGATTTTGCCATCACGGATACCTATATCTGCCCTGACAGCCTGTGATCCGCTCCCGTCCAGAACAGTACCCCCCTTGATCACAATATCAAAAGGACCGCTTTTCCTGCATGAATGCAAGGAGAAGGTTAAGAAAATGACAAGAAAGGAAATGAAAATTGATCTCATAAGAAATTGATTTTAATTAACGCGTTGTGCGGTTGAAATCTTAATATATTGACTTAGTGAACCTTAGTGTCTTAGTGCCTTTGTGGCATTTTTTTTTGCCACTAAGACACCAAGGCACAAAGTTACACAAAGCAATTATTTTTATATTGTTTATCAAGCTGTTGATTCCGTCAAAAACTGCAAGCACTGCTTTAAGATTTTTAACCACACAACGCGTTTTAATTATTAATCTTTTTGATTGATTGATTGAACTTGTCCATCAATGTATTGCAGTATTGATTTATGCCCACTACATCAGAACCTATATTTATGAATTTATATCCCATGTCAATAAGCTCATCGAGACTGGAAATACTGCCTGTTGTAGCCGCAAATTTACCATGCTTATTGGCAACTTTAGATACAAGCTTGCGTGTTTCGATCACTCTGGGATTGTTCCAGTCACCGGGAGCACCTATTCCGTGGCTGAAATCGGCAGGTCCGAAGAACAGCATATCATATCCGCTTAAGGCTGCAATAGCTTCCAGGTCCGGAAGGGGCTCCGGATCTTCAATCTGCAATATAACAAACCTCTGCTTGTTAGCCTGTTCCATATAATCATTCAAATTAAGAGCGGTATAGAATCCGTCAGCATTGCCGCCATCAACGGGACGGCGGCCTAACGGATGAAACCTGGTCATATTGATAACCCGTTTTGCATCCTCAAGATTCATAATATGGGGTACCAGGATTCCTGTGGCATCCATTTCAAGAGGTTTGATATAATCGCTGTAGCTGCCTCTGGGCACACGTACCATCACATCAACATCATGAGCTTTTGCCGCCCAGTTCTGAGCATTAAGCACGCTCCAGTCACCGGCCAGATGCTCCCTGTCTACCCACAGACAATCAAATCCGTACCTTGCAACAAGATCGGCAGCCTGTCCATCGCAAAAATTAATTTTAAAACAGTTTACAATTTCTCCTTTTCTGAGCTTTTTCAAAACCCGGCTTTCTCTCATTTTCATTTCCATATTAAAAAATATTATTAGGTTGTTAATGTGATTCCAGTAATTTTAAAATTGGCCATACTCCTCAACAATATCATAAACCAGTTTGATCCTTTTGAATTCAGTTCCGGGAGGTACCTGATCACCTGCTGACTGTACCAGATGGCTGTTTATTTTTTTAAGATTGAGCCACTCTCTGACATGAGAAACAAATTCCCTCTCACTGGTTGAGGGCAGCCACATTACCGGGGATATTCCTCCCATCAGTATCATGTAGTTCCCTGCCTGTTTCCTTATTTCCAGAGGGGTTAAGTCGCCTGTGGGTTTAGGTGTGCATGCATCGGCGACGTCAATCCCTGCCTCAGCAGTTATTCCGATAATTCCATCGAGCATTCCATCGATATGGGTTGATACTGTTTTCCCGGCTTCATGTAAATGTTCTGCAATTGCTTTATAATGATTGAAGCTGTATTTCCTGAATATATCGGGAGACTGAACATCGCCGGATAAATTATCAGTAAAGATAAGATGAGGAGCAGGTGATTTGCAATAAAGGTCGACCAGTTCAAGGTGTTTGGCATTGTAAGTATTGATGTACCTTTCAATTACCTCAGGATTCTCATAAAGAGCATAAATTGTATTCTGAACGCCCATATAATATGACATTAATGATCCCAGTCCTGTATAACCAAGGCTTGGAAAGCCGAGGCCTACGTCTCCGCCGATGCGCTCAATATCCTCCCAATTCTCATATCTGGATAGAAATTTTTTCCGTTCAATTGCATATAGAAGTATTTCAAGATCGCTAATATTTTCAACCATCAGTTTGGTGATATCCCAGGAATAGCTTAAAGGGCTCCATTTCCTCTCCATAAAAATCTCTCCAACAGGCGTCAGAAATCTTTCAACAGCACGATCACCTATAAGCTGTTTTTCTCTTACAACCTCGTCGTCATAATACTCCTCATGCAAGCTGCCGACTTCCACATACCATCCGGCTCTTACCTCCCTGTGCAAGTCAGCGATTTCCTTTGTACAGTTGCTTATTTTAAATAAGTTCCACTGCTCTCCGCTTTCTGCCCTGAACCAATGCCCCAGATCGGCAAACCATGGAACTCTGTCAGGAGTTTCCCTTTTCAGCACCTTGATCAGCCGTTCTCTTTCTGTCATGATTGAAGCATTTTCAAATTATTAAAATTACACAACTTCCGTAACAAGTAGATTATAATTTTAAGGGGTTGTGCGGTTGAGATCTTAATAAATTGACTTAGTGGACCTTAGTGTCTTCGTGTCTCGGTGGCATTTTTTTTGGTACAAAGACACCAAGGCACAAAGGTTACACAAAGAAATCATTATTATATATATTATCAAACTGTTGAACTCATTATGTCCTGCTTATCTGGTTAAGGATATAAAAGAAGCGAGCCATGTGATGATATGCAGGGAAAGAAAACTTTTTCCAAATTTCCCCGGATGGCCGGTTGGGTATAGCGGATTTACATATCATATTTCGAGCAAGAATGCACTTATAAATTATGTAAAAAACCAGGCTGATCATCATATGACTGTCTCATTCAAAGATGAGTTAATAAGATTGTTGAAAGAACATGGCGTTGATTATAAAGAAGAATATTTATTTACTTGAATGCTATTCAACACCTCCGGCGTTGTAAATCATGTGTGATGTAGTGACAATGGATGTAACCATGGTTATTAGACTTGGATGCCTCCGGCATCGTGCATGAGAAATCCACCAAAAATACCTTTGCAGCACCCAAATTAGAAAATCGCTATTTGAATATCTAATCGTTATAATGGTTTAAGCGACATGTACGGGAAACAGGAAGTTGTTATTAATATAAATTGTGAAATTAATTAGCCCCTGAAGCTGATTTCCAAGGGCTTACCTGTATCTCATAGGATAAATCTTAATAATATTATTTCACCCGGAAGTATTTCTAAGTACTATATTTCTCCTGTAGCTTCCAATTATCATCAGCAGGTCATTTTTGATAAGTGTATCATTCCTGACTTCTAGTGGAAGATTAGATATAATTTGGACTAATCCAAAATTCTCCAGACTTGATTAACCTGATCTTACACTCTACTCCCTGCTGAAATAATCTGACCCTCCCTTGACTTTGGTATCAGGATAGTTTAACTTTGATTTTGAAATAGATAGATCTCTGATAAAAGATACATACATGGCCCATGATGTATTCATAAGTTATTCCAATAAAGACAAGAGCGCTGCTGACGCTGTTTGTTCGATCCTGGAACAAAACGAGATCCGTTGCTGGATTGCACCCCGCGATATTACTCCGGGAGTCTCTTTTGCAGAGGCTATCATTGATGGCATAACAGGATCTAAAGTATTTATCCTGATCTATTCATCAAACTCAAATCATTCTGTTCAGGTTATCAAAGAAGTAGACCGTGCAGTGCACCATGGTCTGGCCATCATTCCCCTTCGCCTCGAGGATATACCAATGTCAAAGCAACTGGAGTATTATGTCAGCGATGTTCATTGGCTGGATGCTTTAACTCCTCCGCTGGAAAAACACATTAACAAGCTAAGCAGGGTGGTTCAGATGCTTCTAACGATGGATGAGATTGACAGTGATGATATCAGAGAAGCTCTTGAAACCGAAACCAAAAAGCAGGCAGAGCCTCGCAAAGCTGCCAGGGGATCTAAGCTGTCCAGGATTCTCATCCCTGCGGTCGCTGCACTCCTTGTTGTTATTATTCCTGGTACTGTATGGTTCTTAAAACGGCAGGCAAAGGTCCGCTGGGCCAGGGACGTGGCGCTTCCTGAAATTGAGCGACTGATAGGGGAGAACGACGTCTGGCGGAACCTTGTGGAACCATATCGGCTGGCAGAGAAGGCTGAGGCAATCCTGGGTAATGACCCTGAACTGGCGAAACTATTCTCGCAGATATCCCTGGAGATCGACATCCTTACAGATCCACCCGGTGCCAAAGTATACATGAAGGAGTACGGAGACACTTCGGGAGAGTGGACTTACCTGGGGATCTCGCCACTGGAGAAAATCCGTGTACCTGTCGGGATCTTTCGCTGGAAGCTGGAGAAAGAAGGATATGATACTGTCATGGCGGCGGCATCCACATGGAAAACAGGAAGTTCGGAGGGCAAATCCGTAACTGTTGTATCCAATAACTTTATACGAACTCTGGACCAGACCGGGAGCGTTCCAACTGGGATGGTTCTTGTACCGGCAACGGAGACTACCATCGGAACCCTGGGTGACTTCTTCATTGGCCGGTACGAAGTGACGAACCGGGAGTACAAAACCTTTGTGGATGCCGGTGGGTACCGGAACAGGGAGTATTGGAAACACGCCTTCGTCAGGGACGGTCATGAAATCGCCTGGGAGGCGGCTATGAAGGAGTTTGTTGACCGATCAGGCCAGCCGGGCCCCTCCTCCTGGCTGGGAGGTGACTACCTCAGGGGAGAGGGAAACTACCCTGTGTCTGGGGTAAGCTGGTACGAGGCAGCGTCATATGCAGAATACGCAGGGGGAAGCCTGCCCACATCCACACACTGGGATGTGGCCAGGGGAGGCCTGACCCCTATGATTCAGGTCTTCCAGCTGGGCGGCTTCGCCGTCCTCGCCCCTTTCAGCAATTTCGGGGGTCGCGGACCAGTGGCGGTCGGGAGTCTTTCCGGCATTACCGCCTACGGAGCATATGACATGGCAGGGAACGTAAGGGAGTGGTGCTGGAATGAGACCCCGGTGGGAAGGGTCATCCGCGGTGGGGCCTGGGAAGATAATACCTACGAGTTCGGCAACCGGAGGCAGGCGCCTGCCATGGACCGATCCCCCAGGAACGGGATCCGGCTGGCTTTCTATCCCAAACCCGACTCGATTCCCAAAGAAGCGTTCGCTTTCTGGAGTCCTCCTGTATCCGGTGATATCAATGCGCAAAAGCCTGTCTCCGATGCCATCTTTCGGGTCTTCAGGGAGATGTTCGCGTATGACCCCATGGAGCTGAACTCCAGCGTCGAGTACCGTGAGGAGAGCCCCGGAGGGTGGATCCGGGAGAAAATTTCGTTCGATGCCGCATATGGCGGCGAAAGAATCCTGGCCTACCTTTTCCTGCCTGTCAATGTTAATCCTCCATATCAGACGGTCATCTACTTTCCGGGAAGCGCCTCCACCATTATGACATCGAGCCAGGAGCTTGAGAGTTACTACGAGTTCCCTATGTTCCTGTCCTACCTGGTCAGGAACGGCCGTGCTGTCCTCTATCCCGTTTATAAGGGAACCTTCGAACGCGGAAAGCCTGAGCTGACTGCTATTCATGCAGGAGCCGATTCTTATGCTTTCAATGAGTACATCATACAATTGGTCAAGGATTTCCGGCGAAGCATTGATTATCTGGCTACCCGGCCGGATATCGACAGCAGTAAAATAGCATTTTACGGTATGAGCTGGGGAGGTTGGATCGGATGCATAATATCGGCGGTTGAAGAACGCCTAAAAGTCAGCATTCTTGTAGCCGGAGGTTTGGGACCCATAATCGTTGCCCGGCCCGAGGTCAATCCGATAAACTATGTAACCCGGGTCCGGATACCTACCCTGATGCTGAACGGGATGTACGACAGCCGTATTGACGATAGAATCAAGCCTATGTTAGATCTCCTTGGGACACCACGAGAACACAAACGCCTCATCCTTTACGAAACCGATCATATACCACCAAGGGCTGAGTATATCAAGGAGACCCTGGCCTGGCTGGACAGGTATCTTGGACCGGTGAGATGACCAATTTTACTTAGGGATGGCATACTTTCTAATGTATTGCTCTACAGGTGAATTGGGATCCGGTACATTATTGTCAAACGGGATTTCATTCATATAATGGTATCCTTCAGCCCACTGCATACCATACTTTTCACCCAGTCTCTTGTTGTCGTTGAAAACAAAGGTTTTGATATAATTGAAATTGGCTGCATGGTCATCACCTTCCAGAATAGCCAGTTTCTTGCCCTCTTTTGCAAGTCTCTCTCTAAGCTTTACTCCATTATTCCCGGCAGGCCCTTTTGCCATATTCAGCAGGTTTACTTCAATTTTTTTATCTATGTAGTCGCTGATGTCCACAATGAGGTTGTTTGTCTGCCCGTTCCTTGAATAATAGTACCTCTCTCTTGGTGTATAAGGTCCGATCCCTGCTGCAAAATGTTCGGGATAATCGTACATTCCGGCGATCCATCTTGCCGCCTCCACAGCCCTTCCTGTCACATAATGGTCGGGATTTTCTTCATAATGGTCCCACGGATCCATACAGACAATCGTGTCTACTTTCAGGGATCTGAACAGAAAGATAAATCTTTGTTTCAGATCCTGGATACCGACACTGTCCATCTGATGGTGAGGCATCAGGAGTTCAAAGGAACCTTTCATGCCATAAAAATCTGCAATATTCTGGTTGTCGATCCTGTGCTGTTTGTATTCTCCGGCCCCCCTGGCATCGTCGGATACGGAACAAAGGTATCCGGTATATCCTTCATTCAGAAGTTTTGCAACCAATCCTCCGGCAGACAGGGGAATATCATCTGAATGAGGCTGAATTGCAAGGAGTACTTTGCCTTTATGCGGTTTTCCCTTTACCGCTCTTTCAATCCTGACTTCCGAATATTCCACATCATACCCCCAAGGAACTTTCTTGTCCTGAGTATTCTGAGCGGCATTATCTGAAGCGGAAACCCAGGCGGATGATCCGATCAAAGCGCTTCCGGCTATACCTTTCTGTAAGAATTCTTTTCGTTTCATAGTGTTGATTTTTAGTTTATACTTTCAAAGTTGCTTATTTACACCATAATGCAAAATTAATATACCATAACGGTTTGGTATTTAAATTCCGAGTACTGTTAAACTAAGCTATTCCGGTCGCTTTTTCCGGTTTTTGATTGATTCCATATAATCGGTAAGTTCTTTTCTGGGCATTGGCAAATTTGTATATTTATCCAGCCATTCCTGAAAAGCCTTTTCAAACACCTCCGGTTCAACGACAAATGCCTCGTTCACGTATTCAAATTTCTTTGTTTTCTGGCAATAAAAACTAAATTCGTCGCGTAGCTGGGTATATTCGCCCGCTATTACTACTTCAGCCAGAAGATGGGGCGGAATAAAAGTCACACCTGTTTTTTTTGCAAGAACCACATCTCCGGGCAATACTGTTACCCGTCCGATACGGATCGGCCCGTTAACAGTAGCTATCATCATCTGGGCAATAGCAGAGGGATCAGTACCTCTGATCCAACCGTTAAAACCTTCGATTTCGGAAAGACCTTCCGTGTCTCTGATCGATCCGTTAAAAATAATGCCGCGTTTGCTTGCATTATAAATTGCATTTCCCAGATTATCTCCGATCAGGGTGCCATTGGCAATTTTGCCAAAACTGTCTGCTACATAAACATCTCCGTCAGTCAATTTAATAATTGGCGCATAATTTGTCACAGGTGTTTTTGTACCTTCTATTTTAGCCTGTGCCTGCACATAGTTGTCAAAATCTTTTCTTAAAGGCATGAACTGTGCAGTTACAACACGGCCGGTCATCACTTTTTCAGGATGGAGTATTTCCCATCCATTTTCGTAAATGCTCGCAAAGTTTTCAAACTGGTTCTCATAACCTTTTGAACGCAATGTTCGCCATACTTCCTCCATGGATAAAGTCTTTAGTCTCTCCAACAGGTTATCAGAGACTTTAGGTCTTCCATCGGGCAAACGCTCACCGGTCCATTCAGAAGTTAAAGCTTTAATGCTCTCAGGCGGCCAGACTACATTTTGTGACCTGGCACAGGGAACAATTAAAACAAATGCTAATACTGATAGTGTCCTTTTCTTCATATAAGTGTTTTTTAATTTGGCTGTAAAATAACGTATGGATGTTTAAATGAATACACCCATACGTTAAAGATTTAAGGTTTAAAATACCGCGTTACTTCTTTGATGGCTCTGGCCGCCACATAGGTCTTTTGCCCTGTAATTCAATTCCCCCTGTGGTCATACCGCTCCAGAGGGCATCACTTGAATTGCTGTTATCCCACTCAGGAGTTGGAAGAAAATAGTTCGTGTTAGCAGGATCAAGATGTTGCTTAACCACCTCATCATTCAATTCAATTCCCAATCCGGGGGCATCAAGCGGAATGTTGGCAAAGCCTTTTTCATATATTTTTCTGCCGTCAGTGGTTTTAACTAATGTTTCCCACCAGGGACTGTCCACAGATCCGCTCGGCATCTCTAATGCATATGCGTTATTTGTAGCAGCCGCACAATGGACATTTGCCATAAATGAAACAGGCGTGCCGGCAAAGTGCAACAGCATTCCAATATCATGTGCCTCGGCATAATC
>Ga0102851_10001426_pt1 | contig 13652 bp, 11 predicted proteins | sample Mud3Dept3metaG_FD_79558 | JGI IMG/M metagenome (GOLD analysis project Ga0102851, IMG submission 79558) | Freshwater wetland microbial communities from Ohio, USA, analyzing the effect of biotic and abiotic controls - Mud 3 Core 4 Depth 3... | ecosystem: Environmental > Aquatic > Freshwater >... | reverse complement strand
ATATAAATTGTTATTACAGGACCAAAAATTTCTTCTTCCATGGTTTTAAAATGCGGATCTGAAACAACAATGACCGTAGGTTCAATGAAATAACCTTCTGATTTATTTCCTTTTCCTCCGGCAATGATTTCAGATGATGCTGATGTCCTGGCCAGATCTATATATGCCATTATTCTGTCATATGAAGGTTCGTCAATAACTGAGTTCACAGCATTTTTGAAATCTCTTTCACTTCCGGTACTGGTTTCAGAAAGCATCTGTAAAAGGTTATTTTTAACAGATTTCCACAATGATTTTGGAATATAAGCCCGTGAAGCTGCAGAACATTTCTGGCCCTGGTATTCAAATGCACCCCTTGCAACTGCTGCTGCAAGTTCCAGCGGATTTGCCGATCTGTGTGCAAAGATGAAATCCTTTCCACCGGTTTCACCGACAATCCGCGGATAAGACCTGTAACGTGCAAGGTTATCGGAAACCTGTTTCCATAGGGTATTAAAAGTTGCGTTTGAGCCTGTAAAATGGATACCTCCAAGTTCTTTATGCTTTAATACTATTTCGCTGATCAATGTTCCTGAACCGGGTATGAAATTAATTACACCATCTGGCAGTCCTGCCTCTTTCATTATTGTCATAAGATAATAATTTGAAAGGAGTGAATTTGTCGCCGGCTTCCAGACAGTTGTATTTCCCATCAGGGCAGCGCTGGTGTTAAGATTTGACGCGATTGCTGTAAAATTGAACGGAGATATTGTATAAATAAAACCCTCAAGAGGACGGTATTCAATACGATTAAAACTCAAATCATCGGAAGGAGGCTGTTCACGGTAAATTAATGAAGCAAAATAAACGTTGAACCGCAGATAATCAATCACTTCACAGGCTGCGTCTATTTCAGCCTGGTGAACATTCTTTCCCTGTCCGAGCATTGTTGCGGCATTCAGGAGATACCGGTATCTTTTCGAAATCAGTTCTGCAGCTTTCAGCATGATAGCAGCTCTTTCCATCCATGCCAGGGTCATCCATTCGCATTTAGCATTAAGAGCAGCTTTGATTGCCAGTTCGACCTCCTTTTCTCCGGCTATATGATATGTTGCAAGAATATGACCATGTTCCGAAGGCATTACCACCCTTCCTGTTTTACTGGTATGGATCTCTTTCCCGCCAATGATCAGCGGTATATCGATTACCTTGTTATACTGATCATTCAATTCATCTATAAGCTTAATTCGTTCCGTGCTGCCAGGTAAATAGGTCAGCACAGCTTCGTTTTTCGGTTCCCGGAAGTTGTAAATGGCATTATTCATATCTGTAAATTATAAGAACTTCAAAAGAATAACAATAAAGTGAAAAATAAGTTGATGTAACCGGGATGTTAAAATCCATGGAATACCCGGAAGGTATGAAGTAACTTGAGGTGTTTGAAAATTATTTATGTCTTCAGACACTCTTAAATTTAGGCACTTCCAACTTTTTATAGTAATTTGGTTTCCGGTTTAAGCAATATTCAATTTACCTTTCAAAGAACAGGAATATGTCTGAATCAACATTTTATCATTTTACTGCAACAGGGGTATTTTATGGTCTTAAAACAGATGAAGATGCTATTGATGCTTTACATGAAGGGGGCTACATCTGGCTGAATTATTATAATCCGGGGAAAGAGGAACTTTATTCCCTTGTAGATACAATGGGTATACATCCGTTATCAGTCGAAGACTGTTTTGACACAAGTCAGGTGCCTAAAATAGAACATTTTCCGAATAACACATTTATTCTTTTCAATGCTTACAGTTACAAAGGCAAGCTATTATTTATTGATGAGGTTGATTTTTTTGTCGGCAAGAATTTTCTTATAACAGTCAGTGGAATTAATTCAGAGAACAGAAGTCCGCTGGAAAATGTTGAAAAAATAGTAGAAAACGATCCGTCTCTCGCTAAAGGGGGGCCGGCCTTCCTGACGCATATTGTTCTTGACTACGTTGTGGATCAGAAATTTAAGGCGTTTGAAGCTCTTGAGGATGAAATCGAAGAAGCAGAAGATGTAGTAGTCGATAATCCGGCAGTGTTTAAGCCAGCTGAGCTTATCAGGTTAAGGAAATACCTCGTTAATCTCAGGAAGAGTCTTTTTCATGAACGTGAGATACTTGTCAAAATAAACAGGATGGATTGTCCTTTTATTCCTGAAAAAGCAATCTTTCATTTCAGGGATATCTACGACCATCTGGCAAAATTCTTTGAACTGACAGAAACATACCGTGAAATTGTAACCAGCCTTATGGAGCTGTATACATCGCTTCTTAATAACCTCATGACAAGAATGTCGAATGAAACAAGTGTTTCTGTCAGACGGCTTACCCTTATAGCAACGATCTTTATGCCCCTTACATTAATTGCGGGAATAGGAGGAATGTCAGAATGGACAATGATTACAGGCGGCCCCTCAAAATGGAAGACTGCTTACCTGTTATTCCTGCTTGGAATAATTATAATCGGCATCATTGAATATTTTCTGATAAGAAGAATTGAAAAGGGCAATCCTTTAAAAGGAAAAAAATGATATTACCCGGGAGTACAATAACAGATTATAGAAACGATTTAATCATTTTCCGGAATATTCAGATCTCACGTTGATTTCACAGGCTTTGGCCCCAGGACAAACATCTGAAAATATTTTTCACCAAAAGCTCTTATAGCATAGGCAAAGAAGAGACCTGACAGAATATCTATGCTGTAATGACTATGGGCAAGGAACAGTGATACCGTTATCACAAACAGGCAGATTGCAAGTATCCATTTATAGATTTTATCCTTCACCAGCAGAAAAAGCAAAAATGCATTCCCGACATGTCCTGAAGGATAAACGCCTAGTTCATATTTGGAGAAACCATTGAATAACGGATCTGATCCGTTAAATTCCGGGGGATTTCCGAAAGGTGTAAGAACGATAAATATTCCCCTGATTATATAAAATATACCCCATAGCAGCAGGAAATATGGCACCATGTTGTATTCTTTTTTCTGAATTATATAAATTGTGAAAACAATGAGAATAACAAGGCTGAAAAAATCGTAAATCAATGAAAGGTCAATCACTGGCAGGTTATCTAGGATAAGGTCGGATAACATCGGAAGGGTTTTCCCTTCGCTCATATAATGATGCAGGTATGTTTGTGAAGCAAAGTTGAGACCTATTCCGGCAATTACAGAAATCAGGCTTATATAAAAATATTTGCTTTTTAAAACCGGAACAAGTGACCTGCCAATTTCGGAAATCATTGACACCTGTTTCTGGATTTTAGTCTGCATATTATTCATATTTCTGAGGATGAGGAACAAATATACGTCTTTTTACCTATATTGATTCCGGCATGTTTTCGGGTAATGACATCTCACTGTAGATCTTAAGGATTTCTTCCCTGTTTTCCTCATCAGCATCCAAAAAGCCCCAGCATGTTTGTGTCTGCCACATCCCGTCATAAGCTGAATCGTGGTAAGAACGAAGCATGTGTGGAATGTTCTTCTGATCAAGAAGTCCTGAAAGGAGCCTGGCTTCTATTTCACTTTTAAAAACAAGTATTCTGACAGTTCTTTTCATATTGCATTGTTTTTGTTTTTAAATCAGTTACGGAAGCTTCCTGCCCTTATTTTATATACATGAACAACTTTATTTACAGGATTGCTTTCTGACTGGAGGGTAAGTGTTAATACAGCAGAACGCGAAGGTTTAATATCATGGTTTATATATATATCAATTTTTTCCTGTTTCCCGGTTTCAGGAGAGAAAAGGGTATTAAGCAGGCGGAGATCCCAGCCGGCTCCTTCAATTTTTGCTGAAACGCGGTAGATATCATTTATTGGTGCTGCAGAAGAGTCTGATTCACCAATATTTTTAACGGTGAATGATAAATAAGCGGAAGCGGATTTCATTTTCCTGACAGCAGGGGCTTCAATTGCAAGCTTTGTATTTCCGGAAGTGATCCCGTCAAGAGATCTGACACCTGCTTTATATATCAGGATACCCTCAGGATTTTTTTCCAGATCGATTATATAGAATTGAAGACGGTTCGGAATATCAGTCCATTCACACTGGCTTCCTGAGTTAAGGCCTGCGTGAAAAAGTGCATCATTAAGCTGGCGGTAATCTGCAATAGTCCGCATAACCGGAGTGCCATCAGGTTTAATATAATCGACTTTATTTATATCTTCAGGATGTGCATCGATCACCCAGTTAAAGCAGTTAAATCCGTTAGGTCCGCCATTCCGGCTTTCCCTGTCTTTGTTCTTTGCTATGAGCACTCCGTTGTCAGGGCAGAATGAATCATATCCTATTCTCTGGACTACTTCCATGGAATAGTAATCGAAGTTTGGAATGCCGGGAGAAAGTGGATTGACTGAAGGATTATCAACCGGTGTTCTGTCATGAGGTTCAGTTCCGTCCAGCCGGATAACAATACCGGCGAAAGTACCAGGTAACGGTTCCGCTGCTCTTGCAGTTATTCTTACAACTATGGGTCCTGTTCTGGCCAGCTCTTCACGGCTTAAGGTCAGGACCTGGTTTTCAGCAATAAAGCCATTTATTATTCTGTTCCTCAGCATCAGTCCTGCGGGCATTGAAGCACCCATTGCAGCCGGTATGACCCACCGCATATGAGGGCCCCCGGGACCGTTGAATGATCCCCTGTCCATCATATCCCATGGACCGGAACCGACCCTGCGGTATGGCTTAATATAAGGATTGTTGTTGTTATCTCCGATGTCAAAAGCGTAATGACCAAGCTCATGTGTTATCGTTCCGGAATTTTCACCCTGTCTTATTGATGACAGACCCCATTGCATCTGTCCTGCTTTCCAGGATGTCCATGGCACATAACGTGTTGGTATCCACCGGGGTTTCAGGGTATCAGGATTGCCCCATTCTTCCGGAATTTCCTCTTTTGTCAGAAATTTCATTTCTCCGAACTCCTGCCAGACACCTGTTTCATCATAACCTGCATATATCCTCAGAATGGCATCGTACTGAGATTTTTTCTCTCCCTCTGCAGCTTTCCATAAAGCGTCAACATCAGGCTCCATACGGCTGTTAGCCCTTGTACCATCGGGAGTTGAATTGTTCTGACCATATTCATTTAGTCCGTATTCCCAGAGATTTTTTGGCATGCGGTATGGTCCGTAGGCATCAAGTACTGTAATGCCAAACTTACCTCTCGACTGCTCCATCCAGTAACCGTTGATAGTCTGGCCATGATTAAATGCAGAGGGTTTTAACCAGAAATCGGAATAGAACTTTGCAACATCATCTCTTCTGACGGGATCAACCTGAGGATTTCCGAACGGGTCAGATCGTTTTGGAAGGGTTATTACAAAAGGCTGATCAGGAAAATCAACCGCAACAAGGGCCATCCTGAATTTACGTTCCGGAACAAGCAACGGATCAGCCCAGTTTTTACCCGGGATCGGATGATAATCATCCCATGTCATATCATCCTGATCCTGAACGATCTGAGGATCTATGGGTTTTGGAATAGAGACACTGTTTTGCTGAGATTTTTGCGGGAATGCAACAATTGCCGATAACAGAAACAGGGAGTATAAGAAAAGCCTTTTCATCTTAATATTCTTTAATCCAATCACGAATTAAAGAATTTATTTCAAGATAAATAAGTAAAATCTTTAATGGCAATAAATTTTCCCCGCCCGTATCGGGAATATCGCAGGTATTTTTTATTTGATAAGGACACAATTGTTTAGCAGGATATCCATCAGGAATCCCGAAAATTCCCCGCGTATAGTTGACATTTTATCAACATCAAATTTCTCAGGATCAATTCCGGTAGAAAAAGAACAGATAACCAGTGATGCGGCATTTCCGGTCTGCAGTGTGACACTCGTGGCCTTATTTTCCTCAACCTTGAGATAATGAACCGGTCCGATCACTTCCACTATCTTGTTCATATATTTTGCAGTTGCTGCTGCTTCATCTTTTTCAAATTCTTTTACAAGGTCAGTGGATGTAATTACAAAATCAGGATTTACTTTACTCAGATCCTTATGACCTTTATTAAACATGTAAAGTGCACCAATAACGCCAACGAGAGCGATGATAAAAATAACAGAAAGTGCAATTTTAACTGGCTTTTTCATAACGGATTTACTTAGCACCCCTAGGGTAAAATAATTAATTACTGTTTTTCCAGCGGAAGGTAATTCATTTTTACCGTAACCTCAAGACTTCTGGCAATATTTTCCCTGACAATCCCCGGGATGGTTATCTTGAATTCTTCAGGGGCGATATTGAATCTGGAGGTTGCATTAATTCCCCCTGTAATTACTTCAATAACACCTTTAGCGGTAGTCTTTTTTGTGACATTGTGCATATTCAGGTCTCCCTCAACTGTAACATCATATTTACCGTTTTTAGTAAAATCAACAGAAGAAAGATTTAAGATTTTACCGCTGAACGTTGATTTAGGAAATTTATCAGATTCCATATAATTTTCATTGAAATGCTCTTCCATAAGAGTCTTTTCAAAATGGAATGATTTGATAAGCACCTGGAAGACAATTTCCCCGGTTGAGATATCAAGGATACCTGCAACCTGGTTATTATCAGCTTTTATATCTTCAATTGGTGTATGGGAATAAAAACCGATGTAGCCCGTTTTTGTCATGTATTTCTGTGCCCCGGCTTCAATGAAAAAAAATGAAATTGCAAGAAGAAGAAGAATTCGTTTCATAATAAATAATTGTTTAATAATTAACAAATTACATTAGAAAAGGTTTGAATGAATAAATTATGTTCGTTTTTGTTGCTTAAAATCTTCCTCGCTCAATATGCCGATATAATAATTATGATTACCGGAAAAAGGATGTAAATGACATTAATTCTTCAATGTAAAAACCCTTGAAATATTAAAGCCAAAATGTATATCTCCTTTTCCCCAGTTTCCGGTTGTTTCGCCAATAAATCCTTTCTCGATCATAGCCTGCGAATTGGTAAAGATCAGCTGAAATACATGACCACCCGTCTCAATATCAAAACCCAGGGAGAGAGGATTATAAACCTTCAGGCTCATATACGACCCCGGATTAAACAAATAATAGTACTCCGCGTTGAAACTTATACGTTTTGTAAGCTTTATTCTTCCTCCTGCACCAAGTGCAAAGAGATCATTGGGATCAAACTCTGTTGCAACAAGGTTACGATGAACAAAGGTTGGAGCCAGCTGGAATGATAAAGCCTGATTTATTTTACGGGCAATCAGAACCTGGTGCACATAAGAGAACCTCGATGAAAAATAATTAGTTCTGTCAGGATCCGGCCATTTGACTGATGTCAAAGCAACAGATGACATTGCTGAAACCGAGAATGGCATGACCTTCGCACCGGATGACTGCCTGAGAATAGTGAACTTGGCAAATCCATCGAAAGTTTTTTCATAGCTACCTCTGCCGATGCCTGCCATCAGCCATTTAAATATCCCGTATTCAAGGCTGAAGTGAACACTGGACTGATCGAGGCCGAAGAATTCATATGCACCTGAATTAATCTTCCCAAAGCGATGTGAAATCCTGAAGTCGAGTTGTCCGGGAGGCATTCTTTCAATTGAATGTCCGTTCATAATTCTTGTTGACTTAAAGGTAGCTGTTGCATAATTAATTTCAGGAGAAGCATCCTTATCAAGAAGATCCAGCAGATCATCCTGGGCCAAAATATCCGGGATTATCAAAAGGAATACAAAGGCAAGAGTATATATTCTCATACAGTATGATTATTTTTTAGTTATTGAGAGCCCCATTTTTTACCCAGATATCGAACTGAGTTATTAAACATGCCTTCAATTTACTGCCGTTTTTCGGCATGGGAGAATAAGTTCCTGAATGGTTTATTGATCCTGAAATTGCAGTTGCCCTTGATTGGACATCAGCATAATTTTCAAGACGAATTCCGTTTCCGGCTGAGCTGGCGGTGGCATTTGAATGGCATGAAAGGCAATTATCAGACAGTAAGGGGACAATTTTCCCGCTGAATGTAACATTGGTCGTATCACAGCCGGAATTTACTGAAGGATATAATGCTTCTTCATTGTCGTAATAGCATGATGCACCAAACAGTAAAATTGTAACAAATGTTACAATTGATAAATATGATCCCTTCATGTTATTAAATGCTAATTATTTAAATAACCGTTATTTATCCATATTTCAAATTGTCTTATTCTGCACAGGGAAAATGAATTTCCGGGAGGCATTCTGGTTACACCATTACCTTTCAGGGCATTTATCAGAGATCCATTGGAAGCAGCTGCAGCAACATTATTATAATTTGCCAGGGCTACGCCTCCCGAAGGTGATGTTCCGCTGTGGCAGCCTGAACATGAAGTTTGCAATATCGGCCATATGGTCCCAGAAAAAGTGACAGGATTAATGGTATCGCAGGTTTCACCACAAAACTGGTTAAGTGCTCCATCGCTTATCCATGCTGCAACAGAGTCAATCTCTGCAACTGTCAGCTGGGGACTTCCTGCCGGAGGCATCTTATCTTCTCCTGATGCAAATTTTATTACTTCGTATAATTTACTTTCCTGCGGATTTCCTGGTGTAACGGCTGTCACGGTTGTGCTGTAGCTTGAAAAGACATATCCATTCTGATGAGTTATTGCATCATGGCATCCGGCGGATGCACACCGCGAAACAAGGACAGGCAGAATATCACGTGAAAAGCATGCCAGAGGATTTACATATCCGCTGCCCTGACCGGTTGTGTCAGGACAGGTAGTAAGTCCTGCACCCTGTTCTATCCAGAGCCTGATGAGAGATCTGTTTTCAAGTGATAAAGGCTTATCCGGGGGCATTCTATTCTCTCCCGATACTGCTATAATTGATTTGTAGGCTTTGCTTGAATAAGGATTTCCGGGCACAACCGCATGACTGATTGATACATAATTATTTAAAACAAGATCTGATTCACCCTGGCTGTCATGACAGCCGGAGATTGCACAACTGTTTTGGAATACAGGTAAAACATCCCTTTCAAAACATATTTCGGGAATATTTTCAAGATCAGCCTTATGTGTACAGGAGGAGATCCAGGAAATTATTGTCAGGAAAAAAATCAGTCCCGGTAACAGCAGGATCTTATATGGTTTCATAAAAACACATTTACTAATAGCCTATTATTCAGTAAATATACTCTGTTTTGTTTCTATTATTATATTTCAGGTAATGATAATTAACATAATAAACTCATGCTCAAAATTAGGAGTAAAAATATCCTTCCCGATATTATCTTTTATCTCCTGCAGAGACCAGAATCTGCCCTCATCGATTTCCTCTTTGTCTATAACAGGATTCTCTTCAGAACTTCCTTTAAACGAATATACCAGCTCTTTTTCACGAGAAGATTCCCAGATATATTTACTGATGATCCGATATTCAAAATCCTTTAACCGGAGCTCTTCATAAGCTTCCCTTTTCAGTGCGTCATCAACACTCTCTCCCGGACTGATATGTCCGCCGACAGAAGTATCCCATTTACCCGGCAGCAGATCTTTTGTTGAAGCTCGCTTCTGAAGAAACAATTCTCCTTTTTCATTGAAAAGATGAAGATGAACCACCGGATGAAGCAACATGCTCCTGCCATCATGACAAATACTCCGTGAAGCTTGTGAGATTTCCTTTCCCTCATCATCAACAACAGGAAAAATTTCTTCTGAACTTAAATTATTCATTGTCAGCAAAAATAATGATTTTCCTTAATGCTCTTCGTTCACACGAAGTTCACAAAGGATATTTCAATCAGGTTTTCCACTGATAATAAACGGGCAGCTTAAACTATTTCCATCTTCATCGACAATAGTAAGTCTATGATTTCCGGGTTCTGTTAATATTTCTATCTGATGAATATGTTTTGTTGTTCCAATATATTTATCATCCAGATGCCAGAAGATCTTTTTAGCAGGATTACGGTGTGCCACTTCAGGGATGATTCTCGTAAGCGAGCCTGTCTGATCACGCGGGATGAAGATCCTGACTCCGGAAGTGGGATAAATAAACTCCATTTCCGGAATGCCTTTTTCAGCAACGCATCCTTTTGCCATTGGAGGGACGACCCTGTAGCCGGGATGTTTCTGCCTGTAAAAATATTCCATTGCCGGAGGAAGGATAAACCAGGATTCATTCCTTATCTCAGCAGGGGAAGCACAATCCGCAGTAACCCGCCGGGTGCCTGTCTTGTCAAGATGGATTATTTTATGATACGGGCAAATATCGCTCCTGAGTCCGCTGACACATGCAGGGATTTCTTTTGTTTCAGGACATTCAGGACCTGCCCTGTATCCGCTCAGGGAGCATACTCTGATCATGGTCATTTCTTCCAGCGGTTCTTTAAACCAGCCTGCAGGTTCCAGGATATTCACCAGGTCGAAGAGGATGGGAGCTGCAGCAGAAATGCCTGTAAGCCCCGGTCTGCCTTCACCATCAGCATTGCCGGCCCAGACGCCAATCACATATTCAGGAGTAGTCCCAATGGCCCAGGCATCACGGAAACCGAAACTTGTCCCTGTCTTCCAGGCGAAATCCCTCGAGGAGGAGAAATACTGCCATCCGGCCTCACCCTCCGGCCTGTTGACCTTCAGAAGAGCATCGTATGTCAGCCATATTGATGAGGCATTCAGGGGAGGAGAGGGATCTTCCTTTTTTACTTCCTTACTTTCATTTTTCAGGACAAGTACCGGGGGATGATAATCTCCATCAAAATATTTATTTTCAAGGAGATAATTATTTAAGATCCTTGATAAAGAGGCATATACACCTGTAAGTTCCCACAGGGATGCTTCTCCGCCGCCAAGGATGAGAGAGAGTCCGTAATGATCTGAATTCTGGCTGAAACTTGTAAATCCGGTTTTTTGAAGCAGCCCCAGAAACCTGTCAGGAGTATATTTCTGAAGCATTTTTACTGCCGGAATATTCAATGATTGCGACAAGGCCCGTGATGCAGGTACTCCCCCGCTATAGCTGAAATCAAAGTTTTTTGGAGAGAATCCCGGGAATCGTGTCGGTACATCGGCTACAAGTGTATTGGGAAGAATATCGCCCGAATATTGCATCCCGGCATACAAAAGAGGCTTCAGGATACTACCGGTGCTTCGCCGGGCTCTTATGATATCGACATCTCCCCCATGCTCTGCCACATTTCCGAATGCGCTATTTCCTACATATGCCAGGACTTCCCCGGTTTCAACCTTAACGATAAGACATGCTGAATTATTAATGAAATTACCCGACAGCATCTTCTGATGGGCATTTAAGATCTCGACAGCATGTTCCTGTAATGGCGGATCAATAGTGGTTCTGGTCATCTTTCCCCTGTTATTGCTGAAAAAGAAGTCTGTCAGGTGTGGAGCGAGAACCGGCAGAGGTCTTGGTTCCCCTGGCAGGGGTTCATCAATTGCAAGGACAAGAGTCAACGAATCAAAGAACTCTCTTTTATATAGCTTACGCAGAAGATCATCCCTGCGGAGTTTCAGTATCTCCTGGTTCTTTCCCGGAAAGACAAGAGCCGGTGAATTGGGAAGAACTGCCAGGGCAGCAGCTTCAGCCCATGTGATGCCCTCAGGCGATTTTCCCGTATATCTCCAGGCTGCAGCTTCAAGACCGACAATATTGCCCCCGAAAGGAGCATTGGCGACATACATCCCCAGTATCTTCTTCTTCGATCTGAAAAGCTCCAGTTTCAGGGCTGAAAGCATCTCCATAATCTTTTCCGGATATGTTCTCGGTCTGTTGCCGCGGGCGATCCTTGCAACCTGCATTGTGATTGTACTTCCTCCGCTGACTATTTCGCCTGCTCTTAAATTGTCTCCAATTGCCCTGACAATAGACACCGGATTTATTCCTGGATGGCGGTAGAAATATTTGTCCTCGAATGTGAGCAAAGCCTTCTCAAACTGATCAGGAATAGCATCATTACCCGGGAATCTCCATTGTCCATCATCAGCAATGCGTGCACCCAGCAGACTTCCGTCCCTGGCTACGACAACGGTTGATTCAGGAGCCTTGAACCGAGGCAGAGGAGAAAGCAAAACCGGAGCAATTAACACTCCGGCTGCTATTAATGATATTTTAATTTTCCTGTTCAATTTATTTTCCGGTGACCCTGACAGGTCCTCCAGGTATTCTTGAAAAGCAGTTGTCTGTATACATGGCTTCGCACCAGATTGAGGGTTGTATGAAATCACCCTTGTAGGCCGCGTTCAGGATGAGAACAAAAGTCTTTGTCTCTCCATAGGCAAGGCTGAAAAAGGTGTTTACACGATCATCCCTGAAGTCACGGTAATCACAGGCACTCTCCTTCACTCCGTATCTGGCTTCGAACAGCCTGGTATTCTGTATCTCCCAGCCCGAAGGAACCATCTGGTTGAGGGCAATGTTCGTCAGTCCGGTCATGGATGTATTTGCAACCTTCACAATCATCATGAAATCGGTTCCCTGAACAAGCTCAGTATGATCAATGGCATTATTGTCGAGATCGACGTATTCTACCTTCATGCTGAGTCCGTTCTCAGCTTTTGTGGCATCAGACTTCAGAGGGATACCTTTTCTGACCAGATTGACATATGCAGGATTGGAAGAAGCATTTTCAACCGAAATTGTGTTTTTTCCGCTCTTTATTTCAAGCTCTTTCTTCCAGACCAGTTTTCCCCCGATCGTCTGTCGTGCCTTCTCCCCGTTGAAATCTATAATTACTTCCACCGGGCTGTTTTTGTCACCGGGAAGGGCTGCGATCCATTTCATATAGGCAAAGAGTCCCCATGCGATTGACTGAGTACTGTACCATGTGTCCTTGTTAAGGCTTTCACATATCTCGTTGAAAAGTGGTAATGCCTGATCCAGATTCTTTGTCAGAGTCAGAGTATAGAGTATGATCGATTTATCGCGCAGCTGGCTTCCATAGTGATAGTAGTAATATTTCGGCTCTGTAACTATGTTCCTTACATCAAGCAGTTCTCCGGCAACTTCCGGCCTGCCTGTTGTCGCAAATGAAGCGGCAAGCAGCCATCGGGCAAGGGCAGGCATACCTGAGGCTTCCCTCAATCTGTTCATTGCACCTTTATCCGGCTGTCCTGCCAGTGCCAGGGTGAAAAGGCGGTATGCCTGTTCAGTTGCATAATATTCATACTTTTGATCAAAGCGCCAATCCTGAGCCACTTTTTTCTGGTAGCTTACCCACTTCTGCCTGAAGCCTGAAGGAATGTTGTAACCCATTCTTTCTGCTTCGATCATAAAATGTCCGGAATAGGAGGTGACCCAGTTTTCCGCCTGGTAATTGCCGGGCCACAATGATATTCCTCCATTGGGCAGCTGCCTTGAAATAAGCTCGCTGATTCCTTCCTTGATATTTTTGGCAGCTTCATCTGCAACAGAAGCATCGTCGGAGAGATCTTTCAGCCAAAGCTGAGGGAAGACCGCAGAGGTAATCTGTTCTGAGCATCCATAGGGGTAATCCAGAAGATAATCGAGCCTTTTTTCAAGGTTGACTGAAGGAAGAGCCGATACTTCAAGAACAGCAGAGTTGGAACCTTCAATGCCAAACGGAACGAAAGATGTCTCCCACTTTTCACCCTGTTTCAGAATCCTGAGTTCTGCCCTTGATT
>Ga0102851_10001425_pt1 | contig 13654 bp, 12 predicted proteins | sample Mud3Dept3metaG_FD_79558 | JGI IMG/M metagenome (GOLD analysis project Ga0102851, IMG submission 79558) | Freshwater wetland microbial communities from Ohio, USA, analyzing the effect of biotic and abiotic controls - Mud 3 Core 4 Depth 3... | ecosystem: Environmental > Aquatic > Freshwater >... | reverse complement strand
ATGGGGGTCTAAACACCCTGTACAATAATCTATGTATGTGGTTAATATATATGAGCAATGTGACATATTTCATAAATGCGCCTTTATAAGACGTCTTATAAAACGTCTTATAAAACGTTGATAATTTATTTCCAGGTGAATTCCCTGACGACCTTCAGGGTTTCACCGATATTCTCCATTTCGGATATCTGCGTTCGTACATTCTGCTCAAAAAATTTGACGCTGTAACATTTAAGTCGGAATTTTGTTATTAGATTTAAATTAAAAAGCAACAATATGGCATTTACATTACAACCGGGAGAAAAGATCATAGGTTTTAGACTCCCGGCAACGGACGGGAATACATACAGTTTGTCTGATTTTGATAAATATAAATATCTGGTTGTTTTCTTTACCTGTAACCATTGTCCATATGTAAAAGGTTCAGATGAGGTTACAAGAGCAACTGCTGAAAAATTCATAAAAAGAGGAGTTGGCTTTGTCGGTATCAATTCAAACAGCGAAAACACCTACCCGGAGGACAGCTTTCCGGGCATGATCAAACGAATGGAAGAATACAGGTTTCCCTGGTTTTACCTTTACGATAAAGATCAGTCTGTTGCAAAGGCCTATGGAGCCTTGCGTACACCGCATTTTTACATTTTCGATGAGAACAGAAAACTGGTTTATACCGGAAGAGGTGTTGACAGTCCGAGAGACACATCAAGAATGACAATTAACAACCTGGATATGGCTTTGGATGAGCTGACCGCGGGAAAACCGATATCGATTCCCATTACAAACCCGATCGGTTGCAACGTCAAATGGGAAGGTATGGATGCACACTGGATGCCTCCGGACGCATGTGATCTTGTATGATTTCAGTCACTTAATCCTGAATTAAATCACCTGACTATGATATGTAAAAGACAAACTCAAACGCTGGCAGTATTAACTACAGCTTTATTGTTGTTCATCCTGATCTCGTGCATGAAAGAAGCACCGTCGGATCTTTCCAAAGAAAGTATTATTCCCAGACCGGTCTCAGTAATATCTAGCGGAGAATATTTTAAACTCAGACCCGGTACTGATGTTTATATCCGTGAAGATTCGGAGGAGCTTAAACAGATAGGGCAATACCTTGTTGATAAGCTGAAACTACCAACAGGTTTCGATGTAGGTTTGAAAGTGACTGATACAAAGCCTCATTCCGGATGTTTTGTTTTGACTACGGATGCTTCAAAATCATCTCTTGGCGAAGAAGGATATGAGATTGCAATTGATAAACGAATCATTTACCTGACGGCCGCCAGCCCGACCGGATTGTTCAGGGGAATTCAGACCATAAGGCAGATAATGCCGGTAAAAATAGAATCAGCGGAGATGCATGAAGGTCCCTGGGTAATACCGACAGGTACCATAACTGATTATCCCGATTATTCTTTCCGTGGAGCCATGCTGGATGTTTCCCGCCATTTCTTTGGTGTCGAAGATGTACAACGATTTACTGACATGCTGGCTTATTACAAAATGAACATGCTGCATCTGCATCTGTCTGATGACCAGGGATGGAGAATTGAAATAAAAACATGGCCGAATCTGACGATCCATGGAGGAAGTACACAGGTAGGCGGTGGCAAGGGTGGTTTTTATACACAGGAACAATATTCCGACATTGTTCAGTATGCAAAGGAACGTTATATTACAGTGGTCCCTGAAATCGATATGCCGGGTCATACAAATGCAGCACTGGCCTCTTATGCCGAACTGAACTGTGATGGAAAAGCGAGGGAATTATATACAGGTACAAACGTGGGATTCAGCACATTATGTACAACCAGTGAAATAACTTATAAATTTATTGATGATGTAATACGGGAACTGGCCACACTGACTCCGGGTCCGTATATGCATATCGGCGGGGATGAATCGCATGTTACCAAAGAAGAAGACTATATACCATTTATTAACAGGGTACAGGATATTGTGGCTAAGTATGGTAAACAGGTGATCGGATGGGACGAAATTGCTCTGGCAACTCTGAAACCAAACACGATTGCACAATGTTGGGCCAATATTAAAAATGCAAACACTGCAGTGGGGCAGGGGGCAAAGATTCTGATGTCCCCGGCAAGCAAAGCTTATCTCGATATGCAATATGACAAATCCACGAAACTGGGCTTACACTGGGCAGGATATATTGAAGTGGATACTGGTTATATGTGGGATCCTGCCACTATCGTTCCCGGTGTCGGTAAGAACAATATCATAGGAATAGAAGCACCTTTATGGTCAGAGACCATAACCAGCATGGAGGAACTAGAGTACATGGTTTTTCCGCGTCTTCCGGGTTATGCCGAGATAGGATGGACCCCTGCCGCATCAAGAAGCTGGGAGGAGTACAAAGTGCGACTCGGAAAACACGGAGAGAGATTCAAAGCCATGGGCATCGATTTTTATCCATCCGCGGTTGTTCCCTGGACCGGTTTGTAATAATGATACAATTTTTTACTCGGAAAGCCACTCTTCCGAAAAGCGGGCATGTACGATGTTTTTTAATGAAGGCTGACCTTCGGAACCCGGTATCTGATTGGTGAAGGAGATGTGTATTATACCGTCCATACCCTGTATAATTGCAGGGTAATGGCCTCTTACTTCGCTTCCTGGTGTACCGTTAACAAGTATCTTACGGTGAGGCCATGTTTTTCCTTCGTCCTTTGAGAGCCAGACCGACAGACGATGCCTTCCCTCTTCAATATCATTATGAACCAGCGCCCAGTTACCGCTTTTCAGAACCACAATATCTGCTGCAGTACCTGGATTGGGAATATCAGAATCCTCGACAGTGCTCCATGTTTTACCCCTGTCTTGTGATATGCTTTTTGCCAGGCGTTTTGGAGGCGGGCCGTTATCGCGCATGAATGCAACTATTGAGCTGTCTTTCCGCAGTGCAAGCGAGGGTTGTATTGAACCGGCGCCAACGATGGGTTCGCTGAAATGCCATGTTTTCCCCCAGTTGTCAGTTATCGCAATCAGTGAAAAATCAAAACCGTCGGAATAGAGCGGCAGCAGCATCCTGTCGCCAATAATCAGAGGCTTGTTCCTGCTCTGCCAGCCAATCCTGCGCATTAGCGGGAAGCCCAGTTCAGTTCTTATTCTTTCTCCCTTTTCATTGACATCAGTGCCGGTAGCCATAAACCGGACACCCTTTGCAATGTTAAGATATTGCCGGAGTGCATTATCCCATAATTGTTGGGAAATGGGACCGGTGCCATCTTTACTCAGATATCCGGCTGATACCAGGTAATTATAGTATGATTCATATTTTCTGTTCAGCATTTGCACGAACTGGTCGTTTTTACCAATTCCGTCAGGTACACTCCCATCAGGTTTCATATGAATCACATCCTGCCAGTTCCATTCAGGAGCGCCGGTTTGTTGCATATAATTATCGCTGATCCTGTATTTCAGAATTGAGGATTCCCATTGATATGCCATTACAGTATACCATACAAGCCACAAACGCGACTTTCCGTCGATAAACAGAACCGGATTGATATCCGGAAAATCCGGAACATCAGCCAGTACAAACGGTTCGCTCCATGTACCTGATTTATGATTACAGCGTGATCCCATGATTACCACATCATCAGCAGTACGTTCCCCGCTTCCATAGAACCATGCAACCAGGAGATCCTGATTCGGAAGCTCTGTGATTGATGATCCGTGACAGTGCTGTGACTGAAAAGGAAATATGTTTTCCAGTATCAAAGTATCCGGATCTTCAGTCTTTTTTGCTGACCGGTCCGAAGAGCATGAAGCTGTTAAAATGACCAGAAGGCTGATGCTAAGGACATACCGTGTTTTCATGATCGTATTTTTCATAAAGATATGAGAAATAAATCAGCGAAAGTTGTTTAACTTCAACCCGATAGCAACAGGTATAGAATCTGATTTCATGAATGAACCGGTTATTGATATAGAGGATCTTTCAAAATTCTACGGCAAAGCCAGGGGGATTGACCACATCAACCTGGATGTTCACGCCGGGGAGATCTTTGGCTTCATAGGACCTAACGGAGCCGGAAAATCCACAACCATCAGGATTTTGATGAGCCTTATTTTTCCAACATCCGGAAGTGCAAAGATCATGGGAATGGATGTTATCCGTCAGGCGAAGGAGATCAAGCGCAAGGTTGGATATATCCCTTCGGATGCGAATGCATACCAATGGATGGGAGTAAATGAGTTTCTGGATTACTGTTTAAGATTCCACCGGATTCAGGATGGGAGGAAAAGGGTTGATGAGCTGGCAAAGCTTTTTGAGCTTGATCTTACCAGGAAAATCTCCGACCTTTCAATGGGAAACAAAAAGAAAGTATCAATCATTCAGAGCCTGCTCCATAATCCCGGACTGCTTATTATGGATGAACCGACTACCGGTCTCGATCCGCTGATGCAGTCGGTCCTGTTTGAACTGCTGCGGACAGAAAACAGGAATGGCCTGACTATCTTTTTTTCTTCGCATCATCTCAGTGAGGTTCAGATGCTTTGCAAAAGAGTGGCAATTATTAAGGAAGGAAACATTATCAGAGTAGAGGATATTGATACGTTAAGGAAAAAACAATTGAAAAAAGTATTTATTGAGTTGGATGAACCTGTCGACATTGAAACCTTCAACATATCAGGAGCAGAAAACTTAAGCCTGGTGCCGGGCAATAAAATTTCACTCCTGTTTTCGGGAAATATCAGCGACCTGATAAAAGCACTTTCCGGCAAAAGGATAAAGAATCTGACTATTGAAGAACCATCGCTGGAAGAAATTTTTATGCACTATTACAAAGTTTAATTTGTGGGGGAGATGAACCGGAACCTGAATCGAATGGAAATGAAAAGGAACTCGCTCAGCTTGTTCCTGTGGACTCTGGTCATAACTCTGCTGATCTCTGTTACAATGTCGATTTACCCTACATTCATAGAGAACCAGTCCAGGATATTCGGAATGTTGAACCTGATCCCAAAGGGTGTCCTGCAGTTCAAGGGATTTTCGGATTTGAACGATCTGCTTAGCCCCATGGGATTCTATGCAGCCAACAATGTGATATATATGATGGTCCTCGGAAGTATATATGCAATTGTGCTTGCTTCCGGTATACTGCTGAAGGAGGAATATAACAAAACTGCTGAATATCTTCTGACCAGACCGATTACCCGCAGTGAGATTTTTCTGACAAAACTGGCTGTTGTTGCCGGTAATGTGTTTTTATTGAACATTATAACATCGCTGGCAGGATTTATTGCAACAGGACTGGCAGGAAATGAGATCATCAGGTTAAGGCCATTTCTGATCATATCAATCTATACCTTCTTACTGAACATGTTCTTCGCGGCAACCGGACTTTTCATATCAACGCTCATTAAAAGATCCAGGCCGGTTACTACATTTTCCATAGGACTGGTTCTGATTCTCTATTTTATTTATACCCTCTCAAAGATCTCGGAAAGCGTGTCAAAATTAGGGTACCTGAGCCCATTTACTTATGTCGACCAGAAGGTTGTCAGTCCGGATTACAGCCTGGCGCCAGGGAATTTAGCATACTTTATAGGAATCTCATTTCTGCTGATCGCAATCTCTTACAGGCTCTATCTGCATAGGGATATATATGTATAATTGAGGCAGTTGAAAGAGCATTCAGTCTGCCGCTACACGGTTCAAAACCAGATCAGGTCGCATTTGCTACAAACAGGTCGTCGCTACGCGACTCTTATTTTGCAACATGACCTCAATTAATGCTTTAAGCGACCTGTTTGTAGCAAGCAGGCAAAAAAAAGATTTGAGCGCCGTAGGTGCGGACTGTTTGCAGCTCCTCAAACATTTTTCCCGGGTGAAGGTTATATCTTTTGATTGCACGCAAAAAAAATCTACCGGAAATATGATAATAATATAGTTATAGAAAGAAAGAAAAAAACCATAATTTTAATAAAAGAAAATTTTACAGGAAAACAGACATATTTTAACAAACATTATTAAAAAATGCAGCAATATGAAAGAACAAATCCTTGAAATAAAAGCAGCCCTGCAAATTCAAAAACCTGTTAATGAGATATTTGAAGCTATAGTTGATCCTGTTAAAATGTCAAACTACTTCATTTCAAACGGCAGCGGGAGAATGGAAAACGGCAAACAGATAATGTGGCGATTCCCGGAATTTGATGTGGAATTTCCAATTCGTGTCGTGGAAATAAAAAAGGATAAGTACATCTCTTATTACTGGGATGTAGAAGGTGCTGAACTTCTGGTTGAAATGACCCTCTCTGCCAGAAAAGACGGTTCAACCCTTGTGACAATTACCGAGAAAGGAATGAAGAATGATGCGGAAGGGATCAAATGGCTTAAAGGAAATACTGAAGGATGGGCTAATTTCCTTGCCTGTCTTAAAGCATACATGGAATATGGGATCAATCTGAGAAAAGGAGCATTTGATTTTATGTCAGATGATAAATTATAATTCCTTAAAAATATCCAATTTATGAAGTCATGTAAATGTTGTTTTTCATTCTTCGGGTTTATTGCCTGTTTTTTATTACAGATAGAAGTGGCAGGTCAATATGTTCCGGTGCAACACAGAGAGCCGTTAAATGGTGAAATCCCGGTAACTAAAGCCGGCAATTACGGAACACCGGGAGCTTCATATATTCTTATGAATGATATCTCTTCACCGCGGAGCACCATCTTCTTAGGTAAGGATGTCACTCTTGATCTCAATGGGTACACAATTACCTATACAGACGGCAATTACGGACATGTTCCCAATTACGGATTTGAAGAAGGCTTGACGGGATGGAACATTTCGAAGGCACCCGGGGCAAAAATAGAAAATACTGAAGAGGTTCATTTATTCATCGGCAAAAAAATACTGCGCCTGAGGGCTGGCGATGAAATAGCCTCCGGGTATGTATTACTGCCTCTCGGGAGTCGGTCATACTATGCCATGTGCGGTGTAACCGGTAATTATTACAACGATATGAAGGGCGATCTTACCAGGGACATGAGGGTAAGTATTTTTGTCGACGATGAACAGGGGAGGGAGATCAAATGTATTACCAGGTATGGCGATTCCACAAGGGTAAGCTGCCCTGTAATAAACCGTTCCACCAGGCTTGGGGGTGGTTTTGTTTTTGCACACCTGAATAACATTCCCGCGGGCAGGTACAGGATCCGGGTAAAGGCTGAAAATGACTGTCTGGTTGATGAAATAGACATAAGACCTGCCATGGATGTTGGAATTGGCATAGTGGAAGAAACACATCCGATGGGTCACTATGACCATTTATACAACATTAATCATTCGGCTTTTTTTGATTATACCGCTGATGTCTCAACTGGCAAACCGGTTGAGGGAATACCTGTAATAAATGGGACGGGGAGTGTAACAATTAAGAACGGTATATTAAAAAATGCGGCAGAAGCTGTTTTATCCTGGGGTATACAATCAACAGCAGAGAACATAAGAATTATCCTTGACAATATGAAATTCATTTCATCGGGTATAAACACCACAGCAGTTGATGTGGAACAGGCGACCATTTCAAACTGTACCTTCGATATAAAAAATCCATTCATTATTAACCGGCACGGCTCCGAATTCTATGCAGTTGACTTAAGAGGTGATCAGGCTTCGGAGGTTTCTTTCTCCGAATTTTATGGCGGGCAAGGCTGCCTGTGCATAAAAGGCAAATCTTCCTCTGTACATCATAATTTCTTTGCCAACCGTCAGACCGTTACAAATCATTACAGCATAATGGCCATGGGAGACGGATCCCGGATCTTTGAGAACCGGTTTATCCCTGAGATAGGCTCAGGTCTTGAAATATTCAGAAAAAAGAATATTGAAATTTTTAACAATGAATTCCATATCAATGCTGCCCCGCCAAGCTGCGAATATCCCGATCATTTAAGCACAAATGCCATACGCATTGCAGATTATGGAGCAGCGTCGGGGTCACCAAATGGCAGTTATGGCAACAGGATCTATAATAACAGGTTTTACATCAAAGGGAAGAAATATGAGCAGTACCCGGATTATATCCCGATGGCATCCGCCGTTTTTTATAGTGCAAGTGCAGGAGACAATGAAATTTTTGGTAATGAGATTATTATAAGTCAGGAAGACCCTGATTCAGATGCCGAAGCATTTGCTTTTTATATTGGTAATTCAAGAGGAGGCAGGATTTATAATAATAATATTACCTGCAATGTAACCCCGATCTGGGTGTCATGCACTTATGGCAAAGCAGAAAATACAATACTGACAGGTAACACGATTGTAAAGGCACAAAACACAACTAAGGATTTTAAGCCTGTAAGAATGGGATCAGATTACCCTGCAGAAGGCACCGAATTCCACTCCAATGTATTATCAGGTTTGGAATTTGGTATCGATGCATCAGACAGGCCTCATAAATACCAGGTATACTGGACACTCAAAATAAACCTGCAGGATAAAAAAGGAAAGCCCGTTGATGATTTTGAGATAGTTTTGAATGACAAAGACGGAAAGGAAGTTCTGCGTCAGGAAAGCGGCAAAGACGGTTCCCTCAGTGCCGAGCTCCCTGAATATTTTGTGGACGGGAAGGTCATGACTTTTCATTCTCCTTATACCATCAGGGCAGGGAAAAAGAAAGTTGTCCTTGATTTAAAGAAAAACAGTGAAATAAGCCTTATAATAAAATAATGGTCTGATTTAATAATCTGTACTGTGAAAAAAATCTTCTGTACATTGTCTATGCTGGTGCTTATGATCCCTGCCAGGCATGCCTGTGCCTCAAAAACAATAATAATTGATTCAAGGCATTACAGCAATATTTTCGGGGAAATCAGGAACTTCAGGATTTTTCTGCCTCCCGGATATTATGATGATCCGGAGAAGAGATTTCCTGTAATCTATTACTATCACGGATGGTCGCAGCGGTACTTCGGATCCACAAGCGTTCAGGGGGCTGACGAAGGTGAGAGCAATAATGGTGACAACATTGCCAATTTTGTTGCCACACATGATGTGATTATAGTAAAACCTGACGGGTACAACCGGAAACCGCAGGAGGAATATTATTTGCGTCCCTATAACATTTCACCGGTGGAAACATATCGCCAGTACCCGCTCTATTTTCCCGAACTGGTAAATTACATTGATGCAAATTTCAGGACAATTCCCAACCGGGATCACAGGGCAATTTCAGGTCTCTCGATGGGAGGATTCATGACATTCTGGATAAGCGGGAAGTATCCCCACCTTATTACTGCTGCCGGTAATTTTTGCGGTTCGGCTGAATTCATTATCGGTCCCGCTGATTTTCCGGTTGAATACCGTCACATCGATATGGCAAAGAATTATGAAGGATTAAATGTAAGGCTGAATTTTGGCAATAAAGATTTCATAAGGTGTTATCACCGTGACATGAACCGGGTATGGACTCAACTGATGGATAACTATGTATATAAGGTTTATGAGGCTGAACATACCACCTGTGGACTTGGAGAGATGTTTGAGTTTATCATGGATACATTTAAAGATCCTCCCGGCAAGCCGGAGAAATGGAATCATATTGATGTTTACCCGGAATTTGATGTATGGGATTATCTGGTAAGCACCGACCGGGAAAAGGCAGGATTTACAATTCTTGAGAACGTTGATGAAAAAGGCTTCAGGTGTTCAGTAAGAGAGTTCCTGCCCGACGGCGAATTAATGCCTTATGTCAGACTTTCAGTGACAACAGCCCCGGTTTATGAAAAAAATCATTTATATGTAGTAAATGATTTTGATGAGCAAAGCCTTAAATTAACCAGGAAAAATATTAAAAGTGATAGTTCAGGAAGGTTGAAAATTGAAACAAACGGTGGCATCCATGAAATAGGAATAAATAAAACAAAAGATTCTCCTGTTCTCTGCATAGCCTCTGCGGAAGTAATCAATTTACCATGGGTAACACCGGGGAAAGAAACAGGCGTGCAGATACAGCTACTCAACAAAGGATTTACCAATGCAGGAAATGTAAGTGCAGTCTTGTCTCCAACCCGAAATACTGCAAAAGTGATCAGAAATACTTCATCTTATGGGGTTATCGGCATTGGGGAGACAAAAAAAGCCGTTCAGTCTTTTACATTTATAGTCAGTCCCGACAGCATTGAGGTTGTGAAGTTTAAACTGACTATAAGGGACGGAAAAAACAATGAGTGGACAGAGTACCTTGAAATACCGGTCAGAAAAGATCCTCCTGAGGTTAAGGATTTTGTAGTTGCCGATGGCAGAACGTTCCGTGTAGCTTCTGCAGGTACAGACACTTCAACGCTGTTTCTTGGGACAGGTAACGGAGATGGCATTGCAAATCCCGGAGAATCGCTGGTTATACTGGTTAAGGATCAGGGACTCTACAGAAGAACTGAGCTGATTTCGGGTGATCCTTTTATTAATAAGGATGGTATAAATGCCAGGATGTCCGATAACTGGTCAGGCTATGATCATGTTGGCGGATCGCAAAAGTATTCGATCCCGCTTGTGTCCTCGGAATGCCCTCAGGACCATCAGGTTGAGTTCCTTACATCCTGGTGGCTCCCGGCCTATCCGGATCATATAATTGTACAGGGGAAGATCAGAGTAAAGGTAACCGGAAAGGACATTACTCCTCCTGTGATAAGGTGGGCGGATGTTTCAGGAGACAATACTGTTCAGGTCAAGGCTTTTGACGGTTCGGAGATTAAAGAGGTCAAAGCCATATTCACAGATAAGGATGATCCGAAAAGAACAATTGAAATTGTCCTGAATGATGAAGGTAAAGAAGGTGACAGGATTGAGGCAGACAGATTATTCAGCCTGAAGATTCCCGAACAGAAATTCGGCCAGTTCAAAATGGAAATTGAAGTGACCGATTCTTTTGGGAACAGACAAAATGTAAAACAAGATGGTTTTTTTGTTCTGCATTAATTTTCACGCATAACAAAACAGCTAACATTTAACTGATTTTACCAGCACACGGCATAAAATTTACTGTTATTTCGGTTTTATCCATTTTAAGAAAGTCAGGATTGAAAAAAAGGAAGTCATAGACGAAACTTCTCTTAGTGTCTGAAGAAGCATTTTTGGTCTGAAATAGAATTTTCTGTAAGCAAAATCCCTGAGGTTCTTAATTTCTTTAGCTGAAAGTAAACCGTTTCCCATTACCGATTGAGTAAGTTCAAAGTGGGAAAAGTCAGATTCTTCAATCCAGTTATTATCTGCCGCAATTTTTCCAAGTTCTGTTTTCGGATACGGTATTGCAGAATAAAACTGGGCATAGGTAAGATTCCTGCAGGCAAAACGGATTGATTTCAGGGCACTCTCTTTTGTATCTCCCGGAAGTCCAAACATAAAGTGTCCCATAGTGTTCAATCCTGCATTACGTGCCATAATGACAGCCTTGTCGATCTGGTCAGTTGTTATTCCCTTTCGTGCTTTGTTGAGGACCTCCCGGTCATAAGATTCTATCCCGAGACCAAGAAGGATACACCCGGCTCTTTTCATTTTATCAAGCAAAGTCTGATTAAGGGTATCAATCCTTGAAGTTGTTGACCACCTGATTTTGAGTTTTCTTTTTATTATTTCATCACAAATTACCTCACCGTATTTCAGATCAGTGGTAAATGATTCTCCCCAGAACAGGAAATCATTGATATCAAATTCATGAATACACTGTTCTATTTCCAGCATAATATTTTCTACCGAACGTTTTCTGAATTTTTTACCATAATAAATATTTGCAATGCAGTAAATACATTCTGAGGGACATCCTCTGCCTATGCTAAGCAGGGTAAATTTCTTTCCGTTGACAGGCAGAAGATAAGCATCATTATTCAAGAGATCCCTGGCTGGAAAAGGAAGATCATCAGGATTGTTTTCAGCAAGTTTCTGTCTTTCATTAACAATAATATCATTACCTTTTCTGTGAATCAATCCTTTAACGGAATCCGGTGATATGTTTCCGGAGACAACATCCGTAAGCCGGCTGGTCACCCATTCGGGCTCATCCATCACAGCATAATCAATCTGGCTGAATTTATTCAGGCATTCTTTCTCATAGATTGTCGGAAATATTCCGACGATGCCAATTTTAACTGACGGAAGTATCTTTTTAAGCGCTGATGCACAATTCATGTCGCCCTCAATGGAAGGGATTGCTGTATTCATGATAATCAACTCCGGATTAAATGATGCTGATATTTCACCAAGTTTTCCGGTATCCAGTTTATCAGCGATAGCATCGTCAACATAACCTGATGCCCATTATTTCTTAAAACAGCCGAAATATAACCTAATGACAGCGGCATCCATAATGCGGCCCAGGAAGATTTTGTCTGCATGCATCTTCCTTCCCGTATATAATCCTGCTTTTTGAAAGCAGGTGGATTTATTATTAAGATTTTCATCAGATAAACCGGATCTTAAATAAGCTGAACAGGTTATTAATACCGTCAATGAATATTCTCAGTTTAACTTTACCAATCCTTTTCCTGTAAGTTGAATCTATCTCCCTAGCCCTGAAATTGCCAAATGCCCTGAGCTTTATCTCCTGGCTCAATGACATTAATAACATTTGCACTCTGAGCTTTGGCCAGTTCAACTGTATTATCTGTGCTTCCACCATCAACAACTATTATCTCAGTATCAAATCCCATTTCTGTCAGCCTGTTTACCGGGATGCTGTTTATCGTTTGTCCAATGGACTCCTCTTCGTTAAAGGCCGGCATCAGGATAGTAATTTTCATACAACCAGTTTGTTATTTCTCAGGTTATGAAATTTTATGCCAGGACAGTTTAAACTGCAAAAAAAGAAGAATTATCAATAGAAATACAATTTTCTGATAAATAATGCACTAATAATGTAAAAAAAGCATTAAAATGATTTTGTCAGCTGGGATGATAATGATTATGTTGTTAATAATCAATTAGTAAGGACAAATAGAAATCCGGATTTCAAGGAAATATTCAGGACAGTGGTATCATTGAATTACCATCCGCTGACAATCCTGAGCCTGAGCTTAAATGACAATACCTGCAGCAGCTGTACAAATGGTATTTCAGCAAAACCTTTCATATTCAATAATATAATATTACATGCTTTAAATACGATCCTTGTTTTTTTTCTCATATATATTCTGTTCGGCAGGAAACTGACAATTGCCTTCATTGTTGCAGCAATTTTCGGCGTACACCCAATGCATGTTGAATCAGTAGCATGGATTTCGGGCAGAAAGGATGTTCTTAATAGTTTTTTCCTTTTGTCAGGACTGATCTCCTGGTTATTTTTTATAAAAGAGAGGAGATTTAAGTATTTCTGGTTGCTGTTTTCATTCGTTTTGTTCATACTTGCATGCCTTTCAAAAGCCACCGCAGTGGTATTTCCGGTTATCCTCATACTAATTAATTACCTGTTTACCGATGAGGAAAACATAAATCACGGCAAAGCACTTTTAAAAGCCATTTCTCCCCGCAATATTTTACCTTTATTACCATTCTTTGCCGTGTCGGTTTTTTTCGGACTTATGGCAGTTCAGTTACAGAGTGGTGAGAATTTTCTGGGGATGATGAAATTCATCAAGGATCCTCATGATGTGGTAAATATAGTTGCCGCCTTTTCGGGT
>Ga0102851_10001423_pt1 | contig 13659 bp, 13 predicted proteins | sample Mud3Dept3metaG_FD_79558 | JGI IMG/M metagenome (GOLD analysis project Ga0102851, IMG submission 79558) | Freshwater wetland microbial communities from Ohio, USA, analyzing the effect of biotic and abiotic controls - Mud 3 Core 4 Depth 3... | ecosystem: Environmental > Aquatic > Freshwater >... | reverse complement strand
TTGTAGGTCGGGCAGAAGGTGCAGCGGTTGTGTGAACAGCCGAGGCTGGCCTGAAGAATCAGGCTGTCGGCTTCGCTGGGGGGACGGATGACAAGGCCTTCGTATTCCATAGAAGAAAAAGGAAGATTGATGGTTTCGTAAAAAGTCCATCTGCCCCGCTCGGAGCGGCATTGCGCGCCTTGCATCTGGGGCCTTTTACGAGTCCATCAAGATTGGAAAATTGGAAAAATGGAAAAAGAAAATACTCGAAAAGATGAAGCTCTCAGCAGAAGATTACTCCATCCTTCCCCTCTCTTATTATCCCCAATGTGTTCATTTTTTTCAATCCTTTCCAATTGACAAGCGAGGAAACAGTTGAGTAAGATGACCTCACAGCTGGAAAATGCTTTAACCTGTACCGCGTCCGTTTAAATTGGCAGGGTTTGCGCTTCGCTCCAAACCCAATAGGGGAAAGGGGGGCCGGGCTCCGAAATCGACACTGGCCGGCAGGAAAGGGAGAGGGTTAATGAAAATCATTCACTATAAAGAAGCGGAAATCAAAACCTATTCCGGGAATGCGCCAGACGGAATTACCGGCCGGGTGGCAATCGGGAAGGCCGACGGCGCCAAAAACCTTTGCCTGCGGGTCTTCGAGCTGAAGCCCGGGACCTACACGGGCAAACACGCCCATGCTTGGGAGCACGAAGTCTTCGTTCATTCGGGGAAAGGTTCGATTCTGCGGGATGGCCAATGGGCGCCTTTTGCTACGGGGAGCGTGATTTTTATCCCGGGAGGAGAAGAACATCAGCTCCGGAATGACGGGACCGAGCTCCTGACCTTTGTCTGTGTCATCCCCACCGGCGTCCCGGAAATGTGAACCGGCTGTCCTGCCCCTATCAGAACCCGCGAACCAGGGAAATCCCTCTTATACCCTCTCTCCGGAACGATGGTGGCGTAACTCTTGGCCATTGGCTGCTGACTGATAGTTTAGCGTAAGCATATATGGCTTCGGAGAAGGGAGAGGCCAGGGCCGCATAACCCCGCAATCTGCGGAAATTCCCGTCTTCCTAATCCCATCCAATTTCTTTTCCCAAAAGCTGTCAATATTTCCCCGAACCCTGACGAAAAATATTTGGAATTTAATCAAAGCGATCGGCCTTTTATATAGACGTGTCAAAGAGAGGAACCTTCGTGGCGCCGCGGAAAGAACTTCCGGAAAATCGAACGGAACTCAACCAATTAGCCAAAAAGGCTTTAACAAAGGCCGGCCAGAAACCGAATCCGGCCAAACTCCACTGGCTGCAGTTGGTTCGATGGGCACTCTCCGGCGGAAAGCTCGTCGGTTTCAATGATCATCTCCTGCTTTTCCTCGAACTGCTGGAGGGCACGGATCCAAAGGCGGTCATGGCGCTTTTTGAAGGAAAGGAGAAGGACCGAAGGTTGAAAGCGGTTGCCTCGGAAAACTGGGACCCCGTCGATCTCGCCCGCCTGCTGCTGATCCTTGTCGATTGCTGGATGACGGAAAAAGTGGAAGGATATTCCCGGGTTCACCAAGCCCCCCCGCCAACGTCCCCCGCCGAGACAAAAATCGCGTGAAAAAAGATTTTAAGGATCAGAACGGAAACAGGCTGATTTTCTGCTAATTTTTTTCCGTCAGAAAAGCCAGGGTGAGCGCGTTGAATTTTTCCGGGTGCTCCTCCTGCGCGCTGTGACCCGTTCGATCAAACACCGCCAAGCGGGAATTCCTCCAAAGTTTGTTCAAAACCCGGGAGCTGTTCAAGGGCATGGCTTTATCCTCCCTTCCGTGAATCAGCAGAATCGGCAGGTCCGCGCGGGCGAGCTCCTTGGCTTCGTTGCCGAGGAGAGGCTCTTTCAGGACATTTCGCAGAACATACAGGAGGGCTTCATGGGAACCCTTGATGCAGAGCGGCTGCAGAACTTCTTGGGCATACCCGTCCGTGACCTTGTTGGGGTCGTAGAACCAGATGTTTTTCAAGGCGTTTTTCATGATGAAATCACCCGGAAGAGAATTGATGAATTCTCCTGCGCCGGGAAGCCTGAAAATAGTTTCAATGGTAGGCTCCGGGTGGGGAATGACAGCCGGAGAGACCAGGATGAGTCGATCAATCTGATCCGGGTATTTTACAGCGGCGTAAACGGAAATTCCCCCTCCCATATCCTGCCCGACCAGGGAGGCTTTGGGAATTCCCAATGCCTCCATAAATCCCTTTATCTGCCTTCCGTACAGGGGAAAGCTGTAATCCGGCCGGGGCAAACGCTGGCTGTAGCCCTGCCCCCAGAGATCGACAGCATAGACCTTGAATCTCTCGGCCAGGGCATCGATGTTTTTCTGCCACGCGACGGTGTGATAAAGAAAACCGTGGATGAGAATGACCGGGCTGCCGGCGCCCTTTTCCAAGTAGTGCACTTTTTTCCCGTCCACGGCAACAAATTTTCCCCTGGCGTACTGCTTGACCGTTTCTTCGTACGAGCAGGTTTCCTTGGAGAAGAAATCGGGGAAAAGGGAAAGGGCGAGAACAAAGACGAGAACAAAAAAGACAACGAGAGTTAAAATCCGTCCCATCTTTACCTCCTTGCGTCCTCGCCCTCTCGGGGGGCTCTCCTCAGGGATTCAAGGTCGCTGATTTCCTTCTGAATTTCCCGGCGTTCGGAAGATCTTTCATCATAGAAGGGGAGAGCTTTCTGAAAATGGCTGAGGGCGGTTCGGGAATCGCCCATGGCGCGGTAATATTGTCCAAAATTCAGATACGCCGGCCCCAACTGGCCCACGCCTCCGTACGCCCTGCCCAGATGATAGGAGATTTCCGGAAAATTGGGCAGCAGCTCTTTGGCCCGCAGCAGGGCCCGGAGGGAGAGCTGGGGCTCATTCTGCTGGAATTGAACCAGCCCGAGATGGAAAAAGGCCAATCCGTCGGTGGGGGAGAGGCGGGATGCTTTCTCCAAGTTTTTTTGAGCTTCCGAGAAATTTCCACTGAGAAATTGGGTGTATCCCAGTTCGCGGACGATTTCTCCGTCCTGCGGATAAAGGGAAATGGCCTCCGTCAGATTTTCCATGGCCCGGTCTAGGGAACCCATCCTTCTCTGGGCGAGGGCCAGGCCGTAATAGGCTTCGCCTTCGTTGGGTTGACGTTTCTGCCAGTTTTCAAAATAGGCGACGACGCCGGGGAGATCCTTTTCCTGGGCGCGGAGCTTCGTTTGGATTCTCCTGATATTGCCGACGGGATTGCTTATTCTGTCCTCCGGCGGCAGATGCGCCATCTGGATGGCCATTTTGTCGGCGCGCTCCTCCGCTGCCGGGTGGGTCAGAAGATAGGCCGGGGGATCAGCTGAGGCCGGGCCATGAAGCCGGCGCAGTTTTTTAAACATAGAGACCATGCCTTTTCGGTCGTATCCGACCTGGTCCATGTATCTTAAGCCGAGATAATCCGCCTCGTCCTCATCTTCCCTGCTGTATTTCAGCATAAGGGTCTCCGTGGCGGCCATGGCGGTAGTGGCGATGGCTGAAGCGGCCTTGCCCCCGAGAAAAATTCCCGCCAGCAAAGCTCCGAGCATCGCTAAAGAGAGCGGCATGGCCTTTTCGGAACGCTTGGAAATATGCCGGGCCGTCACGTGGCCTATTTCGTGGGCCATCACTCCGGCCAGCTCATCTTCGCTCTCCACCAGCAGGATCAAGCCGCTGTTGACGAAAACCTTGCCTCCGGGCACGGCAAAAGCATTGACTTCCGGTGAATTCAGGACAAAAAATTGGTATTCGAACGGCTGGGAGCCTACACCCCGGAGGATTCTTCTGCCGACGCCGGCCACATAATCATTGATGGAAACATCTTGGATGAATTGCCAGTATTTTTTCGCCTCCTGGAGAAATTTTTCCCCCAGTTCCCGCTCCTCCTGAATCGTCATGGCCGCGGCGGGGGGAGGCGCGGAAAAGTTGGCCGTCAGGATGAGAACAAGGACCCAAATGAATTTTCGGGAAACCCATTTTAGTTTTGAAAACATAGCCTATTTTACCGCTCTTTCGGGGCAAAGTCCAATGCCGGCTGGAAGGCTGGAAGGCTCATTTTCCCCATCCGCAGGCGAGGGGCAAAGTTTCAAGACTTATCGGTGGGAAAGAAGGAGGGGAAGGGATGCGAATCTCCGCCCCTGACAAAGAGGGGAAAGCATATGCCGCCGATCAGGCAAATGAGCAGGGGGTTAAAATACGGCGCGGAAATGCCGGCGGGAAGAGGTTTCATTCAAAGGAAGCCCGGCCGACTGCGTAACGGGAAACCTTTTCCGGGTTCAACGCCGGGGAATATCCCGGGCCCAACAGGATTTTGGGACCGGAGGATTTGATGGGGACGCTTAAGATCGATTCGGTTTGCTTATAAAAACCGTTCATTTCCCCAGCCCGCGCGATTGTTCGCGCGGCGATAAGCGCCTCGAGATAACAATTGATTTCCCCGGCAGCGCCGTTCCCCAAAACGACCCCGAAACCGTATTCCTCGCATTTCTTGATATTGTCGGCAAGGATCTCGGCGCTGGAAACCTTCATGAGCTTGAATTTCACAAACCGGCAGCACTGCAATTTGCGGGCTTTTTCCACCGACTCCATCCCGTAGATGGATTCGTCCAACCCCAGGGGGACCGCCGAAATTTTAGAAAGGGCCGCCATGGCTACCCATTCGCTCTCTTTGAGAGGCTGTTCGAAAAACTCGATGCCCGCGGGATTGAGGCCGCGGATGAAGGTTTCCGCCTGGGGAAATTGGTACCCCTGGTTGGCATCGATCCGGATCCGGGCTCTTCCCTGAATGGCTTCCTGGGCCATCTTCACCCGGGCCAGGTCTTTCCGGGGATCGAACCCGACTTTTATTTTTATGGTGTCGTATCCGGCGGCAAGGAATTCGGATACTTCCTGCTCGGTGCCGGCCCGGTCGGCAGCCTGGAGGATTCCCAATAGAGGCACTTCCTGGGGTTGGGCGGGCGGAGAAAGGATCGGGGATCCGGCAGCCGTTTCCAGGGCGGCCAGAAAAGGGGTAACCGCGCAGGGATGTTTCTTTTGGAAGGAGAGAAGGTGAGCCTTGGCCTTTTCGGTTTCCATGCCGAGAACGACGGGGCTTTCGGCGCGGGCGAAATTCCAGGTTTCGTCGGGTGTTTCCCAGAAATATCCGGGAACCCCCGCCATGGCTTCGCCGATGCCATCTTTCCCTCCGGCGCCGATCTCGACAATGGTCATGTCGAAATTCTTCATCTCCGCGGTGGCGATTTTGTAGGGTTGTTTCAAGGGCACCCGAATTCGATAGAGGTTTATTTTCTCTATTTTCATTTCTAAATTCCTTTCGCTTCCAGCCGATCACCCCTTAATCCGCTTAACTCGGAATATCCGGAACCAAAAGGCCGTGTTCCGTCCGCAACGAATCTGCAAAAGGGGGGCAAAGGAGGATTTGGCCCGGCTCAATATCCCAAGTCTTCGCCGATCAGGATAATCGTCATCTTCGTGTCAAAGGGTTTTCGCTCAATGATGGTAGTAATCCGACATAGACGTCCCGGGCTGTTGCAGTCATGGCATACGCCGTCCACGGCGCAAGGAGTAGGGTCCTTGCGCCGCTGGCAGTTTCGGGGGGCGACAACTTTCTTGATACGCTCCAGCCCTTCCGGAAGGTCCTTGACAATCTTGTTGGTTCCTGTGACCACGATGACTTCCGGGGGGCCGAAAACCATGGAAGTCACCCGGTTTCCGGTGGCGTCCACGTTGACCAGTTTCCCGTCCTGGGTGAGGGCATTGGTGCTGGTGATAAAGAAATCGGCTCGCTGCTGCCTCCGGCCCATTTCAAAGCGCCCTTCTTTGGAGAGACCTTCCTGCCAATGATTGAAAAGCAGGTTTCCTCTCCGGCTCAAGTCGTCGAGAATGCCGATTTCCCGCAGGGTGACGGAGCCGCCGACGCCCACCTTAGCCTGGGGCGGAATTCGGTTCAGGATTTCCTGCTTGGCTTCTGTCCGGGAGGGGAAAAAGAGCGCCTCCAGGCCGTGTTTCTTCAAGCTCGCCATCGTCTTTTCGAGGATTTCGGGGGAAATGGCGTTCATGTTTTTTCCTTCCTATTTTTCACCACAGAGAGCCCAGAGAACACAGAGGAATTTGAGCATAAAAAACAAAAACAGGCCAAAATTAATTTTGGATTCTTTCTTTTTGATTTTTTAATCTGAAATTTTGAATCGATTATCTCTGGGTACTCTGGGCCTTCTGTGGTGAAGTCGTTACTCCAGCATTTTGCTCACTTCCATGATATCCTGAATCGCCGCCTCGTAGTCCACGCGGGTCTTCTCCTTTTCGGCCCTTCTTGCCAGCATCTCCCGGTGGTACTCGACAGCCTCCCCGGGCAAGGGGAGGCCGGCATGATCCAGATAACGAACGGCGCCCGAGGCGTCCCGGACGGGAATCACCCGGCCGGCGCAATGTTCGTTGGGGGCCCAGGGAATATCGAGGACCCCTGCCTGCAGGCTGCGCAGCGAAGCCAAAACCGGGTCGCCGTCGCCCATTTCCAAGGCCTTGTCAAGAATAGCGCGGGCCTCCAGCATGATGATTTGCTTTTCCCGAAGGATGACGGGGGTCGCCGGCAGGCGGTTCTGGCGCATAAGCCGGATGGCCATGCGCGTCGCCTTCACACCGTCGGCATTGGCTTCTTTGGTGGGGATCCCCTCCGCCTCATGGGTGCTCTTGGTTATGATCTGCGTTGCCCCGGAAAGGGCGGCGATGATCCCGCCGAGAATGATAATGGCATAAGCCCTGGGTTCGTCCGTGGGGAAAGCCTGCATCCATTGGTGGGTGGCGGTGGAAAAGAAGACCTCGCCGTATCCCAGCCGCTGCAGATATTCCCGCCCAATCTCTTCCAGGGCCCAAAGACCGGCGACGTCCTGGAAAAGATCAAGGCTTTGACAGAGTCCCATGCTGTAATGTTTGACCCCCTGGCCGGCCGCCATGAGCATTTCCAGAACGGCGACCGCGATCCCCACCCCCGGCGGGATGAGGGTGCCGGTCAAAAAGCCGGGCTGCTCCCGATGCATCCGGATCCCCCGCTCCTCGTAAAAAGAAGTCAGGCGGTCCACGTACTGGTAGTTGCGGATTCCCTGTTCGAAGGGGAGGTCTTTGGTATAAGCGGCCGTATAGGAAATGCCGGCGCCCAGATAGGCGGTCATGCCGCCGGCAAAACCCGTTTCCGCGGTGAGCATGGGGAAGGCGGTTCCGGAAAGAACGATGATCGGCCGTTCCACCGCCCCCGAGATCCGGCGCACCGCCTTCAGCCCGTGGTTGACGATCGGGCAGCCGTTGAGCATGGATCGCCCGGCGCGAAGGCTTTCTTCGATGCCCTGCTGGGCCTGCCGGAACTTCAGGTTCCGCGTGTAGGTATCGGTGGTATTGGGGAGCAGATCGGCGCCGCCGCGGTCCTGGAGGCATTGCAGCAGGGCGATATGATCGTCGACGAGGGCCACGCCGCCGCGGGGCTGGACCAGGGTCCGTCCCTCCTCCTTTGCCTGTACTACCGCGCGGGCGTAGTTTTTGTGAACCGAAAGACCCCGGAGGTAGGCAACGGCTTCTTCGAGGTCGATATCTTTTCCCGTGGGCCAGAGGGAGAGGACCTTCTCCCGCTCCCGAAGAAATTCTTCATCCGACCAGCGGTTATTATTTAAATCCATTTAAAGACTCCTTCACCACAGAGCCCACAGAGAACACCGAGAAAAGTTAGATAAGCGAAAATCAGCATCCAAAACCAAAAATAATCACAAAACCTAAACTGAATTTTTGTCTTTTGCCAAAAATTTCTCTGTGTGCGCCGTGCTCTCGGTGGTGAATCTTAGTCGTTCCATTTCTTTAAATATTTTTTGCCGATACGGAAAGCGATCTCCGGATGACGCTCGGCCAGCAGGCCCACGGCGAAGAGGCAGTACTGCGCATCGGTGTAGAGATGCGGGTTCTTTGGCCTTAGGGAAAAAGGTTGGCCGGGGTTGAAGAGAGATTTTTTCAGGATCCCGTCGGCCAGGGGATGATGGACAAAGATGCCCCCTGTTCCGATCACGTGCTCGACCGGGGTCAGATCTTTCCCGTGCTGAAGAAAATATTGGCCGTGGGGGCCCCAGAGGGTTTCGATCGTTCCCGCGTGCCTTTCCATGCCCGCCCGGGCTGCGCAGGAAGCCAGGGCGAAGTCGAGGTCATGATCTTCCGGGTTGTCCGGGACAAACCCGACCTCTCGGGAAAGGCATTCCAGTTTCTTATCCAGGTCGGGGTGCGGGAGGGAGGCGTTCTCCCGGATAGCTGCGGCGCCGCAGAGTTTCAGAATCGACTCGGCGTTATAGCGGATCCCCAGGTCCCCTTCGACGGTCCTCTTGGCATAAGGCTCCGGCAGACCTTTCCGGACGACGCCGGCCTGGACGGGATTGCCCCAGCCCACGGAATGGACGTCGGTCGTGGCCCCGCCGATATCCAGGATCACCAGATCCCCCAACCCCTTTTCCGAACCGGTTCCTGCGGCCAGAACCTGGGCCGCATTCAAAACTGCGGTCGGGGTGGGCATCAGGATTCCCTCCACAAACTCCTCCGCCTTTTTCAGACCCTTGGCGGCGATGATCCGCTCGATAAAGACCTTGCGGATCATGGCCCGGGCCGGCTCGACGTTCAGGACGTTCACATCGGGCATGACATTATCCACCACCAGGGGGACTTTTCCCGCCGCGCGGAGAAGCGAGACCACATCATCGCCGGAGGCTTTGTTTCCAGCGACGAGGACGGGGCAGGTCAGCCGGCTCCGGGCCAACTTCGCGGCGTTGGCGAGGATGACCTCCGAGTTTCCGCCGTCGATCCCGCCGGCGAGAAGGAGGATATCCGGGTTAATCTGCTCGATTTCCCGAACCTCCCGATCGGTTAGTTTGAAGGAAAAAACCTTAATGACCTTGGCCCCGGCGCCTAAAGCCGAACGGCGGGCGGCTTCCGCGGACAATTCCGGGATGAGGCCGATAGTCACCATGCCCAGGCCTCCCGCCGCGCTGCTGCTGGATAATTTGCAGGCGTAGGGAGCATTCTGGAGCGAAGGAGGGAGAAGGCTGAGGGCGCTGCGCAGGCCGACCATAATGTCCGTCTGCACGGTGGTGCAGCTCTGGGCATAGCCGGCGATTTCCTCCCGGTCCAGGTCAACGGCGACAATTTTCGTGTAGGTGCTGCCAAAATCGATTAATAAAGCAAGGGACATGGAAAAGCTCAAAGCGGTAACGATTCCGTTACAATTTAAGAATAAAGATTTTGAAGTGAGAGGGATTCGCTTTCAGGCAAAACGGAGAAATCTATGGCCCGCACCCCGCTGCCGGCTCCCGGCACTTTTCAAGGTCTCTCTTCAGGCCTTCGATGACCTGTTTGGGGGAAACTCCGGGGGGATAGACCCGGTTGAACCCCATCTCCAGAAAGGCTTTCTCCACGTCCGGCCACGGCAGCTTGCCGAGGACGATATTGCCGCCGACCACAAGTTGAATGTCTCCGATTCCCGCCTCGATGCAGTTCTGCCGGAAATTTCGGCATTCCATTTCCCCGTGGCCGCAAAGTGATCCCACCAGGATCGCCTCTGCCGCCGATTCAATGGCGGCGCGGATGAAATCTTCCTGGGAAGAGAAGATCCCGATGTTGACGACTTTGAACCCGGCCTCCTCAAGGGCGTGGGCCATGATCTTGTTGCCGACGACGTGGGCGTCCACGCCCAGGACCCCGAGGACGACGGTCTTTTTCTCCTTGCTCATGGAACGGCCATTTCTTTCTTCCCTTTCTTCAGCAGGCCGCGAAGAAAAGGCATAAGCAGGAGGCCGATGGAAATGATCATCAAAGATCCGCTCACTGGCCGGCAGAAGAAGATCGTCCAGTCATTGCCGCAGCCGATCATGGTCGTCAGAAAATACTTTTCCGCCAGCGGCCCCAGAATGAGCCCCAGGATGAGCGGGGGAGAAGGAAGATCGTACCGGCGCATGAGATATCCCGCGATCCCGAAGATGGCCATGAACCAGACGTCCGTCATGTCATTTCGCAGGGCAAAAGCTCCCAGCAGACAGAAGGAGATGATAAAAGCCGAGAGAATGTTTTCGGGAACCCGCATCAACTCCGAAAAGAACTTGGCTGTAATCAGACCTGCCAGAATCATAATCAGATTGCAGACCAACATTCCCACGAAAATGGTATATACCGCTTCGGGAGATTTGTTGAACAGCAGCGGCCCGGGCTGGATCCCATGCAGGAGAAAGGCGCCCATCATCACGGCCGTGGCGCCGCTTCCGGGAATCCCCAGGGTGAGCAGGGGTATCATGGCGCCTCCCACGGAGCCATTAATGGAAGTCTCGGATGCGGCCAACCCCTCCCAGACCCCCGTGCCGAATTTTTCGGGATGTTTGGAAACCTGCTTTTCTACCCCGTAGCTGACAAAGGAGGCAACGGTAGCTCCGGTGCCGGGAATTGCGCCGATGACCGTGCCGATCCCCAATCCGCGAAGAATCGTGTACCGCAGCGCCCAAATTTCTCCAAAACGCGGTAATGTGGTTTTAGGACGAAATCGTTCAATCACCCCTTCTTTGTTCTTCTGGGAAAGCTGCTCGAGCACCTCGCCAATGGCGAAGATGCCGATCAGTGCCGTTGTAAAATTAATCCCCGTTTCCATGATCCGGGAACCAAACGTGAAGCGGGGGACGCCGTAAATATCATCCATGCCGATGGTTGCGAGGAACAAGCCGATAAAAAGGGAAATCAGGGCGCTCCCGATTGAACGGGTTCCGATGACCACCACGCTGGCCAATCCCAAAAAGACGACCGCGAAATATTCGCTGGAAGAAAAGGAAAGGGCGACCTTGGCGAATGGCGGGGAAGCCACGGTCATGATCAAAGCACTCATAAAACCGCCGATCGCGGAACACATAATCGCCATTCCCAGAGCCTTGGAGACAAACCCTTTCTTGTTCAATTGAAAACCTTCCCAGGTAGTCGGGACGTTCATCGGATCCCCGGGAATGTTGAAAAGGATTCCGGTGATCGATCCCCCGAAAACCCCGCCGCAATAGACCGAGGTCATGAGCAGAAGGGAAGGAACAATCCCCATCAAATAGGTGAAAGGCAACACCAACACAATGGCATTGAGCATGGTAATGCCCGGAAGAGCTCCGGCGAGGACGCCAACCGTCAATCCCACAAGAATCATGGAAAAATTTAGAGGATCGAAAAGATTTCCCAGGCCCATGCCCAATAGGGCCAATTGATCAAGCATAAGTCAGTCTCCTTAGCAGACAGAGGACATTTTCAGATAATATGCAAAACCCGGTAGAGAAAAATGGTGAAGTCGGTGAAAAACCATTGTCCCTTGGGTAAAGGCAGATAGACGATCTTCACAAAAATGTAAAGCAAAAGAATCGTGCCCAATACCGATATAACAAGCAAATGAACCTTCTTTTTCAGGCCGGCGATGCGCATAAAAAGGAGGAGGAATAAAAAATTGCACAAGGGAAACCCGATCATTTCCATGGAAACCACTGCCGCCAGAAGCATGACGATCATGGCCACAAGTTTTCCCATATTCGCCTGGGTCGGCGGGGCTTCCAAACCGGTATCGGCAACGCCTTTCCCAAAGCCCTTGAAAGACTCCAGAACCTTGAAGCCGCAACTGAACATGAGCAGAATCAGAATCGCTCGGGGCCAGAAAAAAGCCCCCAATTGCCCCTCAACCGGGTTTTCATCCAGCCTGCCGGCAAGAACAAAAAAGAAAACGCCCAAGAGAAAGATCAAAATGGGGCCGGTCAGGGATTTGATGGCGGGCGCAGCGTTTTTCTGCATTATTTCCGCTTTATTTTGAGCCATAAAAACTTTCTCCTAATAAGCCTTCTGGGGTAGAGAAAAACCCGCGATTCGAACAGGAAAAAAATCGCTGGGTATAATCCCTCCGTCCCCCTTTTAACAAAGTGGCGGAGGGATTCAATTCAGAATTCCAGGGAAAGATCCCTATTTGACCATCCCGAAGGTCTTCATGAAACTGCGCATGGTTTCCACTTCGGCGTTGATCCAGGCGCCGAATTTGTCAGGTCCCATATAGCTCTCGGGATCCAGAAACTGCTGTTCGGCAAACTTTTTCCATTCCGGGGTTTCCATGGCTTGTTTGAAGGAATCGGCCAGGATTTTAACGCGGTCAGCCGGCACACCTTTTTTGGTCACGATGGACCGGAATTGTGGAAGGGTGATGTCGTAACCCAGTTCTACCGAGCAGGGAAGATCCGGGAAAGCCGGATGGCGCTTGTGGGCGAAGATGATCACCGGGCGAAGCTGTTTGGCTTCCAGATACTGTTTGATATCTCCAGCCTGTTCGTAAAGAACCTCCGAATGTCCGCCCAGCACCGAGGCGTAACGTTCTCCAGGCTGAGGAACGGGGACGGTAGTCATCTTGTGACCCTTAGAGGCTAAGTACCTGACGGTGATGTCGTCAACCGTCCCGAATCCCGTGGCTGCGACTCTGAGTTTCCCCGGATTTTCCTTCGCATATTTTAGAAGGTCCTGGATGTTCTTATAGGGGCCTTCTGTTTTCACGAAAAGGAAAGAGGGCGCGACCTGAGTGCGAACGATCCATTCAAAATCCGCAGGTTTATATCGGGACGTGCCTCCTGGAATGGTTCCCAGGGTATCGGCAATGTAGGTGGCAATCGTGTAACCATCCGCCTTGGCGGATAAAAGATTGGCCATGCCGGTATTCCCAGAGGCGCCAGGAACATTTGAAACCGGTATCGCGACACCCAGAAATTTCTCGGCGAGCTTTCCTACCGTCCGTGCCATCTGGTCAGCCCCACCGCCGACTCCCCAGGTGCAGATGAAGTCAATGGGCCGATCCGGATATTTTTCCGCGCCCCACGCCGGGAGTGCCAGAGCGATCAGAAGAATGGTGAGACCAACGACTTTCGACATTTTTTTAAACATTTCCAACCTCCTTAGATTTTGATTTTTGCTTTGGGGACTTCGAGGGATTCCCCCGCGGATGGGTGCACCCGCAAAACGAAACCCAAATATTCTTCTGTCAGAATTAAAAACTACACACATAAAAATATTTCCTCGGAAATATTGGGCTACTCCTTCTTGGAACATCAGACAATTAGAAAATACCGCAAGATCATTTCAAAAACTCCGGCAGCCAGGTCACGATTTTTGGCACGAATATGACCGCCAGGATTCCGAGCCACTGAAGTCCCATGAACTGGACCATGCCGGCGTAAATATCTTTTAATTCCCATTCCGGTACCACCCCCTTAAGAAAATAGGCCGACAGGGCTACCGGCGGAGAGAGCCAGGCGGTCTGCAGCGTTACGGCCACGAGGATGGAAAACCAGAGCAGGTTATATCCCATTTCCCGGATCAGGGGCAACAGGATCGGTACAAATATTAATACAATGGGGACCCATTCCAGCGGCCATCCTAATACGAAAATAACCAACAAGATCGCCAGGAGCATAAAATTGGGATCCAAATTGGATCGCAGAAGCCAATCGGTTATCATCTTGGCGGAGCCGAGCCGCGAAAAAACCGACCCAAAGAAATTTGAGGAGGCCACAAGCAGAAGGATCATCGACGAAACCCCAAGAGTGCGGTACATAGCCTGTTTGAGCCCTCCCCAGGAGAGCCGCCGATAGGCG
>Ga0102851_10001421_pt1 | contig 13663 bp, 9 predicted proteins | sample Mud3Dept3metaG_FD_79558 | JGI IMG/M metagenome (GOLD analysis project Ga0102851, IMG submission 79558) | Freshwater wetland microbial communities from Ohio, USA, analyzing the effect of biotic and abiotic controls - Mud 3 Core 4 Depth 3... | ecosystem: Environmental > Aquatic > Freshwater >... | reverse complement strand
ATGACTGCAAGGGGTTTCTCGCCTACCGATGCTCTGGGTTACCATAACATGGGTGCCGGTTCAAGTTCTACATACACTCTCTCAAGTGAAGATAATTACAGTACAGGTGATGCATTAATGGCACGCTTATTTTACTCCTACCTGGATAAATACATGGTGACCCTGTCAATCCGCCGGGATGGTTATTCGGCATTTGGGATGGGTAATCCGCGTGGCGTTTTCCCTGCAGCAGCCCTTGGATGGGTATTTACCAACGAATCCTGGATGCCAAAAGACATTTTAACTTTTGGCAAGCTCCGTTTCTCCTGGGGTGAAAACGGTAACCGTGAAGTCGGCCGTTATGCTGCCCTTTCAGATATGGGTACAGGAAAATACCCTTACACAAGATTATCAGGAACCACTTATGAAAATAACAGGTTGTATGTTAACCATATGGCTAACTATAATCTGAGATGGGAAAAGACAAGGTCGATAAACATTGGTTTAGACTTTGGCGTTAAAGAGGATCTGATTACAGGCTCGATTGACTTTTATAAAATGAGAACCCTTGACCTTTTGGTTGACCGGGTATTGCCCAATGTCACAGGATTTGCCTCTGTTACCAGCAACCTGGGTGAAGTGGATAATGCCGGATTTGAGATAAGCCTGAATGCAGGAATAATGAATAAGCAAAATTTCATATGGCGTTCAAATTTTACTTTTTATTTAAACCGCAATAAAATTGTACACTTATATGGTGATATGGTTGATGTACTGGATGAATCAGGTAATGTTATCGGAGAGAGGGAAGGTGATGATATTACAAACGGATGGTTCATCGGTCATGCAATAGATCAGATCTGGCAACCCCGCATTCTTGGTGTCTGGCAGTTGGGAGAAGAAGATGCAGCTGATGTATATGGCGTCTTTCCAGGTGATTTTAAAATTAAAGACGTTAATAACGACGGTAAGATAACCATTCTTGATAATGAATTTCAGGGTTATCGCCAGCCCCGTTTCAGATGGAACATGCGTCACGATTTTAATATCTACAAGGACTTCGATCTGTCATTTAATTTGTATTCATACTGGGGACATTATGATGAGTTTGATGAAGCCAAGAACAACAGTAATTATCCCGACCGGAATAATTCATACATATATCCTTACTGGACACCTGAAAATCCCCTCAATAATTATGCCCGAAATTTCTCAGGTGAAGGTGGTGCAGATTATAATGTCTGGAGAAAGAAATCATTTATCCGTCTTGACAATCTGACTTTGACTTACACTTTACCAAGGACATTGCTTGGGAAGTTAAATATTACCAACCTGAAACTTATCGGTACGATTCGCAACGTAGCTGTCTGGGCTCCGGAATGGGTATTTTGGGATCCTGAATTTAGCGGGCCAAATCCAAGATATTTAACGCTCGGTATTAACCTGACTTTATAACATACTGTAATAATCTTAAAACATGGTTAAAATGAAAGCAAAAATCATAAAAATACTTTATCTCATCCCAGGTTTGTTATTAATACCGATAAGCATGGGAATAAACAGTTGCTCTACCGAATGGCTGGAGCCAAAACCGTTGTCAATCTTCACTCCTGAAAATGCGTTTGTCGATACCCGCGGCATGTATGCATCATTGACTGCCTGCGAAGCAGTGATCCGTGATGAATGGTTTACAACAGGGAACAGAACTCCGATTAACACCGAGAACATATTTTCCGAAGTTAGCGTCGATGGAAGTACAGATCAGACCTATTCACCGTTCAATCTGAACCTGGTAGTTGTCCCAAGTGGCTCTCAGCAATTGCTTTATATAAACTGGTACTGGGAGCGTGCTTACATGGCTATCAAATATGCCAATCTGGTAATTACCCGTATTGATGTGGCTAAATTCGCAAATGAGGAAGAACGCAATGCAGTTTTGGGAATGGCCTATTTTCACCGGTCCTACTGGTACTATCGCCTGACCCACCAGTTCGGTGATGTTCCATTTATCGGAAAGGAGATCACAACTCCAAGATTGGACTTTTATTCCACGAAACGCGACGTGATCCTGAGGAAAATAAAGAAAGACATGGAATTCGCTTCACAATGGTGCTCTGATAATGTTGACAGGGGCAGGGCAACCAAAGGAGCCTGTGCACACCTGTTAACCAAAATCAATCTTGCCCTGGGGGAATTTGATGATGCAATTGCTTCAGCGAGTTCTGTTATTGATGGGGGAACCTACAACCTGATGACAAGTCCCTTCGGTATGGTTCCGGCCGAGCAAGGCAGTTTTTTGCGTAATCTGGGGGTGATAAGAAACGATGTAGTATCGACTTTACACTGGCCCGCTAATAAGGCTATTCCGGCGAATAAAGAAGTATTATTTATGGTTCTTTCAAGGGAAGACCTGACCGATTCGCAGCTTAGCATTACTTCCATGTACAGGTGCGCACCCTTCTGGAGCTGTCAAAGTCAGAATATGATGTATACTCCCGATGGTTATGGTCCAGGCACATATGACAAACTTGGACTGGAATATGATCAGGTTGAAACTTTTGGCCGTGGTATGGCAATGATCCGCAGTACAAGTTATCATACCAAAAAGATCTGGGATGATCCTAATGATTTACGGCATAAGAAATATAACTGGATGGATATGGAATATCTGGTCTATAATCATCCGGCCACTAAGAACAGTGCATTTTATGGCAAGCCGCTTCAGCTTAGGGATGCTACCGGAAAGGTTTTAACTGCTGATACTGTACGGAATTGGTTTGGTTGGCCTCATTACAAATTGTATGTTCCTGATCCCAGGAGGCAACCGCCGCGCGGTGGAGCAGGTGACTGGTATGTATACCGGCTGGCCGAAACTTATTTATTGCGTGCTGAAGCTTACTGGTGGAAAGGAGATGTCACAAATGCCATGGCTGATGTAAATGCAGTTCGTACACGTGCTTTATGTGCTCCGTATACTGATGAAGCCTCATTCAACATCGGTACAATCCTGGACGAACGTGCCCGAGAACTGTTCTGGGAGGAGATGCGCAAAACCGAGTTAACACGTATTTCATTCATATTTGCACAAACTGGCAAACAATCCTATACAGGAAAAACTTATACCATGGCTAATATCAGTACAGATAACTTTTTCATTGACAGGATAAATGAAAAGAACGATTTCTATAATAAAGGTGTAAAAGCTATTAATGGACTTGAATTTACAATTGGCGCCAAACATATACTCTGGCCTGTGCGAACAATGGCAATAGAAGCTAATACCCAGGGTGTTATCAACCAGAACTTTGGTTATGACGGTTATGAGAATAATGTACCTGCATTAACTGAAATTCCTCCGGAGGAGGATAATTAAGATAGTTCTGTATATGACAATTTTAATATACATTTTTGATATAACCGCCGGTTTTATTAAGTAGCTCAGGTTGGTTGCTGATTGAGATATTGAATTTTAACTTTAATTAAGATTAAGGTTCAACCACATCTGACTTGGGCTACTTACATTTGTTCATTATTTCTAACATTAAAAAAGCCAGGTATAAGAATGAAATCAAAACAATCTCTATTATTCTTCCCGGTAATAATCCTATTTGCAGGATTTAGTGTTCTTTTTACAGGATGTACCACACAAACCCCTAAACAGAGTGCTGATATTTATGTGCCTGACTATACAACACCCCGGGTTATCATTAATTCTCACCAGCATTCCAGAGATACTGAAGCATGGGAAAAAGAATTCATCGAAACTTATACCAGGTACCATGCCATGGCCTGTGTATTCTGGCCTCTTGAAAGAGCAGAAAAAGGAATAGCGTTTGCTAAAGCCCATCCTGAACTTGTAATCCCTTATATTCAGATACCTCTTGACAGCCCGACAGTGCTCGAGGATATCAAAAAGGCTTACGCTATGGGATACAAAGGATTTGGTGAAATTCCCTCAGGCAGTTTATTCAGATATGATGATCTCAGTTATGACCCGATATGGAGACTTTTAGAGGAACTTGGCATGGTTCCATTGTTCCATACAGGAGTCAGGCAAACCGGTATATTTGATCTGTTGCGTCCGGCTACTCTGGCAACTATAGCAGCGAAACATCCGAATCTGAACATTTTCGGTGCACATTTCGGAAATCCATGGTACGATGAGGCTGCAGAAGGGTCACGCCGGAACAGAAACCTTTACTGGGACCTAACCGGTTCATCGCTGATTAAAAAGGAAAATGACCCGGGTGTCTGGAAGCAGTATCTATGGTGGACAGATGATATAGGTAAACCCCATACACCTCTTAATGCAAGACCTGCATTTGAACATATTGTTTTCGGTACTGACGAGGGTCCTGACGAAACAGCATTACGCGAGAATATAAGACGGTTCAATAAGATGCTCGACGGTAATAATGTTCCTGATTCTACACGAGCTAAAATGTGGGGTCTTACATTAGCAAGATTACATGGGATTAAGGTTCCTTAGAATAATAACAAAGATATCCGCTTCCTCAATATTTAGTTACATCCAAAACCATGCAATAGAATTAATCCTTAAACAAAAATAATTATGACAACAACCAGAAGAAATTTTTTACAGACAGCCGCTGTTTCAGCAGCAGCAGTAGTGCTCCCAGGATTTATCACACCTTCCGAACAACAAAAAGAACAGGGTGGCTTTGTTTTAAATAAAAATCCGCTGAAACTCGGATTAATGACTTATCTTGTTGGCAGGTCCTGGGATATAGATACCATAATTAAAAATTGTAAAGAAACCAAATATGAGCATGTCCAGTTACGGACCACCCATGCTCATGGGGTTGAGGTAACTTTAACGGCTGCCCAGCGTGCAGACGTAAAAAAGCGGTTTAAAGATGCAGGATTAGCTATCAGCCTTGCGAGTGCATTCCAGTATCATTCCACTGATCCGGCTGAATTAAGAAAAAACATTGATGGAACCAAGGAATTCCTACAGTTAGCCGCTGATGTTGGTGCACTTGGAATTCGCGTATTTCCAAATGCCGTACCGAAGGAAGGGGATAAAACCAGGGAAAAGATTTTGGCACAGATAGGGAAATCACTCTCCGAATGTGCAACCTTTGGAAATAACCTCGGCGTTGAAGTCCGGGTGGAAGAGCATGGACAGGGTACTGCCAACATACCCGTCATAAAGCAAATATTAGATTTTGCAGATAATCCCTATTTATATATGATCTGGAATAATTCAAATAGTGACTATACAGGAGAAGGTCTGCCGAAAGGCTATGAGGGTATGGGTCTTGAAGCCCAGTTCAACCTGGTAAAAGACAGGATCAGGAATGTTCATTTGCGTGAATTATTTTCTGATTATCCGTGGCGTCAGCTTTTCAGTCTATTAAGTAAAGCGGGATATAAAGGTTATCTGGATATTGAACTATCAGATGAGAGCTGTGAAGCTGTACGGATGATGAAAAATTATCGTGTAGGGTTCCTCGCTTTACAAAATGCAATGTAATAATTAAGGGAAGAGCCCATTTTTCTTGAGAGTGGAGAAAATACAGGAATGATAAAGGCATAAAAATTTATGAAAACAATTCATCATCTAAAATTCAATTAATAAAAGCGATTGAAATAATAAACTGATTAACTAATTTAAACCAAAAATTATGAAACTGAAACATTGCTTTTTGCCGCTTATAGCGGTTATCCTGTTTGCCGGATGCACTAATCCAGACAGTACAAAAACGAGTTTAAGCACAACAGCGGGTTGGGATGAAAGTACTTATCAACCTAATTACTCAACCCCACCGTTCATCATTGATGACCACGTTCATGCCAGGGTAACCCCTGAGTGGGAAAAATCCTTTATTGAAGTCTATACCAAACGTAACGCCATGGCTTGTCTCTTTTACAGCGCGAGAGACTGGGAAGCCGGTATAGCATTTGCTAAAGCCCATCCTGAAAGGGTGATTCCTTATGCCACTGTCGATATCGACAGCCCGACTGTCCTCCAGGAAGTCCAAAAGGCTTATGACATGGGGTTCAAAGGTCTGGGTGAATTATTTGCCAGAGGCGACTGGGATTATTGCGATCCAAAATATGAACCTCTTTGGACATTGGTTGAAAAACTGGATATGCCTATTGCACCACACACAGGCAACCTGGCCAACGGGTTAATGCACCATCTTCGTCCGGCTCCCCTCGCTGACATATGTGCAAGACATCCAAACCTGAAGATACATTCCGCACATTTCGGGAATCCATGGTATGAAGAAGCCGCAGAATGTGCAAGGCGTAATGTCAACCTCTATTTCAATCTGTCCGGTTCATCTCTCATTAAAAAGGAAAATGATCCTACCTACTGGGCTCAGTGGCTTTGGTGGACGGATGCAATCGGAAAACCTCATATGCCCAAAAATGCAGTGCCTGCATGGGAGAAGATTGTCTTCGGCTCCGACGAAGGCCCCGACCAGTTTGAAGAGAACATAAGAAGATTCAACAAGGTCCTTGATGCCAACAACGTACCTGATTCAATCAGGGCTAAATGCTATGGTCTGACAATGGCCCGTCTTCTCCATATAAATGTTCCTGTGAACTAGTCATTGATACATACCATCATCTATTTATAATTAAAATATTCAGTATGAATAAGCCCTTTTCAAGACGTAGCTTTCTACAAACTGTCGCTGTTTCAGCTTCTGCAGTTATGCTTCCTGCTTTTGCTCTGCCTGCCGAAACGAAAGTAAAAAAGTTGAACAAAAATCCTCTCAAGCTTGGTATGATGACTTATACCCTTGGCAGAGACTGGTATATTGATGAAATTATCAATAACTGTACAGAAGCAAAATTCGAGCATATTGAACTCCGGACCACTCATGCACACGGGGTTGAGGTTACCTTATCACCTTTTGAACGTGAAGTAGTTAAAAGGCGGTTTAAGGATGCAGAACTGGCTATCAGCCTGGCAAGTGGATTCTCATATAACTCTGCCGATCCCGCGGTACTGAAAAGAAATATTGAGGGAACAAAAGAGTATATCCTGCTGGCAAAAGATGTCGGGGCTTTGGGTATCAGGGTCTTTGGGAGTAACGCGACTGATGAAAAATTGCTTACGCAAATCGGTAATGCACTTGGCGAAGTTGGAGAATTTGGCTACAATAACGGAGTGGAAATCAGGGTTTGTAATGACGGACCTAATCTTGCCATGGTCAAGAAAAATATAGAATATTCTAAAAGTCCTCACGTCTATTTAAACTGGAATTGCCCCATGTCAGACCTGGAAGGTGGATTTGAGAATAATTTCAATTCTGTGAAACACCTCATCAGGAATATTCATATACGTGAATTATGGAATGATTATCCATGGCGCCTGTTTTTCAAGCTTCTCAGCAAATCTGGTTACACAGGGTACTGTGATGCCGAGATCGGCGGGAATCCTGATCCGATAAGGTTTATGAAATATTACAGGGCGCTATTCCTGGCTTTACAGGATGCTATTTAATTTAAGATATGTTATAACTAAAATGAGTAACAAAATGACAAAAAGAAGAGAATTTATCAAGAAAAGCGCATTGGGAACAGCCGGCATTGCCATAGGCGGTGCCGGGTTCAGTACCAAATCGTATGCTTCAATCATTGGAGCCAATGAGCGTATCAATATTTCAGTCATTGGTGTTGGCGGACGCGGTTCTGCACATTTGAACGCCTATAGTCAGATTAAGGAGAGCCACAATGTACGGATAGCAAACATCTGTGATGTTGATGAAAAGTTCTGGGCACAAGCTGTCAAAACAGTACAGGAAAAATCAGGTTTCGCGCCCGCCACAGAATGGGATATGCGAAAGGTTTTTGCCAACAAGGATATCCATGCTGTGTCATTTGCAACACCTAATTACTGGCATGCTCTTGGTACTATATGGGCCTGTCAGGCAGGTAAGCATGTTTACGTCGAAAAACCGGTCAGTCATACCGTTGTTGAAGGAAGGAAAATGATTGAGGCCGGCATCAAATACAAGGTCCATATCCAGCATGGATCAGGTGTCGCTGCAGGTGAAGCAATGGATTTCATGCGTAACGGAGGAATAGGTGATATTTATATGGCACGCGGCCTTTGCTTAAAACCACGTGAATCATTTGGAATTGCCAAAGACAGTAATCCACCTGTTACGCTTCATTACGACATGTGGTTAGGGCCTGCTCCATGGCGTCAGTATAATGAAAAGATGGGGCATTACAACTGGCACTGGTTCTGGGAAACAGGTAACGGAGATACAGGCAATCAGGGACCGCACCAGCTGCATGCAGCCAGAGTAGGACTCGGGAAAGAAGAGCACCCTGTCTGGATTTGTTCCTTTGGCGGTATATATGGCATTGATCCTAATGAATGTGCACAGGAAACTCCAAACACACAGACCTCAATGTTCAAATACGCCGATGGAAAAATGCTTGTGTTTGATACCAGAGGCAGGTATACGAATGCAGAAGGCAGCAATAATACATCCATCGGAAATCTATTCTACGGATCTGAAGGGTACGTTGAATATAGTGGCGGATGGAAAGCATTCCGTAAATGGGAAAAGGAACCTTTTGCAGGCGCTAAAATGAAAGAACAATCTGCCCAACAGGATCCGAGGGATCTCAGAGGCAGTGTCGGAAGTGCTTTTTCCAATTTTATAGATGTTATACGATCCGGCAGAGATCAGGATCTGGTCAATCATATCGTCGGAGGTCATTATTCAGCTTCACTTGCTCACCTGGCAAATATTTCCTATCGCCTCGGCGGACGGGAGCTGCATTTTGACGGTGCCAAAGAAAGGTTCATAAATGATCCTGAAGCAGATGCTTTGCTCACAAGAAAGTCAGGATACCGGAAACCTTATGTTCTGCCTGATAAAGTTTAACTTTTAATGATTTGATTATGAAAGATTTGCAGATTTTTAATTGAGTCTGCAGATCTTTTTAGTCAATAAGCTATTTCCCAATTCAACTGAATAATTAAAATGACAAATAGAAGAGATTTTATAAAGAAGAGTGCTCTGGGCTCAGCAGGTATTGCCATAGGCGGCATGGGATTAAGTCCTAAAACCTATGGTGCAATAATCGGTGCCAATGAGCGTATAAATGTCGCGGTAATTGGAATCCGTAACCAGGGAAGCGTGCACATAAACAGATGGTGTGGTATGAAGGAGAGTCACAATGTTATGATAAAAACCATTTGTGATGCTGACGAGCGGCTTTTTGAATCACGTTCCAGGACCATAATGGATAAAACCGGGGTGAAGCCTCTGACTGAGTGGGATATGCGCAAAGTGTTTGATGACAAGGATATAAATGCCGTTTCAATTGTTACACCAAATCACTGGCATGCACTGGCTACTATCTGGGCCTGCCAGGCTGGCAAGAATGTTTATGTTGAAAAACCGGTAAGTCATAATATTTTTGAAGGACGGAAAATGGTCGAAGCTGGGGTCAAATACAAGGTACATATCCAGCACGGATCCAGTGTAGCTGCCGGTGAAGCTATGGATTTCCTGCATAGCGGAGGAATCGGTAAGGTTTACATGGTCCGCGGCCTTTGCCTCCACCGCCGGGATTCGTACGGCATGTCGGAAGACAGCACCGCTCCTGCCGGTTTTCATTACGATATGTGGTTAGGTCCTGCCCCAATGAGGCCGTATAATGAAAAAAGGAGTCATTATTGCTGGCACTGGTACTGGGATACAGGTAACGGAGATACAGGGAATACCGGCCCTCACCAAATCCAAGCCTGCCGTGTTGGAATCAAAAAGGACGAACACCCGGTTTGGGTGTGTTCATCGGGAGGAGTCTATGGTTTTCGCAAGGATAATACTAAAACTCCAGGAGTTATGGCATATGGAGGTGTAGAGACTTATGGTGATGATAACACCTCTCAGGAAACTCCAAATACCCAGACATGTATGTTCAAATACGCTGACGGGACAATGTTTGTGTTTGATACCAGAGGCCGGTACACCAATGCCGAAGGAGTCAACAATATAACAGACGGAAATATTTTTTACGGAACTGAGGGGTACCTGGAATATACCGGCGGCTGGAAAGCATTCCGTAAATGGGAAAAACAACCCTTTGCAGGACAGGGAATAGGTGAAAATAAAGCTACAACAGAACGCAGCTCAGAAAGGCCTAATCAATTTACAAATTTCCTTGAAGTAATACGCTCCGGCAAAGATCAGGACCTGATCAATCCCATCCTTGGAGGCCACTATTCTGCTTCGCTCATACACCTGGCCAATATTTCCTATCGTCTCGGCGGACGGACACTGCAGTTTAACGGAGCCAAAGAAAAGTTCGTAAATGATCCTGAGGCAGATGCATTGTTAACTAGACCTTATCGCAAACCTTTTGTAGTTCCTGATAAAGTCTAGGTTTAATCAATTCTGACCCGAATTAGTATATATATAACTAGAAATCAATAAGGTAAAGAACTCTGGTTAACTCATACAAATGAGTGGTACCTTGACGGGTAAATGATGACCGATGCTGGAGAACAGACTCTCCAGAACAGAAAACTTACCCATCCCATAGGTGCGCAGTATCATTGAAAAGCCAGCGGCTCTGACCACCTTTAGTCGGAGAAAATTGACCATTCATGACCGGAATTAAGTGCTTGCTTTTAAATTATATATTTTAATCTCAAACTATTTTGCTAAATGCAGTCAAAACGTCTGGTTATTACGCTTTCACCGCAAAGCCAATATAAACCCGGCCACCAGATGGAGAAGCGTGAACGGGGCCAGGTAATCTATTCAGTTTTAAGATCCATATGATTTGAGCCTCCGCTAAATACGGGAATCAATTCGGGTTTCCCCCTGAGTGCAGCTTCCAGGCTTAAAAGAGCTAACGGTTCAATTACATTAAAGCGGGCATTTCCTTTGTCTCTGGCTGTCAGGAAGAATCCTTTACTAAATTTACTTCTTAAAATATTATCACCTATAACTTCTGCCAAATTCAGAAATGCCGGATCTTTAGTAGCGCGGTTCATTTCAAGCAATGCAAATATTGCATATGGATTGGAATTATCCGTTACCATGTTCATCTGAGCGTCTTTACCTGGTTCAGCTCCGGGATCACCCAGCTGAAGGCCTTTGTTTATTGAGCGTATCACCTCCCAGATATCAGGATCTTTGCTTAGCCTGTAAGCTCTGGCATAAGAGAAAAGATACAATTCATCTGCGCTGGAAGGTTTTAATACCCTGCCCTGAGGACCATAATAACCTGTGCGGGAGAAGGCATAGTCAGTTAAATCAGTACCATCTGCCCACATGGGACGAAAATTATTTTCTTCCGGATTGTAACCATATTTAGCATAAGCTTTAAGTCCATCCACTGTCCATTTGAGAAATTCATTCCCTTTTTCTCCGGTTCGTTCAGCAAGCTCCATCTGCATAAGGGCGGGCACTGTGTACATTCCTCCGTCGAACAATGCCCATCCTTCACGGGCCACACCAGGAAAGTCCTTGCCAAACTGGTTCTCTGCACGATCTCCGTAGTTCGAAAAAGTAAGTAATCCTGTAAGCGGTCCTTCCGGAGGTTGGGTATGCCGGGTGGGTTTACTGAATTGATATGCACCCAATCCGGTCTCAGGGTGTCTTGCCCTGACATATTGTTCTGCCAGCAGTTTTGACCATCTCAGAGAACCTTCTTCACCATTAAGCATATACAGCATTCCTCCTGCATAAATAAGGTCGGATCCGGTATTTAAAAAAGTAAGCCCGTCAGCCTCAAAAAAAGGTTCAGACTGTTTAAATTCACTTCCCCAGAGTTTGCTCTCTTTTTTACCAAATCCGCCATGACGGTTAAATTCCAGAGTCTCCCAGTTCAGTACATGAGCATTCCAGAAAGCTCTTATAAAAGTGGCAGTAGCTTCTTTGTCTACATCCCACATAAGCTCATAAAAGGGAAAAACATCCTTCAGCTCGTGCGAGTGCACGTTTGTACGCCAGGCATGCCCGACAGTCTTAAATGTCCGAAGGTCAATTAACTGATGGCCACCCCAGCGTAACAGTCCGGATTCACTTCTCAGGGAATCAAAATGAAACCTGATTGACTTTTCTGCAGCTTCGCGATACTTTTCATCACCCGTTAAATTTGTCAATCCGACGAAGGTCCTGAAAAGATTTTGCTGACTGGCAAGATTATGAATTATCCAGTGGTTGGCAGCTCCTCCTTCTCCTCTGACTCCTGCTCTGCCATCATAAACATATTCAATTGGTTCCCCGGTATCCACATTGATCCCGTCAGCAAGCAAAGGTGTATTGTGACCGCTCCAGCGGTCGAGTCCTTTTTCAAGAACATTATCAGCAAAGGTCTTAACTGCTTTAAGCCGCTCACTTTCTTTCGAAGATTTACACGAAACATAAAAGATTGTTACAATGATAAGAATAACTGAATAGAGTATTTTCCTGGTTTTCATGTTTTAATCATTTACAGATACTGATCAAAAAATATTGTGCCCATTATTTATTAATGTTCCCGTTCACGAAAAGGTTCATTGCCTCCGGCGACCCATACATTGTAAGGCCATAAGTTTTTCCGGATCCCGGTGCGGTTTTCGGACCCTTCATCAGTCGCTCGAACTTTGCGTCCCATGCTTTCTTCAGGATACGAAGCTGTTCAGGATCATTATTAAGCATAACACTGTTAACAACAGCCATGATGGTAACACCGATCTGTCCGATAGGTTTTGTTTCAGGGCATGAAGTATAGCGCCAGTCACCGATATAGTCGTTCCATGTATCATTATTTAAAAAATTGACACCCCGGAGGACCGATTTTGGAATACGATCATCGCCGGTAAGCCTGTAATAATAGCTTAAACCGTTCAATCTTATTGAATTAATGAAACCTGCCTCACCAACATGTGGTAAAAGGCTCTTATTTGTATTACCAATGGGAACGCAATAGCAATGTCCCCAGGTGAGGCTGTATAACCAACCTCCGCAGTTTGGATTCTGTTCTGATAAGATTTCGTCTGCTATATGTTTCAGGGCATTCAGGCAACGTTCTGACGGGTTGATTTTATATTCACCTGCCAGAGCCAGCATTGTCCATCCGCTTTCCCTTCCGACATGACTGCGTCCTTTAAACTGGTAGATACCATCTTCCGAAAGTTTCATCAGGTTATCTCCAATCCTGTTAACTGATTCCTTAATCCAGGGATCTCCTGTCAGAAGGTAATATTGTGCCATACCAAGGGTAAAAATATGACCAAGGTTGAAAGGGTCAAGGCACAGATAGGGATTAGGATTTCCGCTTCCGATATCTTTTGCCACATAGAGTTCCTTTATTTTTTCAACCGGATGAAAGCCTCCGACATGACCGATACTATGTTCATGCATCATACCTGGTCTGGACGGATAAGCTTTGGATTCCCAACGGGAAAAATATTTTTTAAGCTCAGGATTGACGAAATGTACAATATCCACTTCGCTTAAATGGCGGGCAGTTTGTTCACCCACATAGAAATATTTCGGATCTCCAGTTCTTGCAAACTGTGTAAGGATATGAAGCGGAGTGTCGTACTCATGGTTACCCCAGTTGACTCCCCTTTCACCCCACCAGTCACCCCAGTTCATGGCTCCGTAATCGCGTTGTTCGCGGATCGATCGGCAATATCCTTCGAACTGGTTATCGGCCCAATTGTCATATTCGGCCATTCCCT
>Ga0102851_10001419_pt1 | contig 13665 bp, 20 predicted proteins | sample Mud3Dept3metaG_FD_79558 | JGI IMG/M metagenome (GOLD analysis project Ga0102851, IMG submission 79558) | Freshwater wetland microbial communities from Ohio, USA, analyzing the effect of biotic and abiotic controls - Mud 3 Core 4 Depth 3... | ecosystem: Environmental > Aquatic > Freshwater >... | reverse complement strand
GCGGTGTCCTGCACCTGGCCGTTGAAGATTATGTTCACGTCCGTGGCAGAGGCCATGGGGAGCGAGAACACCAGGTAAGACACGAATATCGCGAACGCCCCTAGAGCTATTAGCCTAAACCTCATTGTATCCCACCGTACATCCGTTAAAGTTCTTTATCTCCGTCAGGGAGATCGGCCCCAGGCCGCATTTTGTGAGCACGTTGCTCAGGGCCGCCGTGGCCGTGGCCTTCTGGACTTCGTCCGTTATCTGCGGGTAGGCCGATGTGGTCGGTATGTATACGTAAAGGTCCTTCCCGTCCGCGCTCTCAGGCAGGCTGAAGGCTGTCACGAATGACCCGAGCTCGCTGCCTGCTGAAAGGAGCGTCCCTGTGATCGCGTAGCTGCCCGCGGGCATGCCGCCGGCCTGGCCTCCCAGCGAGCCGAAGGTCCTTATGTACGTCTTCGTGTTCGCGATGTCAAGGAAGCTCATGTAGGTCGTGTAGGTCTGGCCTATCGGGGACACGGAATCCTTGTAGACCTCGTACCTGGAGCTTGCGGAAACATCCTGCACGTCCACCTGGTAGAAGTGCAGCCTTATCACAGGCGTCCTCACGATTGACACGGCCAGGTTGCCCATGTTGTCCGAGGACTGCATCTTGCTGTAAGCATCGAACCCACCCCTGTATATCTGCAGCAGGCCCAGACCGCACGGGGAGGCTGCGTTCAGCCTGCCCTGGCTGTCCGTGGTGCCGATGTTGCATCCCATGAAAAGCACGCTGGCGGACTCCACCGGCTTCCCTGATCCGTCCCTGACTGTGAGGCCCGCCCTGCACTGCGGGTTCGTGCATATCTGCGCCTGCACATCCATCCCGCCAGGCGTGGCGCTCCATTCAGCCGGCTTGTTGTCCTTTATCAGGACGGTGACGGCGAACTGGAACACGTTCTGGGTGAGCGGATCCTTCGCCCTGACTATCGCAGGGTATGCAAGATAATAATTCACGTAAACGGGGTCGGACTGGCACAGCCCGACCTGGGGCAGCATGTTGGCTGTCGCGGTTATCGGGTCAGGGGAGAAGCGGAAGCTGGATTGGTCCAGCTGGAACTCATCCGGCAGGTGGAAGGCCACGTCCAGGCTTTCGTATCTCTTGCCGTCCAGCGGGACGAGCATGTATTTCGGGCTGCTTGACGTGCGCACGAAGTCCGTGGGGGCCTTCCCGGGCATGTAGACGTTCGCCAGCGTGGCCTTTATGGTGGTCTCCATGTAGGGCTTCACGTCATACCAGCTCTTGAACACATATTCCCCGCATTCCGTGAGGAACACGAAAAGCGGGACCGTGTGGACGTTGTCCTCCATCGGGCTTATTATCATTGATGAGAGCGTGTAGTATTCCAGCGGCCTGCTCTCCTTCTCGTAAGTGGCGAACGCCTTCGAGAATGAGTCTATCTCATCCAGCCTGGTCTGCACCTCTGTCACGTACGGCTGGGATATCCTGTTGCCGTCTATGGTCGTGGGCATGTTCACGGTAACCGCTATCCTGGAGGGCAGGAAGTTCACGGAGACCTGGGGCTCCCCGAGCTCCACGCCGTTGATGTTGAGCGCCTGGGCGACAGTGTCCTTGTTCGCGCTCAGGTAGTTCGTCAGGCCTATGCGGAAGTTCTCCCGGACGTTCGGGTATTTCACCTGGCCGTTGTACTGCCAGTAGGGGACCTCCTTCCCGAGAAATGTGACTGAACCCAGGGCCATGGAGGAGTTGTCAAGGTATCCCCCGTACATGCTCAGCTTCCTGAGCGTTTCCTGGCTGCCGTCCTGGACGAGACTTTCAAAAGAAGCCTTCACGGACTGCCACTTCTGCTGCACCCCGACAGGCACGGTGCTGGGTGTTATGATGCCGTACTGGTAAGCATAAAGCACAACCACGGCGCCAACGATTGCAATCCCGAGAATCACTACAATCTCGACCTGGCCCTTAGCCATGCTAAATAATTGTATTACTTGGTATAAATAATATTGCGCTGATGAGGGAAAACCTCACCGCTTCGCGACTATCAGCTGCATCTTCAGGGTGTACTGGTTCGAGCCGATGACCTTGCTTATCACGAGCGGATAGGAGACCGCCTTCATGCTCCCAGTCCGGGGCTTCTTCAGGTCGGGCTCCCCTATGTCAAGGCTTATCTGCTCGCCCTCGTTGTTGCGCGTGACGAACGTGGTCGTCACGGTGAACAGGTACCTCAGGTTGAGGGTCTTGTTCGCGAACGTCTTCATGTAGCTCGTTATGGTGCTGTTGGCGAGGTCGTAGCATGTGACCGCCCCCTCTCCGCACACCCATTCCGGGGTGTAGTACGCGCAGAACACCAGGTCGGACACGAGCTTGCACCTGGAGTCTGTGTATCCCGTGTCCGTCCTCATCACGGAAAGGAGGAGATTGTCCACATAGAGCGGCGTGAACTCATCCCTTCCCACAGTGCCCGCGAGCGAGAGCAGGAACACGACTATCCCCACGAACATCATGATTACAACTATGATAAGAATCATGCTGCTCTGCGCTCTTCTCATGTGTACACCTCCACATGCATCACGGCCAGGGACATCCTGTTCGTGGCCTTCCTGTACACGTTCACGGGGAAATTGTAGGCGGAGCGGCTCTCAGGATGCTCCTGGTATGTGCAGAAGCTCCAGTAGTTGCAGTTGGGATAGCCGTTCCAGTCGCACTTCCTCTCCATGGGCATGTCAAGGGCCGTTATGTTCACGTACCAGTCCACCCCGTATATGAGGCTCAACTCATCGCACCCTATGCCTGCCGCGGCCACGGAGGTGAGCTTCGCATCATCGAAAACGGAATCCCCGTTCGCGAACATGTAATCGTTCATCATGTTCTGGGCGAGCGCGACCACCCTATCCTCCCTGTCCTTGAAGCCCTGCGCCTGGATCTGCGTGATGTTCCACCACGTAAGGAACAGCATAAACCCTATTATCGCCGCGACTATGAACACTATCATGAGTATGTATTCCATTATCTCGGACTGGCCTTTCCTGGGCTCACATGCCATAGCCTTCACTGCTCCTTTCGCATCCCATGTCCAGGAGGCTGCCATAGATGGCCTTCGCCTCGTTCAGCTTGTCGTTCAGGTCGTACATCTTCCCCAGGTCATCGTAATCTACGGTATCGGGGATGGTCGCGAGGACCTGAGCAAGCTCTATGTAAACGTTGCCGCACACCGGGCCTTCCTGGACGTCATCAGCTATCAGCTGGAACCTCCTGGCCATAATCTTTGCGGCCATAGGGAGCCTTTCCGCAAGGATCGTGTTCTTGTAAACATACAGCTTTTCCGCCCAGGTCTTCCCCATCCTGTCCTTCCCGGAGCCGCCTATGGCCAGGGCCACCAGGTCAAGCGGGTCCTTGTAAACGTAAGGGCCTGAGGTGCCGGCCACGAAGGCGTTCCCCACCCCCTTGGCGTTCGGGGGCATTATGCACACGCCCCTCTGCGGGTTGCACGAATTCGATATCGTCACCAGCCTTGTGCTGTTCTTGACTGCCGCGGTGCATGGCAAAAGGGAGCCCGAAGGCCCGCTGCCGAGCATGGAAAGGAAGTCCCCCCTGTCGCACGCCCTCCCTCCGCAGGGGTAAAGCAGGTAATCCCCGTCGCAGAACGCGAACTCCACCTTCACGATGCTCCATTCGCCGTATGTGTCAGGAAGATGCCGCACCATATCGGTCATCACGTCCCACGAGGCGCCAGTGCCGTCCGGGGAGAACACGAACACGGTCTCAGGCATGGCCTCCGCGTATCCAAAGGTCCACCAGCCGTAGTCAAGCACGTCCCTGGATATGAAGACGAATTCCCCCGGATAGAATAGAACAGGCGTCTCGATCGAGGCCGTGGCTGGTGAATCCTCGCACCTTATCTGAGGGATGTCCTTCACGCTCTCCTCCACGAAGCACGAGGAGAAGTCATATCTCGAGAAGTGCGTGAAGTTGGTGGGTATCTCCGTGAGGTACACGGTCCGCACCTCGTCCGCGAAGCTGCTGAGTATCTCAGCCTTCTGGAGCTCCTCCTGCGTGAGCTTGTAGCTTCCAGTGTAGGAGAGAAGGAAATAAAGCAGCGAGAGCGAAACGACCACACCCAATATCATCTGGAACACGCGGTATACGGCTATCATTCGCTTCGCCTTGATTATGCATGGACGGCGTCATTACTCTAAGATGGGCTCTATCACGACCCCGTTGTACATCCTCGTGATGTATACCCTGGTCCCTCCCGGGGCGCAGAAGTTCTTGTCACTGGGCATGTCAAGGTTGTGGATGGCGTAGCCGCCCCTCTTGCTGCCGGCATAATACCACGTATTGTAACCCTCGCTCTTTATTATGGTCCGGAATGCGGCGTCAGGCTTCCATGAGATCGAGTCGTCTGCATATATCCTCGGGGAAGGGTTGGAGGAGTTGAAGAAGCATATCTTGGTGGATTCCGGTATGGAAAGCGTGTGCGGCTCCCCAGAGTTCTCCGCCATGTTGTATATCCTGTCCACGTCCTGCGCCACCTCCTTGAGCTCCCTGTGCACCTGCGTTTCCGTCCCGAACCCGAAGAAGTCTGCGATCTGGTCAAGGCCGAAAAAGAGTATCATGGCCATCACGCATATCGTGAATATCAGGCCGAAGACCATGCCTGCGTCCATATACAACTATTGTCCTGGATGGTATATATTGAAAACCCGGGATGGTCGAGATACCACATTTTTATAAGGCCGCAAGGACAATAACTTAGTATGCCCGAAAGGAAAGCCGCCATAGACCTCAGCCTCGGCTTCATAGTGACTGTTGTCTTTGCAGTGGTCCTGCTCGGGCTCGCGCTCGCGTGGGTGAGCGGCATCTTCGACCCGCTCAACCAGATAACGCACAAGACGACACAGGTAGCAATAGACAGCCTCCTCAAAGACATGAACACCGGCAACAAGAAGGTCGGGCTGGCCGCGCCTTCCGTGACCACCTGGAAGGGTGGGGAAACGGGCTCCTATGTCCTGGCAGTGAAGAACACGGACGTGAACCTGGACCACACGTTTTTCGCGAACGTCTATCTTGAGAACGTTGGAGGAGAGCTTTCCGGGACAGACCCGAACTCCCTGACGGACGTCAACAGATGGATTACTCCGCCAACCACGCTTCCTCTTGACCCGAACCAAAGAGGAACCATCGACCTCATAATAAAGCCGGCCTCGAACGCGGGTACGGGGATATACGCCTTCAAGGCATGTGTATGCACAGCGAACGAGGGGAACTGCCACAGCACCTCCCCGGGGATATATGAGTCAGCCTCGCCTAGCCTTTACGGATGCGTGAGCTTCGCGATAGAGATAGAATAAGCTTGTTCTACCTGTGGTACATGTAAATCCTCGCAGAGGTATCAGCGCTCTTCCCGATCACGTTTACCGTGAGGTTCATCGGAGGGGAGGTCAGGCTGTTCCAGTTCGCGCAGCTCATCTTGTATGAGACCGAGAGGCTGTATGTCCCCCTGGGCACGCTCTTGTCCAGGAAGTTCTTCAGCTCGACCATCTTCGCGGAGAAGTCCACGCAATCCGGGGTGGTCTTTATGCTCTTGTTTATGATGTCGTTTGTGTTCTTCAGGATGTAGATGCTGTTCTCCCTGAAGGGCAGGGACAGGTCCAGCGCCGTGTACTGGAAGAGCAGGTTCTGGACAGTGAAAATGAGCCCTACCATGAATATCATGGTTATCACGAACATCTGGGCTTTCCTCTTGCCTGAAGGTGCCCGCTGACACCTTCTCTCTTTAGACGCCATGCTATAATCTTGTAGCCGCGGCTAAAAGAAGATTTGCATCCTAAGGCACCAGCCTCTCGGGCGTCCTTGGGAACAGTATAATCTCCTTTATGTTCTCCACGCCCATGGCCTGCTGCACCAGCCTCTCCGAGCCCAGGCCGAAGCCGCCGTGCGGGGGCATGCCGTACTGGAACGCGGACAGGTAGAACTCGAACTTGTTGGGGTCCAGGCCCTTCTCCTTCATGACATCCACAAGGATGTCATGCCTGTGCTCCCTCTGGCCGCCCGAGGCTATCTCCAGGCCCTTGCAGTCCAGGTCCATGCCTCTCGAAAGCTTCCCGTCCATCATTATGTAGAACGGCTTGATCTTCGAGGGGTACTTGGTTATGAAATACCAGTCATGCCCCCTCTTGTGCATTATCTCCCCGAGCAGCTTCTCGTCAGGGTCGTCCAGGTCGTCCCCCCACTCCTTCTTCAGGCCGTGCTTGTTGAGGATGTCTATTATCTCGTCATAGGTGAGCCTCTTGAACGGCAGCTCGGGCACGTGCACCTCCGTCCCGAAGACCTCCAGCTCTTTCTTGCACTCCTTCTTTATGCCCTTCAGGGTGTGCTCCACGAGACCCTCGGCCACCTTCATCACGTCCTCCTCCGAGTCTATCCACGCCATCTCCATGTCCACCGAGAGGTATTCTGACACGTGGCGACGCGTGTGGAACTTCTCCGCCCTGAACACGGGCCCTATCTCGTATATCCTGTCCAGGCTGGATGCCATGAGCATCTGCTTGTAGAGCTGGGGGCTCTGGCGAAGGAACGCCTCCTTCTGGTAGTATACCATGGGGAAGAGCGTGGCTCCCCCTTCTGCGCCCGCGGCCTGTATGACCGGGGTGTGCACCTCCACGAAGCCGGCCTTCCTCTCGAAGAACTCCCTCATGTATGTGAGCGATATGTCCCTCACCCTGAATATCGCCCTCACCTTGGGGTTCCTCAGGTCCATGAACCTGTAGTCGAAGCGCTTGTCCAGGCCCGTGATTATCTTGTCAGAGGTCTCTATGGGAAGGGGTGTCTTCGCCCCGTTTATTATCTCCAGCGTTTCCGGGATCATCTCCTTGCCCCCAGGAGCCTGGTGGGACCTCTTCACCATGCCCGTGACGGCTATGGCATCCTCCCTCACCAGGGAGTCCGCCTTCTGGAGGATGGCGGCGTCAGCCTCGGCCTTCTTGATGGTGATCTGGACCGTCCCTTCCCTGTCCCTCAGAAGAATGAACTTGAGCCCTCCGAGGTCCCTGATCTGGGAGACCCAGCCCTTCACGAGCGCCTTCTTCCCTTCCTCCAGGTCGTGCGTATACGTCCTTTCCATAACCGCCACCTTGGCCTTCAGCCCATAGGCTGAGCAACCTTATTTTCGCCGTTCGATTTATAAATCATAGCTTTAGATATAATATGTGGTTTATATGGCAGAGCTAAAAGATTTCATGGAGCCCCGCGAGGGTTTCGTGAAGAGGAGGATACCCTCCGCGGAAAGGCGCATCTCGGAGATAATGGCCGAGGACATGCGCGTGTCGCTCATAGGAACCGTGATAGACAAGCAGGAGGACAGCGTGATACTCGATGACGGCACGGGCAAGATAACTGTGGGCTTCGACAATCCCGTGGACGTGGAGACCGACCAGATAGTGAGGGTGTTCGGAAGGGTGATCCCGATAGAGCAGGGGTTCGAGCTGCAGGGCGAGATACTGCAGGACATGCGGGGGATGGACAGGGAGCTCCTCAAGAAGCTGAGGGAGATCCGGCCCGGCTTATAAACCTTGTTGAGGAATGATAATTGGATTTGGCGATGGGGGTGTCTTATGTTCAAGATAGTGCTGACCGATGTGGAGCTTTCGAAGAATACGATTCCGATAATAGCGGAGATCATAGACGAGGGCGTGTTCAAGGTGGACCAGAACGGCATAAGCCTGCTGGCACCGGACAGGACCATGGTCTCCGTGGTGGAGTTCAGGCTCCCTTCGACGGCATTCGAGAAGTACAGCGTCACAGCCGACACCTCCATGGGCCTCAACCTCGCCAATTTCGTGAACGTGATAAAGAGGATAAAGTCCTCGGACCACGTCACGCTCGAGCTGGCGAAGGACAACACCAAGCTCAAGATAACGGTGGAGGGCAACGGCAAGCGCGCCTTCGAGATACCGCTTCTTGACATAAAGGACGAGAAGCCTCCCATAGACCAGCTCAATTTCGCCGGACGCGTCGAACTGGAGTCCTCCATCATGGAGGACGGCATAGCGGACGCGGACATCGTCGGGGATTCCGTGATATTCGAGGCCACCCCGGAGTTCTTCAGGATATACTCCAGGGGAGACGTCTCCTCGGCCGAGCTGGAGATGGCCAAGAAGGACTCGGGCATGCTCAAGCTGCACGCTCCCAACACAGTGCGCGCTCGCTATCCGCTGGAGTACCTGAAGAAGATGGTGAAGGCTTCCAAGCTGTCCAAGCAGGCCGTCCTGGAGTTCGGGAACGACTACCCCATGAGGCTCGAGTTCAAGGCAGTGGACAAGGCCCACCTGAGCTTCATACTCGCTCCGCGCGTTGAAGAGTAGCGCGGGGGGTTCTCAGGGATGCAGGATTTTTAATAGGCGCTCCAATCTTCTTGTATGCAAAGGAACATACCCCTGATGGTGAGGTCCATCAGGCGGTCCCTGGGAGAGACAAGAGCCACGGTCCAGAGGGGCGACCCGTTCCAGGTGCTGATATCCACCGTGCTCTCCCAGCGCACGCGGGACGAGAACACAGAGCGCGCGTCTACCACACTCTTCAGGAGATACAGGACGCCCAAGCAGCTTTCCCAGGCCCCGCTCAGCAGGATAGAGCCCCTGATAAAACCGAGCGGCTTCTACAGGACCAAGGCCCTCCGCATCCGCGAGATAAGCAGAATCCTCGTGGAGAAATACAATGGGAAGGTCCCGCGGGATCTGGAGGGCCTGCTCAGCCTTCCCGGAGTGGGGAGGAAGACCGCGAACTGCGTGCTGGTCTACGCGTACAGGCTCCCCGCCATACCAGTGGACACCCACGTGCACAGGATCTCGAATCGAGTAGGCCTGGTAAAGACCAAGACCCCCGAGCAGACTGAAACAGCCCTTGTGAAGGTAATCCCGGAGAGATACTGGACTGACCTGAACGACCTTCTCGTGAAGTTCGGCCAGAGGATATGCCAGCCCATAAGGCCTTTATGCTATAAATGCCCGATTGTCAAATATTGTGACTATCCTAATAAGAATCTGAAGCCCAAGTGATTCTATGGACCTCAAGAGATCCTACAAGGCGAGGAAGAAGCAGATAAGGCAGAGGCTACTCGAGTTCCAGGCCGTGTGGAACGGGCCGGATGAGCGGATTTTCGCAGAGCTGGCGTTCTGCTTCTGCACCCCGCAGTCCAAGGCCAAGTCCTGCTGGTCAGCCGTTTCCGAGCTCCAGACGTCCGGGCTCCTGTATTCAGGCTCGCACAGGCAGATAAGCAGGACCCTTCACAGGAAGGTCCGATTCCACAACAACAAGTCTGATTACATCCTCCATGCGCGGAGTCTTTTCACGGAGAACGGGAGGCTCGCTGTCAAGAAGAAGCTGCTCGAGCTGGGAACCCCGTATGACATGAGAGAGTGGATGGTGCAGAACGTGAAGGGCATAGGCTACAAGGAAGCGTCACATTTTCTGCGCAACATCGGGTTCGGGAAGGACATAGCCATCCTGGACAGGCACATACTCAAGAACCTAGCCAAGCACAAGGCCATAAAAGAGGTCCCGAAATCGCTCACACCAAAGAGATACAAGGAGATAGAGTCCCGCATGCTCGAATTCTCGGCAGGCATGGGTATACCCATGGACGAGCTGGACCTGCTCTTCTGGTCGGAGGAGACCGGAGAGGTGTTCAAATGATTCCTCCGGGCCTGAAAAAAGAGCTCGTCCACCAGCACTACAATCTCGTGGGCAACCATTCTGCCGTGAAGCTGTGCTTCTGGCTCAGGAAATCCATGCGCGACGGCGGATTTTGCTATAAGCAGAAATTCTACGGGATCCAATCCCACAGATGCATGCAGATGACCCCATGGCTGTTCTGCTCGAACTCATGCGAGTACTGCTGGAGGATTGTGGAGAAGACAAGAATAAAAGTGGACAGGATAGATTCCCCGGAAGAGGTGATAGAAGGCTGCATAAAGGGCCAGCGCGAGCTCATCTCAGGATTCAAAGGCTTTGAGGGCGCGAACCTCAAGAAATGGAAGGAGGCCCAGAACCCGAACAATGCTGCCATCTCCCTCGTGGGCGAGCCCACGCTCTACCCCAAGCTTTCGGGCCTGATAGAAGAGTTCCACAAAAGGAAGTTCTCTACATTTTTGGTCACGAACGGCCAGTTCCCGGAGGCTCTCGGGAGCATAAGCGAACCCACGAACCTGTACATATCCCTGGACGCTCCTGACAAGGCTTCCTACAAGAGCATAGATAAGCCATCCCTCAAGGATTTCTGGGAGCGTCTGAACAGATCCCTTGAACTGATGGACTCCTTTTCATGCAGGAAAGTCCTTCGCCTCACGCTCGTGAAGGGCCATAACATGAAATCCCCGGATAAATACGCGAAGCTCATTCACAAAGCCAGTCCGGACTTCGTGGAGGCCAAGGGATACGTGCACGTGGGCGAATCGCAGAAGCGGCTGCCCAGGGACGCCATGCCCACCCACCCCGAGGTCAAAGCGTTCGCAGAATCGCTTTCCCAAGCCTGCGGATACTGGCTCAAGGACGAGCAGAAGGAAAGCCGGGTCGTCCTGCTCTCTAAATAGCGGTTTCTGTAAAAGTTGGCCCATCGTCGAGCCTTGCAAAAGGCTTATCGTGCATGGCAAGGTTTTTATATAGCCCCGCAGCCTTAATGCTATGGCGCCTGAGGATAACCTGGGGAAGAGGAAAAAGCTCGCAGAGCTGTTCGAAGACAACGGGTTTTCCCTGGAGCTGGATGCTCCTGGAGCGAAGATCTACGTGAAGGGCGGTGACCACATCATCCTCGGCGAGGAGAATGTGACTTTCACCACCCCCTTATTCGAGGATGTGATGTCGTATGCTCAGGCAGAAGGGGTCTTCTCAACATCATATTTCAGCGAGCCGCCTCAGAAACCCCCGTCAACTCTGGAACACTACTTCAAGCTGTTGAAAAAATCGACCAGTTATATCTCAAGCCTTCCAAGCATCATCTACAAGAGCGCGGCCTGAGCTGGTGATTGCATGGCAAAGACGGAAAAGAACCGTTTCAAGGCAAGGCTCGAGCTGAAGGATTTCAAGGAATCCTACGAGACCCCCAACCAGACGGTCATGGTGAGGGGGCCATACAAGCTCCTCCTGAACGATGACGGGTTCACATACTTGTTCGCTGGGAATAACGGTACAAACAGCAGCACGAAAATAGACTATAACCAGGCAGAGGCTTTCCTGGAGAGCATTTAGCGGCTGACCAGCTTCTTCCCCCTTTCCTGGGGGACCACCCTCTTCCCGACCTTCCTGAACCTCCTGGAGAGCTCCTTCCCCCGGAAATACTCGTGCAGGAATATCGCGAGGGCCGCCACCTCCGAGTGCGGCTGGCCGGTGACGGAGATGTTGAAATCGCATTCCTGGTAGACTTCAGGGGGCACCTTCTCTCCTCCTATTATAACAAGCAGATTCCTCACCTTGCGGAGCGTGCGTATCTTCTCCTGGACGGGGATCCCGTATACAGTGAGGTGCACGCTCTTGCCCTTCCAGTCCCTTATGAGCTTCCTCGCGCTTTCTATGTGCTCTATCTGGAAGGGGCCTCCCCAGCCCTTCGTGACAGCGTTTATGGACTCTTCCAAACCCGAGTCCTTCTCCCCTGTGTAAATGAGCTTCTGGGCACCGAACGCGCGGGCCACGAGCCCGCAGTGCGTGCTCAGCCTCTTGTCCCTTTCTATCCTGTGGCCGAGCCTCAGAACCGTTATCATGAATCTTCCCCTCACGAGGTGGAATGTATGAGCGCAGCGGCCTTCTTCCCCTGGCTCACCAGGCCGTTGAATATCTCTATCGCGTTCCTGGAATTCTCCACGAAGAGCAGGAGACCCCTGTTCTCCATCTCCTCCCCGACCTCTTCCATGACTTCCACACAACCTTCCATCCCCGTGCCCACCACGACGGCTTCAGAGCCCCTCTTCAGGAGGTTGAGCAGCTCGCTCATCCCGAACTGGTGGCTCTTGATTATCAGCTCCACTTTGCCGTCCCACCACACGGCCACATCCGAGAAATAGTCCTTGCCGTCTATCCTTACCTCGCCGAACTTGACGGAGTCTATGAGCGCCATGACTAAATATTGCCTTCCCGGATATTAATTGTTCTTCCGGGAAGCGAAGCCTCTTCCCGACAGGGAAAATCCGACGGGTTTTTAAACCTCTGCGCCCATATTATATGCATGAAGGGGCTGTCGACAACCATACTGATTGTGGTCACCGCAGTTGTGATACTTGTGGCGGCACTCGTGCTGCTCACTATTTTTGGAGGCGGCATCCAGAACGTGGCCACGATAACGCAGGCCCAGAGCCTGTGCACGAGCAGCGCCACGATAACCTGCTCCACAGGGTCGATGCCTGCGACATGGAGCTCCCCGAGCGTGAGGGTCGCGGGAGGGAACCCGCAAAGCTGCGCCCAGCTGTTCACTACGACATGCACCTGCACGAACATCGGAAAGAACTGCGTCGATTAGCGGAAAGAATATTAGCACAGCCCGCCAATATTATTCTATGAAGGCGCTTTCCACATCCATTCTTATCGTGGTTACTGCCGTCGTGATACTCGTGGCAGCGCTTGTGGTGCTGACCATTTTCGGGGGCGGGGTAGGGAATGTATCCCAGATAGCAGAGAAAAGGAACAACTGCATGACGCAGTGCAGGATGACGTGTGAAACAATGAATGCTATGCCGCCAACCTGGCAGGCGAGCGGCTGCAAAGAGGCAGGGGCCGTAGACACCGATTGTCATTGTTGCCCGACTGCCGGCCAGAGATGGTGCGCGAAGACAAATGGTTGTGCAGCAACCTGCTAATAACCCATCCCTTATAAGCCTCCAGAACCAATTACTTTTTATGAAGGCGCTATCCACATCCATTCTTATCGTGGTGACTGCCGTCGTGATACTCGTGGCAGCGCTTGTGGTGCTTACCATTTTCGGGGGCGGGGTGGGAACGGTGACCACAGTCTCCAGCTTCAGGAGCCAGTGCGCGACCCAGTGCCAGATGACGTGCAAGATGGGAGGCGCCCTGCCGCCCACATGGAGCATGGAAGCCACGGTCGGAGGCACGAGAACAAGCTGTGTGAAGGAATTCCCCAGCGGTTGCGGCAGCGCCGAGTGCGGCAGCGTGGCTACCACGACAACCACGACAACTCAAGGATGTTGCAGATATCCAAACGGTAATTGTATAACCAACCCACAGCTTATTAATCCAACCAGTTGCGTAAGCGGTGGTGGAACATGGACAGCTACATGCCCATCTAATTGCAACTGATTCCGCCGCCTATAAAAACTTTCTCCCCCATATTATTTCTTAGGCTGGTTGCGGTTTAGACACAAGACTAACCGTGAAAGTTCGAAGTTGCCATGAGGCGACTTCTTGCGCAGAGTGCAAGGTGCTTAATGTGGATGAGAAAGACATAATGCAGCTCATAACGTCCGAGTACTCCTGGGAGCAGATAATCTACAAGATAATAGCCTGGGAGGGCATGGACCCCTGGAACCTGGACCTGAGCATGCTCTCCCGCTCATTCCTTGTTTACGTGAACAAGATGAAGGAGCTGGACTTCAAGATACCCGCCAAGTACGTGGTGATAGCCGCCGTGCTCCTGAGGATGAAATCAGACCACATAGAGTACCTCAAGGGCCTGG
>Ga0102851_10001418_pt1 | contig 13675 bp, 15 predicted proteins | sample Mud3Dept3metaG_FD_79558 | JGI IMG/M metagenome (GOLD analysis project Ga0102851, IMG submission 79558) | Freshwater wetland microbial communities from Ohio, USA, analyzing the effect of biotic and abiotic controls - Mud 3 Core 4 Depth 3... | ecosystem: Environmental > Aquatic > Freshwater >... | reverse complement strand
TGATTAGAAATAATCAGAACATTTTTGTCGGGTAAATATTGAAAGACATCTGCGCCTTCTATTCTTGCTTTATACCGGAAATTAAACCTAAAATAGACCACACTTCCAAAAAACCGGATAGTCGATTTTTTAATGAAAATATACTGATTAAAAATGTTTCGTTTAAAAAGTGCCAAAATATTCGGTTTTCATTAGTTCGACAAAGATAACAAAACTTATGAAGTTAGTAAAATCAAGGCTCAGCTGACAGATAGCTGTGGTTAACAAAGGATGATAACCGGAGGTTCTGAGTGGTTTTGAAAAAAAATCGTAACTTTAGATTCTTAAACAGAAAACCATGAAAAAATTATCTACTCTTTTTTTTACTATTCTTAGTGCCGGATTTTATTCGGCTGCACAGTCTCAGGATGAAGCAGTCGACGTAACAGTGACGCATGACCAGTGTACGTGGTTCATGAAAACACAACCTCTCAGAGAATTGATTAAAACCATGCCGGCTATTGATGATAACATGTATACCGACTGGGTTGCAAAAGACCGCAAACGAAAACCGGATCTATCTGAATTAAATGATCATGGAATACCAGAAAACAATGGTATTGATCCGGCTCTTCAGTCAACAATGGGTACCCGTTCCGGCGACGGAATGTTAAAAGCAAACTGGCAGTCACTGACAGGCCAATTTCCTCCTGATCCAACAGGAGCTGCAGGTCCTGACCATTATATACAAGCAGTAAACTCCAGTTATAGAATTTATAACAAAGATGGATCTGCCGCGGCACCCTCTATGTCTTTAGGTTCTCTTTGGGGGGGCACAACGAGTGATGGAGATCCAATCGTAATGTATGATCGTTTTGCTGACAGATGGTTTATTAGTCAGTTCAGAGTTGCAGATAATGCTATACTTATTGCTGTTTCTGAAACCGCAGACGCTCTTGGTGCTTACTTTCTATATGAATTTACATTTACCGCATTTCCTGATTATCCAAAATTCGGAGTTTGGTCCAATGCCTATTTCATGACATGTAATACCGGGTCTAACGACTGTATTGCCTTTGAACGCGACAAAATGCTCCTGGGCGACCCGACTGCTGGAAAAATCAACATGTCATTTCCCTATGTTTATCAGTTCTTCAATAGCATTGCACCAGCCTATGCAGAAGGCCCTGTATTACCGGATTCTCTTGAGCCATGTTATTTCTTCGCTGTTCAGGAAGATTCCTGGACAGGCACCATTACTGACGACAACATAAAAATTTTGAAAGCAACTGTAAATTGGACAACAAACACCGGTAGTGTTATTGTTTCTCAAACACTACTTACAGATCCTTTTAATTGTGTTTTTACAGGATCATGGGATGATATTACGCAACAAGGAACAACCCAGAAACTAGATGCCGTTGCAGGAATTTTTATGTACCGTGCCCAATACAGACGATTTGAAGGCTATAATGTTGTTATGTTATGTCATACAGTAGATGTCGATAATACAAATCGTGCCGGTGTACGTTGGTATGAATTGCGCGACGCAAATGATGGTGTATGGTCTATCTATCAGCAAGGAACCTACGCGCCTGATGCTACAAATAGCAGATGGATGGGTAATGTAGCGATGGATCAACAAGGAAATATTGCACTTGCCTATTCATTTGCAGGTCCAAGTGATTATGCTGGAATAAGATTTACAGGTCGTTTTAAAAATGATCCTCTTGGCCAAATGACTGTTCAGGAACAAATTGGTATTGATGGTGCCGGCTTCCAAACAGGCGGTAACCGTTATGGAGATTACTCTCAAATGACAATGGACCCGGTTGACGACATGACTTTTTGGTTTACAGGAGAATATCTTGGAACCGGCGGTGCAAGAAAGACACGCGTGATTTCTTTCTCCAGCTGGCACTTGTCAGGAACTGATGAAGAAATTGCTGCCGTTCCGTTTTTTAATGCTTATCAACCTCAGTCAGATATTGTTCGTGTAATATGGAACGATCTTGCCGATAAAAATGTTACTGCGACGATTACTGACGTTCAAGGTAAAACAATCGCAACTGCACAAGTTAATACACAGAATGTACAAGAAGATTTTGATGTTTCAACTGTTGCGTCCGGAATTTATTTTGTGACGTTGACCGGACCAAACACTAACCTGAGTAAGAAAATATACCTTGCGAAATAAGATTATTTATTCGATCCTGGTAAGTTGCTTTTTCATTTTCACTTCATGCGGAAATGGAAAAAATAGGGTGACTCCTCCGATGGAAGAAGTATCGGACGAAACAACTGAAACAGTTGAAGCCATTGCTGACTCAGTTTTAGATGAAGAAACAGAGATTCCGGCTATTGTGGAAGAGGAAGAAGAATTCACACATGGAGTAATTCGTGATATGTCTAAGTTTGAAGGTTGCGGATTTATGATTGAGATTAAAAATGAAAACGGTGAAAATCGTCTTCTTGAACCATTTGAATTAGAACCACAATTTAAAAAAGACGGTTTGAAAATCAAGTTCAATTATACTCCTTCGCGAAGGCCGAGTATATGCACAGAACCTTCAACGCCGATTACAATAAATTCGATAGAAGCTAATTAAATTAAAAAAGGCTCTCCAATGGAGAGTCTTTTTTTTGACAGAACCGGAACTAATAATTATCTTTATAACCTGAGTAATTTCAATGCTTCCCGATAATTTCAACAGATCACACACGTACCTTCGCCTCTCTCTAACCGAGCGTTGTAATCTTCGATGTACTTATTGTATGCCGGAAGAAGGAATTGTGTTGCGCGACCGCATTGAATTCATGACCCAGGAAGAAACTATTTTTCTCGCAAAAACTTTTGTTTCATTAGGCGTTACAAAAATCAGATTGACCGGTGGAGAACCACTTATCAAAAAAAACTTCAAAGAAATACTTGCTGAGCTTTCTAAATTACCTGTTGAATTAGCGATGACCACGAATGGAATTCTGCTTGATCAGTATTGGGAAGAACTAAAAAAAGCAGGATTAAATTCATTAAACATAAGTTTAGATTCACTGCGCGAAGATCGCGTCAACCAAATTACACGAAGAAATTATTTCAAACGAATCTACAGCAATATTGAAACTTCAATTGAAAAAGGATTCGACGTAAAGTTGAATTGCGTTTTAATGAAAGATCAAAACGATGATGAGATTTTAGATTTTATTCGTTTCGCAGAAAATAAAAAAGTCGGAATCCGATTCATAGAATTTATGCCTTTTGATGGGAACAAATGGGATTGGACAAAAACCGTTTCGTTCAAATCCATCATGCAAATTGCGAATGATTTTTTTGGCGAAGAAAATTTAATAAAATTAGACGCTGGTTCGAATAGTACATCACGAAATTTCCGGGTAAAAAATCACATTGGTAATTTTGGAATTATAAGTTCAGTAACAAATCCATTTTGTGATACATGCAACCGCATTCGCTTAACAGCAGACGGAAAAATTAAGAATTGTCTTTTCTCTGCAGGAGAAACTGATTTATTAACTGCACTTCGAAAAGATGAAGATGTTGTTTCTCTGATCAAAGCAAATATTTTATCCAAGCATAAAGAACGAGGCGGACTTCCTGAATTTTCTGATCCTTCGTTTCAGATTGATAATCGGAGTATGATTCGGATTGGTGGTTAAGGAGGCGGCAGTTGCAGGAGCAGGGGGGCAGGGAGAGTTGGCAGGATTAATGAAAAAAATCCAACGGACTCAACAAATTCTCTAAAACAAATTCAGTTGCCCTCCGGGGCGTTGAAATAAATCCGTATTAAAAGGTCGTTCTTTATACGTCATAAATTTTGAGCGATTCACATCAAACAATTGATGGATCATCGCAGCAATATTTCCTTTACCTGTCATTCTGCTTCCGGAAATTGTGTTTCCTAATTTTCCATCATTCACTTCGCGAATTTGATTGAAAACTTTTTGAGCGCGATCAGGAAATGTTTGTGTTATCCATTTCTCAAAAATTTCTGCAATTGCTCCGTTAAGCCGCACCATTGTGTAACTTGACCATTCAGCGCCGGCCTTCGCGCACTGCTCAATTATTACCGGAATTTCGTGACTATTTAAACCGGGAATAATTGGTCCCATTAAAATCTGAACAGGAATATTATTTGAACTCAACAACTCAATTGTTTTTAATTTATTTTTTGCGGTTGATGTTCTTGGTTCCAGTTTTGAACGCATTTCTTCGTCAAGAGATGTAACACTCATCACAACTTTGACAAGATCATTTTTTGCCAATTCTTTTAATATGTCAAGATCTCTTTCAATCAAACTATTCTTCGTGATGATGCCAACAGGATTTTTATATTCTAAACAAACTTCCAACAGCGATCGTGTTAATTTTAATTTTCTTTCAATCGGTTGATAGCAATCTGTATTTCCTGAGGTCATTATTGCAGATGGCTTCCATGATTTAGAATCAAATAATTTTCGCAATAGTTCTGCGCCATTTTTTTTATAGAAAATTTTTCTTTCAAAATCAAGTCCCGGACCCAGACCCCAATATTCATGAGTTGTTCGGGCGTAACAATAAACACAGCCATGTTCGCAGCCTTGATATGGATTCATTGAATAATCCATTTTTATATCAGGACTTTTTACCTCATTCACAATCGTTTTTGGAAAAATTTCGGTGTAAGTTGTTTTCACATCCAACTCTTCCGCATGCAAATCAATATCAGAATTAAATTGATCCGCGACATATTCCAATTTCGAAAAACGGTTTTTTACTTCGTTCTGCGCACCTCTCCCCTTTATGTTTTTATCCGCTGTAATAAAATTTATTTTCCTCAAAATTAAAGCATTCAAATTCCGAAATCAAGCAGGAAATAAAATTAAATATGGGAGTTTTAAACAAAGCCAGGAAATGAAAAATGCAATTTTAAGAATCTGCCCGATATCCTTATCTTTGATAAAAAAACAAAATGATTACTGTTGACGAAGCGCTTATATTGGTAGAATCTAATTGCTCTGCACTTCCCGTAAAAGCAATTGCGCTTGCTGATTCTGTCGGCCTGGTTTTGGCTGAAGAAATTATTTCGCCAATTAATATGCCTCCTTTTCGTCAGTCAGCGATGGATGGTTACGCGTTGAATTTTTCTGAAGAAATAAATTCCTATAAAGTAATCGGAGAAATCGCCGCCGGATCATCGCAAAAATTTGAATTGAAACCCGGCGAAGCAATTAGAATTTTTACAGGCGGTTCTGTTCCTGATTCGGCAAATTCGATAATTCAACAAGAGCTTATTACGAAAAATGATAATTCAATTCAATTAAATTCTCCTTTTTCCATAAATCAAAACATTAGAAAAATTGGCGAACAAATTAAAAAAGGAGAAATCGCTTTAAAGAAAAATATAAAATTAACTCCTGCTGCAGTTGGTTATATAGCGTCACTTGGAATTGCAGAAATAAAAGTAATTCCAAACCCAAAAATCGCGCTGCTTAATACCGGCAATGAATTAACCGAACCGGGAAAAAATCTCGAAGACGGAAAAATTTTTGAAAGCAATTCGCTAATGCTTGACGCAGCTTTAAAATCATTTCACTTTTATAATCTCATAAAAGAAAAAGTAATTGATCAGTTAGCTGAAACTATTTCATCACTAAAAAAATTGATAAGTGAAAATGATATTGTTCTTGTCTCCGGTGGAATTTCTGTTGGTGATTATGATTATGTAAAAAAAGCATTAGAATCTTTAGGCGTAAAAGAAATCTTTTATAAAGTAAAACAGAAACCGGGCAAACCTTTATTTTTTGGTACAGTGAATAATAAACTAATTTTTGCTCTGCCCGGAAATCCTGCCGCCGCTTTAACATGTTTTTACATTTACGTTTTGCCCGCGCTCAGAAAATTAAGTGGAAATAATTTTGCCGGACTTAAAAAATCACAACTAAAATTAGCTACTGACTTTTCAAAAAAAACCGGTCTCGCTCATTTTCTTAAAAGTATTTCTACAAATGATTCCGTAACAATTTTAGAAGGACAAAGTTCGGCCATGCTTCAAACTTTTGCTCTTGCAAATTCAATAGTTTATATTCCGGAGTCAGTTGAAAATTTAAAATCCGGCGACCGTGTTGACGTCTATTTATTTGATTAACCGATGACTGAAAACTTAACCCTTTTCTATTTTCTTCTACCGGTTGTTGCGTTTCTCTACGCATCGGTAGGACATGGTGGCGCAAGTGGTTACCTGGCATTGATGGGACTTTTTGGTTTTGCTTCAGATGAAATGAAATCAACAGCTCTCATCTTAAATATTTTCGTTTCGGCTATTGCATTTTTTCATTTTTATCGCATTGGAAATTTTAACCTTAAATTATTTTTGTGGCTTGCTGTAATTTCAGTTCCACTTGCTTTTTTAGGAGGAGGAATTAAATTGGAAGATGATTTGTATAAAAAAATTCTCGGCGCATTCCTGGTACTTGCAATACTAAAATTACTTGGCGTATTTGACAAAAAAACTTCAGAAAATGATTCTTTAAAAGAACCAAATCTTTATCTCGCATTATTTTTAGGTGGATCAATTGGCTTCTTGTCAGGTCTTCTTGGAATAGGCGGCGGAATCATCCTCACCCCTATTCTATTATTTTTGAAATGGACCACCATGAAACAAACTGCCGGAATCTCAGCCGGTTTTATTTTCGTCAATTCAGTTGCAGGACTATTTGGCCAGGTTTCTAAAGGAGTTGAAATTCATTCTGACATTTATTTATTCGTTGTTTTAGCAGTTGCCGGTGGATTATTAGGTGGATATTTAGGAAGCGTTAAATTTAATAATCTGGCTTTGCGTTTTCTCCTTGCGGCTGTTCTTGCGATTGCAGTAGTTAAATTATTTTTATCATAATGTCTGACGATCAAAAAATATCAATCATAATTCTTGCCGGTGGAAAAAGTTCCAGGATGGGCCAGGATAAAGGACTAATGATCCTCAACGGAAAAGCGATGATTGAAAACATCATTTCAACTGCAAAAAAAATAACTGATCAAATTATCATCGTTGCAAATAATCCGGAATACAAAAAATTTGGTCATAAAGTCATCGAAGATATTTTTCCCGGCAAAGGACCTTTAGGCGGAATTTACACCGGGTTAAAAAGCTCGACAACCGAAAAAAATATTATTCTGAGTTGCGATGTTCCGTTTATCAAAAAAGAATTGCTTGAATTTATTTTAAGTGAATCAGGAGACAATGACATAACAGTTCCGGTTTTTGAAACAAAAATTCATCCGTTAATTGGAGTCTATTCAAAACAATGTTTGAACGTTATTCTTGATAATATTCAGAAAGATAAATTGAAAGTGACAGGAATATTTGATGATCTTGTCACCAAACAAATTGATGTAAATGCTTTTGATCCGTCAAATTTTCGTAATATTAATTCAGCGGAGGATTTGTAGAGTTGAAGTTTGCGTATTGACCCCTCAGTCCGCAGCGAGGGCATCTAAAATTCAATCATTTTCAAGCGGACAGCTCCCCTTGAAAAAAGGGGAGCAGTAAATAAAAGGAAAAATTGAAATGTTTTGATACTTGTATTTTGATTTAATATGATGCTTGAAGTAAAATATTTTGGAATGATTGCCGAAGAATTAAAATTATCTTCGGAAGAAATTGAACTTAAAAAAAATAGTTCCGTTGCATTTTTTAAATCCGAACTTCTAAAAAAATATCCTGCGCTAAATAAAATTAATTTTCAAATCGCAGTAGATAAAGAAATTGTAAATAATGAATTCATGATTACAAAAGATTGCGAAATAGCAGTACTCCCACCCTTTGCCGGCGGATAATTTATGTTAACAGAAAAAGAAAAATATCGTTACGACCGTCATCTCCGAATGGAAGAAATCGGTCAAGCCGGACAAGAGAAACTTAAGTCGTCTTCAGTATTGGTTATTGGTGCCGGCGGCTTAGGTTGCCCTGCCCTTATGTATTTGGCCGCTGCGGGAGTTGGAAAAATTGGTGTAATGGATTTTGATTCTGTCAACGAAACAAATTTGCAACGCCAAATATTATTTACAACAAATGATGTCGGAAATAACAAAGCTGAGTCAGCAAAAAATAGATTAGCTCAATTGAATAAGCTTATAAACGTTGAAGCGTATTCATATAAATTAACGACAAAAAATGCTTTGGAATTATTTTCGAAATACGATTTAATTCTAGACGCGACAGATAATTTCTCTACTCGTTACATGATTAATGATGCGTCAATTATTTCCGGAAAACCACTTATTTACGGATCGGTTTATAAATTCGAGGGCCAGGTTTCTGTTTTTAATTATCGCAACGGACCGTCGTATCGATGCCTGTTTCCTGATCCTGCTAAAAACATTCCTTCTTGCGAAGAAGTTGGTGTACTGGGCGTTCTATGCGGAATCATCGGGACAAAACAAGCTAACGAAGCATTAAAAATAATTCTCGGAATTGGAAATCCACTCTCCGGAAGATTGGAAATATTCAACACACTAAGCGGCGAATCGCTCATCCTGAAAATTAAACGAAACGACGAATTAGTAAAATATATTCTTGAAACAAAATCAGGTTTCGAAACTTTTAATTACGATTTATTTTGCGGCATAGAACAAGAAAAAACTAATAGCATTTCAGCTTCGCAATTCCAACTTTTACTAAAGGAGAAATCAATCCAGGTCTATGACATCAGGCAAGATTGGGAAGATCCAAAACTGCAATACGCCGATTGTATAAAACTGCCAATGGAAAACATTGAAGCCGCCGCAGAATTATTATCACGCACAAAAAAAATAGTTGTCATTTGCCAATTTGGATCACGCTCAAAAGTTGCTGTTGATTATTTGAAGGCTAAACATGAGTTTGTTGATGTTGTGAATTTGGATGGCGGGATGGCGGAAATGGAGAGGTTGGGATTATTTTATTAAAGAAAACGAATGGGAGTAGTAATTTTTCCTGGACTATTAATATCAGTTATAGCATATGCGGTTTCCATTTATTATTTTATCAAAGGACTAAGAAGTCGGACATTTAATTTTGGATCTTTTTGGATTGGAAGCGTATTATCTTTGATTCTTTTTGCCGGAGTTATTGGAAGTTGGATTTTGGCAGGAAAAATGTATGTATTTAGTCCTTCCTTTAGGATTCCGCTTATACTATTCATTATTCCATTTTCTATTTTTTATATATTACGAAAAGACAATCCGGGTGTGACTACACCTTTAATGAAAGTTCTCATAATTTCAATACTCCTCTCGGGAACATGTTTCTTAATTCTTGGAAAATACATTTTTGAATTTATAGAACTTTGAATATTGAAACTTATCATTAAAATAAAACCAAAATTAGTTCCCGAATTGGTAACTTTTTACTATCTTTGTATATAAATTGAAGAAAGTGAGAGTCATCTCGAGAAAAACTTTACGGGAATTTTGGAAAAAACACTCGACTTGCGAACAACAATTAAAGGCTTGGTATCAAGAGGCTGAAAAAGCAACATGGGCAAACCACAATGCTTTGAAACGTGAATATCCAAGCGCAAGCATTCTCGAAAATGACAGGGTGGTTTTTAATATTAAAGGAAACCATTATCGATTAATTATTAAGATTAATTACAAATATCAAATACTCTGGATTCGTTTCCTTGGAACACATGCAGAATATGACAAGATTGACGCAACAAAAATTTGAACTATGAATATTTCACCAATCCATACACAAAAAGATTATAACAAAGCGCTAAAACGACTTGAGGTTATTTTTGATGCTTCACCTAAATCAAAAGAAGGAGATGAACTTGAAATTTTGTCAATCCTGATTGATAAATATGAGAGCGAAAAATATCCGATTGGTATGCCTGATCCTATTGAAGCAATTAAATTCAGAATGGAACAACTTGGAATAAAGCAAAAAGATCTTGTTGACGCGGTTGGTTTTAAAAGCAGAGTTAGTGAGGTTCTCAGCCGCAAAAGAAAATTAACGCTGGATATGATTCGGGAACTGAGTTTATATTTGAGAATTCCAACTGATGTTTTGATACAAGATTATTAAAAAAATAATGCTGATCCACGCCGTAACAGCAAATAAAATCACCTCCGTGAACCTCTATGATCTCCGTGCCTCCGTGGTAAAGAAAAAATTGGTACTAAATAAAAAAACCACGGAGAAACGGAGAACACGAAGAAACACTGAGAAAAAAATATAAAATAAAATTAATTTCGGTTACCTTAACTGATAAGAAAAAACAAGGCTAATATTGAAGCTCTAAATGAAAAAAACCTTCACCCCCGGACCAATAACCCCCGAAAAAATAGCAACCTCAATTGCGCATCACCAGGTTAAAACAAACATTGGTGCGCACGACATTTTTTTGGGTCAGGTAAGAGCTGACGAGATTGATGGAAAAATTATTATTGCAATAGATTATAGTGCATACGAAGAAATGGCAGAAGCAAAATTTCACGAAATCCGCGAAGCAACATTTGCAAAATTTGATTTGACTTGCATGCACATTTATCACAGTTTAGGAATTGTAAAAGCCGGCGAAATTTGTCTGTTCGTTTTCACATCAAGTAAACATCGACAGATGGCAATGGACGGTTGCCGTTATGTTGTAGAGGAGATTAAGGCAAATGTTCCTGTTTTTGGGAAAGAGATTTTTGAAGACGAGACTCATCAGTGGAAGGAAAATCGGTAATCGGTGGTCGGGTGGTCAGGTGGTCAGTTTTTTTGGAATAAAAAAATCGTGCCGATTTGTTTTTTTGATATTTGAATTTTGCATTTCCTTTTTTGGATTTTGACATTTGTCGCGAAGCATCGCGAATTGAATTTTTTATTTGAATTTTATTTATGGTGAACATTACATCTAAATCTAACACGCTCCGCACTGCAATTGCATCTGCAATAGTCAAAGTTTCAAAACAAGAAACAATTGATGCCGTCAAAAATAAAACTGTTCCGAAAGGAGATGTTTTTGAAATGGCAAAAGCTGCCGGATTATTGGGTGTAAAAAAAACGCCGGATCTTTTGCCGGATTGTCATCCTCTTCCAATTGAGTTTACTGCTGTGCGTTATAAAATTGAAAATCTTGAAATTCAAATTGAAGTTGAAGTTCATACAATTTATAAAACCGGAGTTGAAGTTGAAGCTATGCATGGAGCAAGTGTTGTTGCTTTAACAATGTATGATATGTTGAAACCAATTGACAAAGGAATCGAAATTTCATCCATCAAACTTCTTTCAAAAACCGGTGGAAAATCTGACAAAAAAGATAAGTTCATAAATAGAAAAGACCTGAAAGCAGCTGTTATTGTTTGCTCTGACACAATCTCTGCCGGACAAAAAGAAGATCTTGCAGGAAAAGCAATTATTGCAAAACTCGAGCAAAGCGGAGTCGTAATAGGCAGCTACGAAATTATTCCTGACGAAAAAGATCAGATTCAAAATCGCCTGATTAAATACGAAGCAGAAAAATACAACCTCATAATTTATACCGGTGGCACAGGTTTGTCAAACAGAGATGTCACACCAGAATCAATCGAACCACTTTTAGACAGAAGAATTCCCGGCATCGAAGAAGTAATCAGAAATTACGGCCAAAACCGAACACCTTATGCAATGTTATCACGAAGCGTAGCCGGCGTAAAAGGAAAAACACTTATCCTCGCATTACCCGGTTCAACAAACGGCGCCAGGGAAAGTATGGATGCAATTTTTCCGGATGTACTTCATGTTTTTGGAATTTTGAAAGGAGAGAAACATTAGGAAAAAGGTTGATGGGTCGATGGGGTGAAAAGTTTATTGGTTGATTATTTAGTTGATGCTCCTTATGACCCCTCAAGAGTCTGACGGTTCAGAATTTTTCTTTCGTTTAAAATTTTCGCGTCAGACAGCTCCCCTTATCACCTTCGCCAAGGCTGCGGTGATTAATAGAAAAAAGGGAGCAGTAAAAAAAAATAAAAGTTGATAGTTTGAAAGGGAGAAAGTCGAGTGAAATTACTGTAGGCTTCGATGAATGTATTGGAATGATGCTGCAGATTTCTCACATGCGTTCGAAATGACGGTCTTATTAACAACAATTTCTTGAGATTTTTTTGTGTGTCGGAAAATGGCAATGACAGCCAATCCAAACCCTAGCTCTGCTGCAAACTTCCCAAACCGGCACTCTCCGTTGGAAAACTACGATCCACTTTCTTAAACAAACCTTGCAAAACTCTTCCCGGACCAACTTCCACAACCGATGTACATCCGTCTGCAATCATTTGATTCATGATCTGCGTCCATTTTACAGGAGCCGTTAATTGAGCAATTAAATTATTTTTTATTTCGTTGATATCAGTCGTTCCTTTTGCGTTTACGTTTTGATAAACCGGGCAAATTGGATTTGTAAATGTTGTTGCATTAATCGCTGCGGTCAATTCTGCTTTTGCAGGTTCCATAACCGGGGAATGAAAAGCGCCGCTCACTTGCAACATCATAGCGCGTTTAGCACCTGCTTCCATTAATTTCGCGCAAGCTGCGTCAACCGCTGCAATCGTTCCTGAAATTACCAATTGTCCGGGGCCGTTGTAATTTGCCGGCACAACACCATCTATCGTAGCACAAATTTTTTCAATCACTTCATCTTCCAAACCTAAAATAACGGCCATCGATGAAGGAGTCGCTTCACAAGCCTTTTGCATTGCAAGTGCGCGGGTCGAAACAAGTTTCAATCCATCTTCAAATTGAATAACACCACTTGCAACAAGCGCAGATAATTCACCAACCGAGTGGCCCGCAACCATCTGCGGTTTAAAACTATCACCCATTACCTTCGCCAAAATAACCGAATGTAAAAAAATAGCCGGCTGTGTCACTTTGGTTTGTTTCAGTTCCTCTTCAGTTCCCGAAAACATAATATCAGTAATCCTGAAACCCAAAATTTCATTAGCCTTCTCAAACAATTCTTTTGCAAGAGTAGAATTATCGTAAAGGTCTTTCCCCATGCCCACAAACTGCGCACCCTGACCCGGAAAAACGTATGCTTTCATCAATTTTAGCTTTAACAATTATGTCCAAAGGTAATGTTTTTCGGTCGTTCAATTCAATTTGGCCGCCTGGCGTTCATTACGTTTTTAGTTTTACTCGCTAATTTGCTGTTTTGCAGCACTCGCAAGGCGCTATCCGCCAGCTGGCGGATAGCGCTTGCTCATTTTGCAAAACATTCAAATTGGCAACCAAAAGTTTATCTGACTGCTTTTTGCAGGCAGGCTAACCATTGCATTTGCTGGTGCGATTTTTTTGCATTATAAAAAGATTGTTGGAAAATCGTAAAAATGGAACGCTCAACCTTCGCTGAAACTACGGTCGATAAAAATATTAAAATGTTAAACAATTATTAAAAAAAGCGTTTGGCGATTGACCATCTTTGTAAAGTTGCGAGTTTAATTTTTGTACATTTATTGAATCCTAATTAACCAATAATGCTAAGTCAAACCTTAAATATCGAACGAATTTCATTTGGCATACTGCTAATTATTACGGGAATATTTTCAATGTTTGTAGCAATATCGTCAATCCAAACATGGCTTGGAATTATAGATAGATTTATTGCGCAACAAGGAGGATCTATTAATTACTTCTTTTTTCTGAAGACTTTCCATCACACAATTATTCTCTCCATAATCTCAATAGTTTGTGCATTTCTT
>Ga0102851_10001417_pt1 | contig 13676 bp, 11 predicted proteins | sample Mud3Dept3metaG_FD_79558 | JGI IMG/M metagenome (GOLD analysis project Ga0102851, IMG submission 79558) | Freshwater wetland microbial communities from Ohio, USA, analyzing the effect of biotic and abiotic controls - Mud 3 Core 4 Depth 3... | ecosystem: Environmental > Aquatic > Freshwater >... | reverse complement strand
TGCGAGCCGTCACCCGCCGTGACGAATCAGGTGGCCGATCGTTACAACCAGGTCGGGGGATGTTCCCCCCTTCCTGCCATCACCGAAGAACAGGCCCGGTTGCTGCAGGCAGCGACGGAGAATCAGTTCACCGTCAGGAGCGCATTCAAATATTCGCCTCCCAGCATCGAAGAACGCATCAACGCATGCTACGACGAGAAGGTTGAACGCATCGTCTTTTTCATGCTGTCCCCCTTTTACACGAGCAGAACCGTAGGCAGCTACATCGCTACCGCTGAAGGCTACTTCAAATGGCTGCCGTATCATCCGGAGGTTGTCTACATCCACAGCTGGCACAACGAGCCTCTATTCGTTAAGTGCTGGGTCGAAAAGATCAGGGCCGAGGCCTATTACCCAGATGATGCCTTCTACCTGTTTTCTGCACACAGCTTGCCTAAGGCACTACTCGACGAGCCGTACGTAAGCCAGATTCAGGAAACCGTGGAGGCGATTGCCAGCGAGCTTCATCTTGCCCACTACGGGCTGGGATGGCAGAGCGTGCCGAGGAATGTGGGCGAGCCCTGGATCGAACCCGTGTGTGAACAGGTAATCGACGAAGTGGCAAGAAAAAGGATCGCGAAGCTCGTGCAGGTGCCTGTTGGTTTTACGGCTGACCACCTGGAGACACTCTACGACATCGACATCGTACACAAGGAGTATGCCGGCGTCAGGGGCCTTACCCATTACAGGATATCGTCGCTCAATACCGATTCCCAGTTCATCGAAGCACTGAAGCAGATACTGCTTCGGTCCCTGAAGGAAAAAGCGTGAAGCGCGTAGCCATCGTAGGAAGTGGTGCCTCGGCGTGCGCATGCGGTGTGGTGCTGAAGGAACGCGGTATCGATTTCACGATCTTCGAGAAAGAGCCGGTTCCCGGAGGTAAGCTCCTCACCGAGACAATAGACCGCTTCACCATAGAGGGTGGCCCTGACAGTTTTCTGCCTGAGAAATACTGGACCGTCGATCTGATACGCAAGGTGGGACTCGAGGAAGAACTCCTCTGGACGAACGACGAGTTCAAGGGCACCTTTATCTACTCTGGAGGTCGCCTTCATCCGCTACCTGAGGGCGTTATGCTCATGGTCCCCACCATGATCATGCCGCTTCTTAAATCAAGCCTGATCTCCTGGCCTGGAAAGATCCGCATGGGCATGGAGTTTTTCATTCCCCCAAAGAAGGAGCGTACCGACGAAAGCCTTGCCCAGTTCGTCACAAGACGGTTGGGGCGGGAGTGCCTCGAAAAGATTGCTGAGCCGCTCGTCGCCGGGATCCACACGTCGAACCCTGACAACATGAGCATCCTTGCAATATTTCCGCGCTTCGTCGAGATGGAGCAAAAATCTGGCAGCCTGATTAAAGGCATGCTCGCCGCAATGAAGAAGATGCCGCCACCTGACCCGTCAAAAAAGAAGATGAGTTATTTCATGAGCCTCAAAGGGGGCATGCAGCAGCTCGCGGACAGGTGCTTTGACGTCATGGGCAGGGAAAGAATACGAGCAGGGTCGGAGATCACCAAGGTCGCTAGGGGCACGAAAGGTTATCATCTCCTCGTCAACGGGAAAGAGGAGGCCTTCGATCAGGTCGTGCTCACCACGCCTTCCTATGTCACGGCCGAACTTGTGCGCGAGATAGATGAAGAACTGAGCAAAGAGTTGCGGGCCATCGACTGGTCCTCAACAGCCACCATATCGCTTGCCTTCAGAAGGGAAGAAATCAAGGTGCGGCTGCCGGGATTCGGTTTCATCGTGCCCAAGATCGAGAAACGCAGGATCAACGCCACAAGCTGGAGCTCGGTGAAGTGGTCCTATCGGGCGCCCGAGGGCTTTCTCCTCATCCGCTCGTTTGTGGGCGGAGGCCACCACGAGGAGCTCGTCTTCGAAGAGGACACAGCGCTCGTCCAGATCATCCTGGACGAACTGAGCGAAATCGTGGGCATCGATGCGAAGCCGATCTTTTCAAAAGTCTACCGGTGGGCCAAGGGCATGCCCAAGTACACGGTGGGCCATCTCGACCGCATGGCGCGCATCGACGAGATCAGAAAAAAATATCCGGGGCTCCATCTCATCGGCTGCAGTTACCGAGGTATCGGTATCGGTGATTGCGTGCGGAGCGGCTTTGACGCAGCAGCAGAGATAGCAAAGAACGGTTGACGAGAACCGTTGATACCTTCATACGTTGACTTGTTGATAGTGGTTCACATTTTCTTCCACACACGTCGGTAATCGCGTCAGTACTTCCGGCAAGTCCGCTCTTGTCTTTTCAGCAGACGCCACGTATCCTTTCAGAAGAACACGCGTCTTAATCATTGTGTGAAAGGACCCCGGAGATGACAATCAACAAGCTGCTTTACGCGGTCTGTTTGACCCTATTCGTCTCAAGCTATGTTTCGGCTCAGGAGACTCATGGTGCCGCAGTAACTGTTTTGGTAAAGAGCAGCGTGAGCTGGGATGGCCAAGACCTGCCGGATTACGCACCTGGAAAACCAGAGATAACAATCCTGAGGATTACAATTCCACCCGGGTCGCAGTTGCCGGTGCACAGGCATCCGGTGATAAACGCGGGTGTTTTGTTGCGTGGAGACCTGACTGTGGTTAGCGAGGACGGTAAGATATTGCGCCTGAAACCCGGGGAATCGATTGTCGAGCTTGTGAACACATGGCATTATGGAAAAAATGAGGGCGATGCCCCGGTAGAGCTCATCATGTTCTACGCGGGGAAGACAGGCATGCCGATATCGGTCAACAAGGAGGTCGTGCCGGATATCCGGCCGGTCCAACCCTCGATCGCTCCTTCCTCCCCCTGATGAGGGTTGTGGCACGCCTCGTGCACTAAGCTCAGGTAAGGAAGGGACAGCCTTCGGGCCGCCTCAATAAGAACGAAAACCAAGGAGAGAATGATGAAATTAGCCATGAGATTGTTTCTGGCTTTGTCGCTGATCCTAGCCCTGTCGTCGGCGGCTGTGGCAGCCGACTTTGACTGGGTGAAGGACTTCAACATCAGGGCTGAAGCCGACCCGACAGGGTTCAGGGCACAGCTCGCAACACGCTTCAAAATAGGCGACACCGAGATAGCAGGTGTACTGAGCGTGTGCAACAAGCCGGCAGATGCGTACATCGCTCTCCGCCTTGGCGAAATGTCACGACAGCCGACAGAGTATGTCCTTGAACAATACAAGGTCAACAAGGGCAAAGGCTGGGGCGTGCTCGCCAAGAGCCTCGGCATCAAACCCGGCTCAAAGGAGTTTCACGCGCTGAAACAAGGCCACGACCTGTACGATGACCCCGGTAAGAGCAAAGGCAAAAGCAAAGGCAAGAGCGCGAAGCAAAAATAGTGACGAGGTCAGTCGTCGGTCCGGACTTTGCGAATTGCCGGCACGAGTTCCTTGGAGCGGGCCCTATACACCGTCGCCGTAGCTAGTACATACTCTCTCTCAATCGCGGCCCCTGGAGGAAATCTCCGTAGTCACAGGACTGTGCCCGAGCCGGTTGATTTAGGACGACATTACCCTTATCTTATTTCTTGAGATGACAAAACGCGCCAAACTTCTCATTATCGCCGGATCGGCTCTTCTCCTCGTCCTTATAACTGTTGCTCTGCTGATTAGCTCAGCAAGCAAGATCTTGAAGGGGCAGCTTGAGAAGGCACTGGGAGAAAACTTCAAGGTTGCGCGCATAAGCCTCTCCTGGGGCACCGTCGAAGCCGAAGGGGTACAGTTCCTCAAAGATGGCAAAGTGGAGGCAAGCGCAAAGAAGCTGGGAATCAGGGCCGATTTCCTCACGATCTTCCGCAAGAATGTTGCCATTTCAGCGCTTGTCCTCGAAGAGCCCATACTTGCATTTGAAATCGATGAGTCGGGAAAACTTCACACCCCCCTCCCCCCGGAAGCAGCCGGAGAACCGAAAGATGGTGCGCCGTCCAAGAAATCTTCATTCTCAATACACGTAAAGAAACTCGCGATCAAGAATGGAACCTTCTATTTCCGCGACCGGAGATTCAGAGAGCCAAACCGCCTTGAAGCAAGACAGGTCAATCTCAACATCAGTAACCTGTCTTACCCCCTAGCGGATCTGCTCTCCGACATCGACGTCAAGGCCAACCTGACGGGCAAATTGCTTTCAGGAACCCTCTCTGTTACCGGCACTGTCAATATGGTTCGGCAAAGCTTCAACCTCGCACTGGACGGAGAGAAACTGGCAGCAGTAAATCTGCCAGGCACCGGCCCGCAAGCGCGAATCGGTAGAATAAGCTTCCGGGCGGCCTGCCAGGGACTGACTGCAAACCCTGTCGAAGTCGCTGACCTCAACGTCGAAAAACCATACATGCGGCTCGTTGTAGAGAAAAACGGCGTTCTCGTGACGCCGCTTCGCAACGTCGCGCCGGTGGAGAACAAGCGATCCGGGAAGCCGGCTGCGCCCGCCACCAAGACAGCGCCCCAAACCCACACCACCATAAAGAAATTAAGAATAACTGACGGGGAGGTGCTACTCGTTGATGCCAAGGTCCAAACGCCACCACACACGCTGCGCATGACAGATGTGTCGGTCACTGTGGACCAACTGGCCATCCCCGGCCGGAACGACTCGTCAAGCTTTGAGTGCGCTCTCTCTATTCCCGGCAAGGAAAGCACGGGTCTCCTTCGCGCGAACGGCAAGACAAAGATGGAATCATTGGACACCCAATCGAAGATATCTCTCCAGGGACTCGATCTCACCGCGGTAAAGCCGTATGTCCAGAAATCAGGTGAGGCAGACATTTCGAGAGGCATCTTCAGCCTGGATATGGACCTGCGCGTAGACAAGAGAAACCTGCACGCACCCACAAAGGCTGTTCTCAGAAGCCTGGAATTTGCGCCCGCCAAGGGGGCTGGCGACACTTTTATGAGCCTGCCCCGATCCGCGGTGGTCAGCTTCCTCAAAACAAACAACAACGAGATTAAGCTCGACTTTGTGGTCGAAGGGAGTCTCGACGACCCGAAATTCACCTTGCGTGAATCTACGACCCGCAAGTTCGCGCTTCAACTGGGCAAGACGCTCGGTATCGGCGTTCTTGGCGCTGGGGAGAGCATCATAGACGTGACACGAAAGGGCCTGAAAGGCGCAAACGACACTGTGAAAGGCACGGCGAAGGGCCTGCAGAAGCTCTTCAGGTAAGGCGCACTTCTGATCCCTACCCCTTCCTGGTCCTGGGTTTGCTTTTCTGTTCGTACTTCAGGCACGGCATGCCCGACGAGCGGAAGACCTCGATCGACGGGAGCACGGCGCTCTTGAATCCCATGGCGTTGCAACCATATGGGAAAACCCTGTCCCACGTCACGTGAAAGTGCTTGCATTTGCGGCAATCGATGCGTTTCTTTTCCAAAGCCCTGATCGTGTTAAGTGTTGTGTGTTACGTGTTACGTGATTATTATACAGGAAAACTGCTGTCTGAGCGCTCCAAATGGCCTTATGTGCGAGCTGAGAAATTGTTCATCTATTGCAGTGATTTCTGTTAGACTGGAAATGTGGCGTGGGCCGTCGTGCAATTATGAACCTGCAAGTTGTAACCTGTAACGGTGGTGACTAAGGTAGGACAATGATAACCAAAACCGACATCGAAGCGGCGCGCGACAGGATCACCCGTTACATCCACCGCACTCCCCTTATCTTCTCAAGGTCGTTCAGCGAAATGAGCAAGGCGGAGGTCTATGTCAAGGCAGAAAACCTTCAAAAAACGGGTTCATTCAAGGCTAGAGGCGCGTTCAACAAACTCTCCCTCCTGGAACGCGGTAAGGTTATTGCTGCCTCAAGGGGAAACCACGCGCAGGCCGTGGCCTTCGCTGCGGCAACCCTTGGTTTGCATGCCAAAATCGTGATGCCTGTAAGTGTCCCTCTGGTGAAGGAAGAGGCCGCAAAAGGGTACGGCGCGGAGGTAGAACTCTACGGTGATACCCTCCAGGAGGCGATCGAGTATGCGCGCGCGCAGGCGGGTTACACGTTTGTTCATCCATACGACGATGACGAGATCATTGCGGGCCAGGGAACGCTCGGCGCCGAACTCATCGAAAGCATGGATCGTATCGATTACGTGATCGTGCCGGTTGGTGGCGGCGGACTCATTTCCGGAATAGCCCTCATGGTCAAGGAGACCCTCTCTTCAGCGAAGGTGATAGGCGTGCAAACAGAATCTGCTACTTCAGCATTTGCGTCATTCAAGGAGGGCAAGGTTTCGTCTCGCACACCCCTGCCGACCATAGCTGATGGCATCGCAGTGGGACGGGTTGGAGAACGGCCCTTTGAGATCATCACCAGGTACGTGGATGATATTGCGCTGGTTACCGAAGAACCCATCGCCATGTCTGTGGTTCTTTTCCTCGAGCGCATGAAGTTCGTGGTCGAGGGCGCCGGCGCTGTCGGGCTCGCAGCACTTCTTGAACACCGGGAGCGCTTTCTGGGAAAACGGGTCGTCATCGTTGTGAGTGGCGGCAACATTGACCTCACACTGATCGATCGCATCATCCAGAAGGGTTTGCTCACGAGCGGAAGGATGACGGTACTCGAGGTGGTGGTAGACGATGTGCCGGGCAGCCTCCACGCTCTTTCCGGCATCATAGCAAGCCACAGGGGAAACATTGTCAACGTGACTCACGATCGGTTGGAGCCGGATGTCTCCATCGGGAGGACAAGAATAATATTCACGATGGAGACGAGAGGAACAGCTCATTTTGCAGAGATGCTCTCTGAGATGAAGGCGAAAGGCTTTAAGCCCACGGTGAAGCACTCGACAGAAGACAAGGGTTAACAAGGACTCTTAATTGGTTTCACTGGTTCGATTGGTTGCACGGGTTTTGGACTGGACACTATGCACCATTCACTAGTCACTGGCCACTGTTTCATGCTGGGTCGTCATGATTGATTACGGCGTTTTAGTCCACGGTGGCGTGGGATCGCCTGTACGCTGGAGCGATGGCTGCCAAAAGGCCGGCGAGGCCGCATTTGCGCAGCTTGAGGCCGGCGGCAGGGCGCTCGATGCAGTCTGTGAAGCAGCGCGTATTCTCGAAGATGACGGGAGGTTCAACGCTGGTTCAGGCTCGACGCTGCGCCTGGACGGGAAAACGATCGAAATGGACGCGAGCCTCATGGACTCGAAGGGCTCGCTTGGCATCGTCATATCGATCAAGAATGTACAGAATCCGATTCTTGTTGCACGGGCCGTTCTGGAAACACCACACGTAGCCCTCTCGGGGTATGGGGCCGAGCTTTTTGCCCGAAAGCGCGGCCTGGAACCCTTCGGCAGACCTTCGAAACAGAGTAAGGCGCGTTACAAAGACCTCCTCAGGATGATACGCCGGGGAGACCTGGGCAAGCACGATCCGCGATGGGAAGAGTGCGACATCAGGTCCCTGTGGAACTTCGATACTCCCTACGAAACCACAATCGGTGTCGATACCATTGGAGTTGTTGCCCTCGATCGAAATGGGAACTTCGCCGTTGCCAATTCAACAGGTGGTGCATCGCCCATGTTGCTCGGAAGAGTCGGCGACACACCCATGCCGGGCTGCGGCTATTACGCAGGCCCCTTTGCAGCCATAGCGTGCACCGGCATCGGAGAGGATATCATCAGAAGGATGCTTGCGAGGAAGGTTTACGAAGCTGTTGCCGACAAGGAAGACGTGCGGGAGGCGGCCAGAGAAAGCCTCACCCAATTCCCCGGGAAGATCCCCGTGGGCGTCATCGCCATCACGAGAAGGGGCTGCACCATCACATCAAACAGACCCATGGCACACTACGCGCTAGTACAGCAGAAATAGCACTTCAGCCCGCCCGTCTCCATCTTACCTGTCGGCAAAGCCTCTGATGACCGCGTAAACGTCCACTACTACTTTTGCCATCCTGACGTAATCGAGCCGGTCAGCGGTATCGCCCGTGCGATGATACTCTGCATTTCTGTAAAAGGCCGTGTCGGTGATCATGATGGCGCGGTATCCATACTGCCAGTAGTTCCTATGGTCAGACAGGTGTATGCCGGGAAGGAACCGTGGAGCATGTATGGACTCAACAGGCAGATCTGTTGCAGCGCGCATGATGCGCTCCGTGATCTTCACCAAGGCGCGGTCAAAGAACCGGCCGACAATACCGATGTAATCTCCCTTGTCCGGATAGAACAGGCCGAGAAAGGGCACAGGGTACGCCTGACTCCCCGGCTGGTCGGTGAAGTAGCCTATGCATTCGAGTGCGATCATCAGACGCATCTTGACGCCCATTTCGTGAAGCCCCTTGGCGTGGTGTGCGCTGCCCATGTCATCGGTCCCGAAAAAGGGCGGCTCCTCCGTTGAGTATGCAACGAGTTCTACATGCCCTTTTGGCTTCTCCTTACCCAGCAGATATGCAAGTTCGATCAGTCCTGCCACAGCGCTCGCGTTATCATCGGCACCCGGGGTATCTTCTGCGGCGTCGTAATGCGCCCCGACGATAACGCGTTCGCCTTCATCGGGCCCAAAGCAGCCAATCACGTTCTCATACGTCATTCCACCAGCCGTATAGAATTGGGTTGTCACCGGGGCGCCAGCTTTCTCGAAATGGTCACGGATGTAGCCAGCGCACCGCTTCAGGTTGTCGTGGTGGGCATACGACCTCGGATAATGGGCTTGAGACAGTGTCACAACATGCTCCTTCAAACTGACTGGAGAAACAAGCACCATAGTCCTCTCGTCCTGCGAGACGGTAGACTCCGCGCAGCCAGAGCAGATCACGATGAAAGCCAGGGAAAGCAAGCCAAAGAGTAAACGAATGATCAAGGAGCCCCTTATTGTCACTATGCACCATCCGAAGGGCGCAGTCAAATGTGAACCACCGAAGAAAATTTGCTTGACAAAATGGTCCAGTTCGCCGTCGAATAAAGCACTACAATTCTAAGCATGAGGAGGATTTGTTCCATGCCAGTTGACGGGTTCGTACCATACAAGAAGAAGGATGTGCAGAAATACAACAAACTCAGGTGGTGGCTGGGCATCACCTGGGGCGACATGTTTGACAAGGCAACAGATGTTTACCCGGAAAAGATCGGGCTTGTTGATGATACCAGCAGGTTCACGTATGCCCAACTTCGTGAGAAAGTGGACAAGGCAGCTATTGGCTTCATGAACCTGGGTATAAAACAGAAAGACTTCGTGCTTGTGCAGATCCCCAACTGGCACGAATTCGTGGTTGCATACTTCGCCCTCCAAAAGGTCGGCGCTATAGTCGTACTCCTTATTTCGCGCCATGGTCTTGCCGAAGTGAATTACCTTGCGGGTTTGACCAACCCGACAGCCTACATAGTGCCCATGCAGTACGGTAAGATAGAGTATGCTCCGCTTATCGAAGGTGTTACCAGCGCGACAAAGAGCATCAAGCATGTCGTCACGGTCAGGTCGCCGGGCGAGAATAAGTACACCAGGATGGAGAAACTGATCGAGGAGTCTCAACTGACCAAGGAGAATCTCAAAGCTCTGGCTGACCGGCGTCCAGACCCCATGGAGGTTGCTTTCATTCTTCCAACGGGCGGGACCACGGGGCTTCCCAAGGCTGTGCCCCGGACCCACAACGATTACATCACCTATGTCGAATACCATGCGAAGGCCTGGGAGATCACAGCCAATGACACGTTGCTCACTGCCGCTCCTGTGAGTCACAGCCAGGGCATGCACTGCGGTCTCGGCGCAAGCTTTCTCAATGCCGCAACCTACGTGCTGACCGAATCGACCGATGCAGAGAACTTGTGCAAGGTAATTCAAAAGGAGAAGGTGACGGCCTTCCCCACGGTGCCTGCCATTGCACAGAGGATGACCACGCTGGAGAATCTCAGGGATTTTGACATCAGCTCCCTCAAGAAAATCTATTGCGGTGGAGCGCCCAGCACTCCAGAACTCGTCAGGTCCGTTTACGAGAACCTGAAGTGTAAATTCGTCAACGCGTTCGGCTCATCCGAGGGCGTGGCCATGATGACCCGCCTCAATCACGATGTGGACACCATCTGCAACACCGTCGGCAAAGTGGACTGCCCGTATAACACGGTCAAGACCATAGACCAGTATGGTAAGAAGTGCCCCGTAGGTAAAGAGGGGGAGTTCGTCTCCAAGGGGCCGACAGTATTCACAGGATACTTCAAGTCTCCCGAGGAGAATGAAAAGATATTTACCAAGGACGGATTCTTCAAGACGGGTGACCTGGCAATGATCGACGAGCGTGGCATCATCAAAGTGACGGGGAGGATAAAGGAGACCATTCTGCGCGGTGGGGAAACGATCGCCGCCGGAGGGATCGAGCGCCTTATCTGCACTCACACGGGGGTTGCGGAGGTTGCCGTCATAGGTATGCCTGACAAAGCCCTTGGAGAGAGGATCTGCGCGTACGTGCAACTGAAGCCAGGGGTCAAGCTCACGTTTGAAGAGCTCATCGCGCATCTGAAGAGCGTCGGGGCATCTGTAATGCAGCTCCCCGAGCGCGTCGAATTCATCGACACCATGCCTTTAAGCAAGGTGGGCAAAGCAGACAAGAACTTCCTCAAGGAAGACATAAAAAAGCGTCTCGGAATAGCGTAACCGGTTGTGCGGCAGGAGGAAGGAGCGCGCGGTGAACGACGAATTGAGATTCAAGCTTGAGCAGGCCCACAGGATAGCACACATGGAGGGGCTCGCCGAGGATGCGAGCCGGGGCCACATCACGGCACGCAAAGAGGATGGGAGAGTCTACATCAAGCCTTGGGGTGTGGGCTTTGAAGAGGTGCATGCTGCTGATTTCCAGGAAGTGGACCAGGATGGAAACCTGCTGGCAGGCGCAGGACGTGTGCACTCGGAGCTGACCCTGCACCTCGAAATCTATCGAAAGAGGAAGGATGTTTTTTCTATTGCGCATGTGCATCCGTACTACGCCATCCTCCTGTCAGCCGTATTCAAGGGCAAGATGCAGGTGGTGAGCCAGCACGGGGTCAGGTTTGCGGGAAAAATCCCCTTCTACCCTTCTGCGGAGCTCATCCACTCGAAAGAGCAGGGTGTGAAATTGGCGAAGACCTTGGGCGATCAGCCGGTCGTCCTGATGAAGAATCACGGCATCACCGCAGTGGGTGCATCAATCGAAGAGGCGGTGATTCTCGGCATCCATTTCGAGCAGGCTGCCAAAGAACACCTCACGGCCACATCGTTCGGGAGGCCGCAGCCGATGCCGCAGGCCGTGGCCAAGAAGCTGAGCGCCAACAACTATTCTCCGGCGCAGCTCAGGATGCTGTGGGAATATTACTGGAAGAAGTTCCAAAAAGAACAGGGTCCCGGGGCCGGGGGCTAGGGTCCAGAGCCGCACGCTCAGTCGTGACTGGTGGTACGTGAGATATGGAATGAGTGAGAGTTATCTATGTTAGGAGGTTATGAAATGAAGGAAAGAATCTTTTACTTGTTGATCGCTTTATTGGTCGCTTCAGGCTTTATCTCCTGCGGGAAGTTGTGGGCCGCAGCTCCGTACTATGAGGGAAAAACGATCAACATCGTCGTGGGGTTTTCGCCGGGTGGTGGCTACGATCGACTCTCGCGGATTCTGGCGAAGCACCTTCCCAAATACATCCCGGGAAAGCCAACGGTACTCGTTCAGAACGTGCCTGGGGCCGGAAGCATGATAGCAGCCAACCAGATCTACAATTTGACGAAGCCTGATGGCCTGAACATCGCGATCTTCAATCGGGGTATGCCTTTCGCCCAGCTCATGAAGGCTGAGGGTGTCAAGTTTGATTTGAGAAAATTCTCATGGATAGGATCAGCGGCGGTGGAGACGGCCACACTCGCTTTAAGGACCGATCTTCCCTTCAAGAGTGTCGATGACATTCTCAAAGCAAAAGAGCCGATCATGATAGGGAGTGGCGGCGGACCAAGCGACAGCAACACCCAGTTCATCGTGCTTTTGAAGGAATTTCTGAAGATCAATATGAAGATCATCAACTATCCGGCGAGCCCTGAGGTGATGCTGGCTGTGGAGCGGAAAGAGGTTGACGGCAGAGGCGCCTCCTGGAGTTCAACCAAACCCTTCTATGAGAGGGGGCTCGTCCGTTCATGGATCCGTGGAAGGTTTTCTGAGCCCGGCATCGAGAACCTGCCTGTAGACGAAAACCTCACAACGGACAAGATAGGCAAGACGCTCATGGCCATGCGCTCATCTGCCGACGGCATTGGCCGGCCATACGTGGCAGCACCGAACACACCGGCCAACATCATGGCCATCCTGCGGGACGCATTCGCCAAGGTGCTCAAGGACCCGGAGCTGAAAGAAGATGCGAAAAAGAACATGATGGAAGTCCAGTTTGTCCCGCCGGAGGAATGCTTGAGGCTGGTGAACTACGTGCTTGATCAGCCGCCTGACGTCGTCAAAGAAGCGAGTAAGTATATTAAGTTCTGATAACCGCGCGACACAGGCGAGAGAGGCCCTTCATCGAAGGGCCTCTTCTTTTTGTTTGAGTCTGCGCTGTTTCGGGCTCCCGTGCCATTACTTCATATCAGGCATGTTTTTTCTAACGCTGGCCACCCACGCGTTCCACCCCCGCTCAGCTCCCGAGAGCGCCTGGGCTGCGGCTCTGGCCTCATCATAGGTGAGGCTCTTGAACTTGCCGAACTGCTGCGCGCCGAGCTGGATGACCGTGTTGTCGCGGAGCGCTATGACATACTGCACCGCGTGAGGGATGCTGGGACCTACCACGGTGCAACCGTGGCCACGCATGAGCAGGCCCATCGATTTTCCCAGTGTCTGTGCCAACCGGTCGCCTTCCTCTTTCGTGGTCACCAGCATACCAGTGCCTTCCGGAGAGACAAAATCATACCCGTCGTAATTGGGCACGCCCTCGTAAAAGACGGATGCAGGATGGAAGACGATCCGCACGGGCACCTCAGAGATGGAGATCGTGACCACCGGGATCGGGTGCGCGTGGACCACCGAGTTCACATCAGGTCTGACTTTGTAGATCGCGCCGTGAATGATGCGTTCCGAGTAGGGCCTGAACTGGGTCCTGGTTAGGACGTTCCCCTCAAAATCGACTTCCAGCATATCCTTCTTCGTCACCGTTGCCGGTGCAATGCCGCGGGCAATGAAGAACGTCTTGGGATTCTCGGGATTCCTCACGCTGACGTGACCCAAATAATCGACGATGTTCTCATTAGCCAGTATCCTGTTTGCCCAGACGAGACTACCTACTGCCTCGCGAGCGGTCTTGGGACTGACAGTGTACGTGCCCTGCCGGAAGGATGCATGCGTAGCCATGATCTTCTGTCTTGCCATCTTGAGCCTCCTTACCCCTTTCCAGTGTGACAAATCGGGCAAGGTTTTTCAATAGAAACTAAAATGTTGACTCAGGTCTACTCGGGTCGCTATAATCGAAGGTGCAGGGAAGCATTTACTATACAACAATCTTGCAGGGGGCAGATCATGAGGGAAAGAAGGAAAACTACTCAAAGACTCGCATTTGTTCTTTTCCTGGTTTTCGCAAGCACGCTGTTCGTCGTTCATACAGCGTGCGCCGAGTACCCCGACAGGCCCGTCAATCTTATCAGCTCTGTCGATACAAGCAGCCCCCAGGACATGATACTGCGCGCGCTTGCCGTGGGCGCTGAGAAACAGCTGGGCAAGCCGCTGCCCATTGAAAATAAG